>Ga0105051_10008230_pt1 | contig 10635 bp, 9 predicted proteins | sample FRY02_FD_78383 | JGI IMG/M metagenome (GOLD analysis project Ga0105051, IMG submission 78383) | Freshwater microbial communities from Lake Fryxell liftoff mats and glacier meltwater in Antarctica - FRY-02 (megahit assembly) | ecosystem: Environmental > Aquatic > Freshwater > Ice > Glacier...
GTTCAAGGGGGGGGCACCATGTGCCGCAAATAGCATATGTGCATGTTCAAGGGGGGGGTTCCGAAACGCCCTTTTCAAAATAACACCATGTGCCGCAAATAGCATCTGTGCATGTTCGGGGGGGGGGGTTCCGAAACATTTTCGGCCCATATACGTAAAAAACCACCACCCACCTTTTGTGTCAAATCCGGGGCTGTTTGCTCGTCATTATCGTCGGTGGTCTCTGTGGTTTCTCGATTGTGGTCGAGCGGGCGACGAATTTGCGTGGTATCACCTAGAATGCCCAAGGGGTCATCGGAATCTGGCAGCCAGATCTCGAGATCTGTGATGAGCTGCAAGAATGCTGCGATGGGTCCAGCGGCTGAGTCGTCTTTCCAGTCCAGCACGGTGTTTGGTGGGACCCCTTGTTTGAACTGCAGGTTGTGTAGATAGATGACTTGGGACAGCTGACCTGCCAGGAGGCACACACACCCCAACCCCCAGTTCCCCCAGTTCTGTAAGCAAAGCACCAGAGCACAAAGATGATTCATACCAAAGTGCATCTACCGACAGATATGCACCTGTGTCAAAGTGCATGTAGTCAAATGCGTAGTTGAGGCGCTGGCCTGGACAGAGATTCTGCATCAAGACGATCTCGCGGAAACGCTCGGCGGACGGCACTATGTAGTAGAACTTGAGCGCTGTCTGTATGATATTGAGACACGAACGCGTGACGGTGATGTTGTCGGGTTGGTTGTACGTATCCGATAGCGAGACAATGACATCACTGAGGAGTGTAGCAAAGTCGGCGTTCATTTTCCTGGGGCGAGGGCCCAGCTTGTGAGGGCCGAGCTTTTTGACGAGGAAATCCCACGTTTTGTCTGGAGTGGGCATCACGGGTACGGGGAGGGGAACGCCCGTAGCAGCAGCAGCATGGTTGTCATGTTTGTCATGGTTCTGCTCTTCACCCCGGAGGAGGGCACGGTTCCCGGTCTCGCGAATGCTTTTGATTTTGCCGAAGCACAGACGTATGTTGTCAGAAATGTCGGGGGCCAGTTTGAAGCCATACGCCATGACTTCGTCGGCGGTGTACTATCCATACTCGGAATGCGTCATGGTGTTGACGGTGATGCAGTGGCTGGCGTGTGAAATGGCCATCTCGCGTGCCATGCACAAGAAGGTCGTGACAAAGTGCCGCGTTGCGCGTTTCGACAAGACCCACAGGGTATTCTTGTTGCCGCCGGAGGCCAGTCCTGGCGCCAGGCCATGCAAAGTGTCTGGTGGCGGGGAAGAGAGCAGGGGGTCGGCAGGCTTGCTCGTGGCGGCGTCCTGGGTGTTTGGTGCGTTCTCGCGCTCCTGTGTGTCGTCCAACACCTTGGCCGGCCAGTGCTGTGAAACAAGGTCGCCGAAACGGGCCATGCAACACACTAAGGCGTGCGACGACGCCACAATGTCCTTTGTTATCAAGACTTCCCACTTTTGCTGCAGGCTGGTCACCACAAATACCAACTCGGAATAGCACATGTCCCGTATACTCTTATGGGACACGTGGATGGTGGCGTAGGCAGGGAAAAGTGACGGCACCGTGGCACCACCGGCGGCTTCTCCCCTGTGCCCCCCGGCTGCGGCTGCCGCTTCGGGCCACAACAAAATGGCAAAACACTTGCACACCAGCATCCCGGCCAGGTGTGTAGAATTGAACGTGTCGGCAATTTCTGTTGCGTTGTTGCAGCACCGTGTCAGCCAGACGTAGTCGTGCACCATGCCCGGTAGGCTGCCTGAAATGGCAGTGAGCAGGACTGGGGTATTTCGGTTGTCTGTCCTTGGCGCATCATTGGATCCATTGGATCCCTGCAAACACAGCAGGGTGATGATATTGGAGTTGATGGATTGGTACAGCCGAGCCCGGTCCGGCTCGCTTTTTGGCCGCCCTGCACGATGCACGCGGCTTTGTTGCACACTGTGCAGCAACAGCTCGCCGCAGTCTTGCATGCTGTGTCCGCCCGCGTGTCTGAGATTGTGTGGCCTTCTTTCAGTAATGATTTCGCTGGTGGGCGTTATGGCACCATTTATTAATATATTCCCCATGTATATATATATATACGATTCCGTGGAATTGTCAATAGCCTGATCCGAATTTACACGCTTGACTCCGATCCAGATAGAAAAAGTCGAAGGCTGTCATCTTGCACAGCAAACAGGATGATCTGCATTTGCCCATTGTTCCTACACAATGTACGGATCTACAATGACACCAGGCAGGCTATCCGAGAGAGTCCTTACATCTAGTCAACATGAGACCTACCACAATACCCGCAACAACTGTTGGCGTGGGTCTAGGAGAGGTTTGGGTCCCAACACTCCAGACAGGTGTATATAGACCGCATTGCATAGATCGGCTGTGCATTCGCTGCAAGACTGAAATCACGACCCCATCGAAACGTCGCATTGCTGTGCGACCCCCGCCATTTACAAAACAACCGTGCCCACCTGTATATAACCAAGCACATGTCACAGTTGCCTGCGTCTCTATATATAGTTTCATAATTATTTGTGTGAGGTCGAGGTGGGTGTTGTCGGGGTTGTAGTAGCGCCCTGTGTACGCGTCCGTCACAAGGCTGTGATCAAGAAATCGTATGCAATCCGCACGTGACGTCGGCCACAATCTCCTATCTCTAGCACCTACACCTACCCCTACCCCTCCTGCCACTGGCACTCCTCCCAGTACCCCCCCGCAAGGTTGGGCCTGGAGTAGCCGCTTCAAGAACGTCCCTACCGCCACTCCCACCACCCCTTCTGGTGTCAAAAAGGCCGTCCCCTACTTCTATGCGATCGGCACGGCAGACCCAGGCACCGGCAGCAAGGATGGTTATTTCTTCACCATGTCAGAACTGGCAAGCGTGGCCCATAGCAAGTGCATGCATGGCATCCAGGTGTGGCTGGAGCACGGCGATGCCTCGCGCGAAATCATCGGCGACGTGGTTTACTCGTGGTTAGACCAGCAAAACGGGCTCATGGTTGTGCTGCGTTTCGACAGCAGCACGCTGCGCTCCAAGGTGGTGCTGGAGTGGGTCAAAAACGGCCTCTTCAGCGGCATTTCGCTGGGCTACAACGCCGATGTCAAATACATCGATGGCCTGCTCGTGGTGCACAAGAAAACCATTGTCGAACTCAGCATTGTGCGCGACCCGTTCCATAAGACTTGCAAAATCGGCTTTGTCGGCAACACGCTCAGGCAAGAAACACAGTGCGCGCGTCCGGCAAGCAAGCCTCCAGAGAATGCCGACGCATGGCATCTTCTGTGGGGCGCTTAGCGAGCGCAGGGACCTTTTGTGTGTAAGAATGTTTATTACGGATTGACCTCAGCAAGAGCAAAGACACCCAGTTCGCAGCTGTAGAGCCAAAGCTAAGTTCCTGGGAGAAGCAGAGAAGCAGAGGAGAGGGGCAAGATAAAATCCCTTTTCCAACAAAAAAAAAATAAAAGTTCGTGAAGCCGCTGCACGTATATAAGTGTGTGCTGGAGCTCCCCATAATAGAACACTGGGTGGGACTTGGAATGGACACCACACAGCGCACTGCCCGCGACATGCAGGTGTGTGCCACTTCGGGATGCCCGAGCTGCGAGAACACGGCATTCCGCACACAACTGCCCTACACCGAGGAAAGCTCGAGGATGCAGGCACTGAAAACGTCCGAGGCCAGAACAAAGCACGGCTTACCGTGGGCCATGCCGAATCGCGAGTCATACAGCTGTCTGGCAGAAAATGGGCAACACTACATGTGCAATCGATGCTGGGCGGATTGGACAAGGGAACATGACAAGACTGTGCTGTCTTCTTATGCAAATGGCTGTGTGCAGTGTCAAGCAGCAGCACCGTTCGTGCCCCCAGCTCGGGGTCAAGGAGAGGGCGGCGGGGCCGCGCACGAACCTGCCGAGTTGCCGATCGCAGATGGCACGGACGTCATGAGGGACGTTTCGGACAGTTTCACTGCCGAGATGCAGGGGTACCAGCAGCGGCTGGTGTCGGCCACCACGTACCGCAGCATCCGACAGATCCTGTTCCCGAAAGACCAAGACCGCACAAACGTGAAAGTGTCCCTTTCCAAAATTGGTCCCGACGCCGAGTGGGTGGATCCGGATTTCTTCCCACTGCTCCCAGGGCAGACGTGGCCGAGGGGGAGAGGACCGCAAACGGACACCACATGCCGAGGCCCATTGCGCGGCCTGATGGCGAAAACGCCGTTCTTGGCGGGACAGCCCATCGCTGTACTGGCGTACACGGGTGAGAACTACCAGGGGAAACCAGGGTTCCCTGTGCGCATCAAACAGGACCTCTACGCATACTACCCGGTGGATGACACGGACTCTGATCATTTTCAAAATCTCGGGTACCTCATCAACTCCAACCAAGGACCCCTCAACCACGACGGTGTACAGACCTACTATGAGACAAACTGCATGTTCCAAGACTTCAAATGTGGCAACGAGTGGGTCGTAGTCGCAGTGACCACCCAAGATGTGCAGACGAATGAGGAATTCCTCACATACTACGAACTGCCGCTCTCGGCACCTTTCACGTGTGCATTCCACAGGGATTACCCGGGCAGGAGCGAGCTTTCACCTGGGTGAGAGAGGGGGGAGGCGTGCGCGCTGTGCAGTGGTGTGTAGTTGCGCATTGCTGTAGCGATTTCATTGATCCACAAGACGTCGCGACTTGCGCGAGCAGTGTCGGTCCATTGTTGAAACATAGTAGGTAGCTTGCTTGGCAAGATTTCGCGCGCTGTGTTAAAAGTAAAGGAGACACATTGCACACATCAAGTGATGCGGATGACTCGTTGCAGCAGTTTGCGGCCATACCCGCCCTGTTTCGTGAGCATCGCGATGTCGGCTTTGCGGTGCACTCCTCTCTGGTCATAGATCCTCCATCTTGATGGGACCGCCCCGACAGCGACAAAAAACGCATGGCCACTGACGTGGACAATGTAGCGTGTTTTGGGAACCAAGCCGCACATGAGCCACCTGGCCAGGTTTGCCCGGTTGCGTTTTTTGTGTGTGTCTTGTGTGCTGCCTGCCATGCAATCTTCCGGCAACACTTCTTCGAATCCGCATCGGTTGTAGTGTCGGAGGAGACAGAGAGTGTGTTCAAATGAAATCCCCCCTTGGTTGCTGGGCTTGGCTGCCTCCCACGTTGACATTTTCATTGACAACACGGCCTTGACGTGCGCAAAAAAAGCGCGCAGCTGTGTCAGGTTCGCTGGCATCGGCAGCTTTGCCGCGTAGATGACAGCAAGCAGTCCACAAAACCCGAACTTGCCAAACGACTTCGGGCACGTCATTAGGACACCTCCCCCCGAAAATGGGCCCTGCCACACACACGTGCAAATATATACCAAGCACAGGGCCAGTCGACAAATCACACACTCGCGATGAAGCAACGCACAGCAGATACCCGCGCACCATGCACACAGCACACCAACCGCGGACAGCCTCAGAATATGCACATCATAGTGCACATGCATTTTCCGCGTTGTGGGCGTAGGGGGCGTGGGGGGCGTTGGTCCAAACGATGGCTGCTTTTGAACGAAATCGGCAGGAAATCGCGGCAATGTGGGCGTGTGGGGTCATGGCGGTATTTGCCATGCCGACCACATGTGTTCATGTGCCGAGGGGGGCGTGTTGTATATAAATAGGTCGATACGAAGGTTGTACGTTCGAATGACTTCCACCACAGACGAGGCTGCCTCAAGACAAGCTGAAGGGCACGCGAATCACGACGTTTCAGCGCCAAACGCATTTGCCACGAAAGCCTCCAACGAGACCACACAGGCCCCCCCGTCGGGCGGACCTGCTCCTGGGCTCGGGGGGGTGGGTGGTGGCGGTGGCGCGACCAGCGCGACCAGCGCGACCGATATCCTGAAAGCGGCGGTGCAGGCGTCGGACCCCGACGCACTCACGAAACTGCTGGAACACATTGAGAGCCTGAAGCACTCCAATGCCGAAATGTCGCAGACGCTGGACGGCATCCAGAAGAAAAACATGGAAAAATACCACGTGGAAGTGCAGGAGAAAATCCAGCCGTGGGTCACGTCGCTCAACATCCCCGAGGAACAGAAGGCGTCGTTTCTGCAGGGCATCCAGCTGGCGTGCGAGCAGGGTATGAAGAAACGAGGTGTGATTGATTATCAGAGCAACCCTGCCTTCAGCATTGCCTGTGCGGCGGCCGAGGCGCATGGCACGGCCATCCAGTCGGCGGAAAACTTCCGCGTGCAGTTGATGGAGGCCAACACCAAGGTGGAGAGGGTGAAGGAGGAGGAATCGGCGAATTACAACAACAACCGCTTGCGTCAGCACGCAATCCTGTCCTCGGCCCTCACAGACGACAAACAGAGCGACGACTCGAAAAAGAGGAAGACTGGCGACATGTACAACACCAGCAGCTCCGAACAGAACACGGAGCAATCAGACACAAAGTGCTGGTCGACGGTTTTTGACAGGCTTTCGCGCGCATAAACACCCCCCTGCTGCGGTCCACGGCGGGGGCCCGGGGAATGGGGGGGGAGTATACAAGTGTCCCTGCAGTATATAAGTAAGTAAGTGTGCACACCCGGTAGATTACCAAGTATGATCCTAACGACTGCCAGAACACGGTATGCCCTCTGCGCCGCCAGCTGTGTTGTCTTGCTGTGTGTGCCACTTTCAGAGGCCCGATCTACGGTGCAGACCATGGAACCACAGGAGGCCACGTCTGGCCAACTCTTCCACAACAACAAGCTCAACAACGAGCTCAACAATAACAACATCCATAAAGCCAGCGGCGTCGAAGAAGATGCTCCTGTCACCAAACCCAGCTACCAACACGTGCCTTCCTCTAATGTTTTGGTCAATGCGGTGTCCAGGCTCATGCACATGTACTTTCACAACGTCACAAACCACTCGGATGCACACGCAGATGATGTCGTGCCGAGCGTCGGCACGCCTCCTGCTCCTCTCGGCAACATGCACCGCTCCAGAAACAGCAGCAGCGTGTCCCCAGACAGACCGATACCTTTGGGACCGAGATTTGTCCCCAGGCCGGACGATCTGAAGCCGCGTTTCGTCAAGAGGCCCAAGCCCAGGACGGCACAACTGCCCAACATGACGGTCCTGACGCACCGTCGCATCATCGCGCCTATCACAGAGAAGCAACGCATCCTGCCCTCGGTGCAACGCTCACGTCTGGCAACACAGATTCTCTAGCACACAGTCCGATCATTTCTCCTTGACAATAAACCACATAAAACACATTTCCGGCACCACATTGCCCTCCAATCACCATTCCATTGCCCTGTGATTACCCGCACACGATTTGCATGTACATGCCGGAAAAAAACAGGGATTGCCCGCACATTGCCCGCACACTGTTTTTCGGAAAACTCCCTCTCACGACCGCCCACAACCACCATTGCATTACATTGCCCTATGCTGACCCGCATCCGGAAAACGCGCGCATGCATGCGTGCAAAACACAGAGTTTTGGGCGGAACAAGCGGGTGGTGACGTTTAGATTTGTTTATTTATTGGATTCGAAGAGACCAGCATCAGCACAGCAGGTGGGTGCGTGTATTACGGGCGCGTGGTGGGTCCTACTCCGGAAAACGTCGTGATGGCAGGGGCCGCCGATGCTGCCAGCTGCTTGCCATTGCGCACAGCAGCGACGCCGGCATAGTCGTTGCCATGGTGGCCCGAACCAGGGACGTGGATGGAGTTGCTGTGGGCATTGTTGTAAATGGAGGTGGACGTGCCTTGGTACATCAACCTGCAGCTCGTGGACTCGTTGTTGGCACAGGCGAGGGTGGCGTCCTTGACGAGTTGATGATTGTTGTTGAGCTGCAAGGACGTGTACATTTCCGAAATCTTGTGCTTGAGCTCCGCCTTGGCCACATCCCCGTCCACTCTGCCCATTGTCTTTTCGATGAATCGTCCCACGTCGGCTATGAACATGTCTGCGGTGGCTAGGGCCGTAATAGCGTTGTTGGTGTTGGCAAAGTCGCACAAGAGCATGGGAGAGGGGAGCCAGGTGAGCGGCACGTTGATGCCCACGGGCACGATGGAGTTGCCCTCGTATTCGATGTTGTAGTTGTTGGAGGCGTTGGCAAATTCGTTGACGCTTTCGGGACTGTTCATGTCCACAATCGTCATGTCTTTGCCTCCCACGTAGCCGTCGTAGGCCACGTCCCACACCCGATGCAGGTTGCGCTCGTTGAAAACAATGGCCCGCTCGTGGTACTTGTACGTCATGCCCCAGACGCCGTGCTGTCCGTCGTCAAACACGCTCATTTCGGTCTGTCCCCACAGCGTTGCCCCCAGGTGGTCGATGCCGCCGCGCCCGATAATCACTCCCAGCATGTAGTGCTCGATGTTGGGCCGGATGAGCAAAACACTTTGGATGTCGTCGCGGGCTGGCTGCCCTGCTTGCACGGGCGTGCGATGCACGCCCTCGCCGAGGATTTTGTTCAGAATGGTGTCCTGGTAGTCCAGCACGGCAAAATTGTCGGCCATTTCGTCGTACAGATTGACAGAGACCAAGTTTTCTGTCTTGACGAGATAGAACTCGGCCACTCGGACACGGCGGCGCATGATGTCGCGAGGCGCCGAACCCTCGTCGAGCGAAAACGCCTTGCTCTTGATGATCTTGAGACCCCGGTACATGGGCATGTCCGGGCCCTGTTTCAGCAGTTTCTGGCCCTCCACGCCCTGCGTGTAGTACGACGTCCTTTCCTGTGTCATGGTCAGCTGGTATGTCAGCTTACCACTGCACAGCATAAAGTCGGGATCGTCTCCGCCCCAGTTTTTGATGAGCGAGCGCGTGTCCTCGATGATGATGTCGAGGGAGTTCATGTTCTTCTGCACAAACCCAAACATATCAATGTAGTCGCGGATCGATTTGGTCAAGTAGTCCTCCAGATAGTATCGCTCCCGGACCTGTGTCAGGTAACTCGGGGCATTGATGAGGGCCATGTGCACGTCCAAGTCATTGGTGTTCTGGATGCTACCGACGACCTGTGTCACTTGATTGTGGAAATTCGTCATCCCTTCGTCGCTCATCATGAAGTTGTGCTCCATCGTGATGGCGAGACCTTGGCGCACGGTGTAGCCCGAAAACGTCTGTTTCCGCTGCGTCAGCGTGCGTGCCGCCGCCTCGTACGGCACGCGCGACGCCAGCCCCTGATCAAATGTCCACACATTCCATTCGATCTTCCGGTCCGGGTAGTCCATGTACATGTACGGCAGGATGATGGTCGTAAACGGCGAATTCGTCGCATCTGTGATCAGCCCATCCACGCGGTCGGTGATCCACTGATTCGGCCCCTGTTTCCCCGCTTTGTCAGTGTTTTTTGCATGCAGATTGACTTACGAATAAATACATATGAATGAGTTATGCCACACGAATGACACTCTGGGACCCGCCAACCCAAATCATGGATCAGGACGAAAAGAAGAAGCTGCAAGATTTCAAGGACAGTCTTGAATCTCTGTTTTGTGGATGGTCATGCATGACTGTCGTCGGCTATGTCCACTACTTTGGCAGTATGCAGTGGAATAGCAAATGGGAGGCGGAAGATCGCCAATATGACACGAAAACACACCTTTAGCACGTCTGGCAAATGCACACGACCCAGCTTGCGATTTCTGTTGTTGTCAGGCTGCACGTTGTACCCATTGGGGCCAAAAACGTTCACCCAGTCTTCTGTGCTGGGGTTGCTCACATCTGTGCGAGCCATGGTAGATTTTGGGTGCCCATTGGACATGGTCGACATGAGATCATTGCCTCCTACCACAGCCGTCATACTGTTTGCCACAGTTCGTCTTGCACACTACCATCATCTTGTTATTCAACTTATATATGTTTTGAATGATGTCCGCGATACTCTTCGGCTTTGTACGCACCACAAAGGGAAAACACCGAAAAAAGCGCGTTTCTGTGTGGTTTTCGGCCATATTCGCGGCATATCCGCTTTGCAGCGTGCTCCCACCATACCGCCGAGGAACCGAGTCGCAGCGAGTTGATAGCACAGAACCCCTACAACAGGCCACGCCACCGTGCAAAACACACGGCCTCGCACAGGGCACAACTGCGGCACAAAAAAATCTTGTGCGTGAATATGCCCGCGATGATGGAATGATGCATCGGTAGCCGAGCGCTATTTTGCACGCGAAGCTGGGCATTTTCTCGACGCACGGCGGGGTGCTGTGTTGTATATAAGAGGCACGGCAGACACCGAACAACACCAGCCAACCGAAATCATGGATGAGGACGAAAAGAAGAAGCTGCAAGATTTCAAAGATGCAGTGATACAGATGGCGATCAAGTACAAGGAAAAGGAGCTGCACACGCCAATGCAAGAAAGAGAGACGATGTGCAAGCAGCTGTTCCGTGGCGAGCTCGCTGCGCAGTTTGGCGAAGACTGGTACAAGGACAACGCACACCGCATACCGGATCTGATCTACAAAATGCGCGAGGAGCAAAGATTGCAGCCAACCGAAATAGTAGACACCGAACAACACCAGCCAACCGAAATCATGGATGCGGACGAAATCATGGATGAGGACGAAAAGAAGAAGCTGCAAGATTTCAAGGATGCAGTGATACAGACGGCGATCAAGAACAAGGAAAA
>Ga0105051_10008233_pt1 | contig 10632 bp, 8 predicted proteins | sample FRY02_FD_78383 | JGI IMG/M metagenome (GOLD analysis project Ga0105051, IMG submission 78383) | Freshwater microbial communities from Lake Fryxell liftoff mats and glacier meltwater in Antarctica - FRY-02 (megahit assembly) | ecosystem: Environmental > Aquatic > Freshwater > Ice > Glacier...
AAAGAAAAACTGCACAATTACCCAACGCAACCCGCGGAATTCAATCAGCCCAGTCGAAACCCCTTCACGGACAACATCCACACAAGGAGCAATGACCGCCATGCTGCACCCCGAGTTCACCAAGCACGCAGAGACCCAAGCCCAACAGCGCGGCATCCAGAACGATGTGGCAGAGACGCTGCTCTCTTACGGGACTGCCCGCATTCGCCATGGGGCAGAGGTCATCTACATGGACAAGTCATCCCGCAAGGCCGCGCGGAACGCGATGGGTGCCAAGGCCTATGCCCAGGTCGCCGATCGCCTCGACTGCTACCTCGTTGTGGCCGCAGATGGGGCTATCCTGACCTGCGCGCACCGCACCCGTCGCATCACGTTCGAAAACTGATCCGCATGAAATGATACCCGTGGCGAAAAAACTTCGTCGCCTAGCGCGGAATTACCCGAGTAGCGCCGAAGACATATCAGGCGCTCCAGACAATCGGGGCATCCACAGGGAAAAGCCAAAGAGAATGAACCCATGAACCCCATACGTCGAATGAGACCAAAGCGGGCCTACTCTCCCGTCCTCCCCGCACCGGCAGCTCTGATGATTGACATGTTTGCGCAGATGATCCTTGGGTTCATATTGATCTCGCTTTACCAGAGCGAGCGTATCCCGGACACACGCAATCTCGACGTGGTTTTGCCCGCAGAAAACCGAGCTGCTGCATCCTCAGATATCCCGCTAGCAACTCTGCTTGTCGACTCGGATGGGTCGATCCGGATCGACGATGCCGTTGTGTTGCGCGACGCTCTTGCCGGCACGTTGGTGCCGTATCGAGACCTACAGGGTGATGTCCTTATCGTTGGGCCAAATGCGCCAGGCCACATTCTGCTCTCTACGGTTCTTCTTGTTCAGGATCTTATAGGGCGGCCCCCAAAACTGGTGAACCTTGTGCCGAGGGTGGAACAATGATCGTCAGTCTGCCCCCCGTTCTTGCCGGCCGCCGCCGTGAAGCGCGCCTCCTGCATTTACCGGGTCTTGGCTTGGTGATCGCTGTTGGCCTTGCCGCTGCTATGATGATCGTGCCGCGCGCCCCGGTTTCAGATGAGAAGATGGATCTTGCCGAGGATGCAGTCGCTGTAGAGAAAACCATGCCTGATGTCACGATTCCCGAGCGTGTGACGGTCGACGTGGTATCGGTCCCTTTGCCAGAATTGGAAGTCGCTAAAGCAAAAACCACTGCCCCCGCCACCCAAGAGCAGACGGCTGACATACCGATTGTTCCATTGGCGAATAATCTGCTTCTAGAGGCGAAAGTGGTTGAGCCCGAACCCTCAGAAAATCTACCGCCGCCTGCATCCAAAAAGGCCGTCGAGGAGGTCGTTCAGGGTCTAACCGGACCTACAGAGGCACAAGGTGAGAAGCTGCCGTCTCTCAGGCTCGCAGGTGCAATGGATTCGGCAGTTGTTAGCATATGGTTCAAAGCTGGGATGGTCATTCTTGACGTCAATGTCGAAAGTGTCGGCAATATCGTCGCCCAAGTTGTTGGCGACGGTGGACCCATCTTGATTGCTCGCCCAAATGACTTGGCCGTCGATCCACGCTCACCCCTCGGCCTTGATACCAGCTTCAAGCTTGATGATTTTGATGGACTCCGCTTTGCGCTGCTCGAGGGGGGCTTCAATACGACGTCAGACACGGTCGTATCGGTCAAGCTCAGCAACACAACTGCAAATGCGCTCTATCTGGCAATCAAACGCGAGCTGGCTCTGCTTTCAGAAAACAAGGCATTGAATCCCGTAAAGCTCCGCGCGCTTGCCTGCCTGCAGATCGGTGCCGAACCCGTGATCAAACAGATTGTGGACGATTCCGGAACCATGCTCAAAGTCGAAACAGGGGCATGCCGATCATGACCAACACCGTTGCTCCAATAGAATCGTCTTGGCAGACCCTCCTCGAAGACCTGCCAGCCTCGGTTCAAACCGCCATGGAGTTGCACGCCGTTGTCACGCGCGCACAAGCTGAACGCTTCATCGACTACCTGGTTTTCGAAGAGCCCGCGCGCGCCGCACTTGGTGTTCCAGAGGGCGATCTTCGGGCGGCGCGCTTGAGCTTCGTCCCATTACTGACAGCAGTCATCAACTTTTGCTGCTGCGACATTCCCATCCACCCCGGCGGGCCGCCGCTGACCGCCCTGATAAATGTAAACTCCATTGATCCCAACCGCGAGAACCTCGATGACTGATCGCTTGCCGCCTCCTGACCATATGTCGATGCCACGCGCAGCTGCTTTGCCGGTGGCACGGCTCAATTTCTCATACACGGCACAGCGTCGCCTTCTGGCTCATGGGATTGCCAGCGCCTTGCAGCTGGCCGAAATCGCATCACGTGCGCCACATCAGTTGAAACACCTGACAGGGATCAGCCCGACAAAGGCGCGACGCATTCTTGAGGCTGAATTGGGTGTTCTGCCTGACTTCCGCCAGCGGGCTGTCAGCTTTGACCCATTGCCACCTGGAGGGGTGCCGGTCACCAAGCACTTGCCGAACGCAAGCACTATGGCAACGGATACAACCCTGAGAGACTATATCATTGAAATGCGGGCACTTCCGACAAGGGTCGACCTTAGTGATCGGATGCAGCCTGTCGGCAATCAGGGCCAGCATCCCACCTGCGTCGGCTGGGCCACTTCGGCTGTCCGCGAATATCACCTTGGCCGCGCGATGTCGGCCGGCTATGCCTATCGTGGAGCAAAGAGCCGCGATCAATGGCATGGGCCTGGCAGTTGGCAGCGCTTCGCTTTCGAACATTTTTTCCAGACGGGACATGTTACCGAACCCGAATACCCCTATTCCGCAGCAATTCGGGAAGATCCTATCAAATCCCTCGATGCCATTGCAGACCAAGCCAAGGCCAGTGGTTTCGCCCACCTGCCTGTGCACGAGCCGGCGATCCTAACTCAGATAATCAAAGCTGCGCTTGCAGGCCGGTTAAGCTCGCTGCTAGGACCAGTGCCTGTCGCCATCTCGCTGGTACTGTTCCCGTCCTTCACGTCGACATCAACAGCTCTCGACGGGCTGATCCCAATGCCCTTCCCAGGAGAGGCGCCGGCCTCCGGCCATGCCATGGTCATCATCGGCTACATAGACGGTAGCGACCCGTCTAACCCCTTTGGTATCGACTACTTCCTAGTACGTAACTCATGGGGACCCGTCTGGGCTTCCGAAAACCCATTCCAACGCGCGGGGCATGCCATGATCCCAGCAAAATACATCGCAACACCGAACTGGACCACCGAAGCCATCATATGCTTGACGTAACTTCAACTACAGTCGAAACTACCAACTCATCGATTGATGGGATTAAGTATGGGAAAAGCAGTTGCTCAAAGAATTACCCTATCGGGAGAACAACGCCTCGCGCAAGAAATCCGAAAAATAGATGCACGCGTTAAGCTCGATATTCAAATTTACGACGAAGTATATTCCTTGATAGGAGTAGAGGAGAGATACATGTTAGCAATAGAAAGGGACTGGACGACTTCCGTAATTTGTTTCGCGTTGCCACTGTCGAGAAAGTTAATATCAAACTTGCGAAGTAAGGTAAATCATTTCATATCGGATTCAGGAGACGCTGCCGGGCAAATTTGTGAAATGTACATTAATTGGCTTAGAAAAAAAAATACAGCACTTCATCAATATGTGTTTCAAGATGGGATCAAGATATCAACTTTTTTTAATCGCTTACGATTATCATTCATCGCTCATATGAAATACAAAATTTTTGATATGATCGATACAGAACATCTCTTTTATACTTCTGATGGGGGATTTTCAGAGGGGGAAAAAAAATCAAGAGATTGGCGAACTGTCAAGGCAGATCGTTCAAGTTTATTCAAATATTTAGTGCTATCTGAGGAGGCAAAGAAATGCCGCCCTTTGAATCAGAAAGAAAGAAACGAAAAGGAAGCGGAAGCACTAAAACAAAAGCATAAGCAAATAACATCTATTTTCTTGAATGGCTCGTCTAATCATAATAGTGAACCATCTGGTGATGTTGATCTGACCATTCAAAAAGAGCTTTCGATTTTATCTGAGGGTAGTCTAGCCGAGGGAGCCTCTCATAATTCTAGTAGGCTGCATTGGGAAATTGAAACTTTGTTCGCCACACTGCGGCTACCAGACACCTTATTACAGCTCGGTTTGGACGAAAAAATTCTGGATGCTGTTCTATTCTGGTATGATGAAAACCTGACTCACTTGGCCTATGGCGAAGCTCTAGGCGATGGAAATAGGGTTCCAAGACGACCAACACAAGCAAGTATGGCGAAACAATTGAACATATCTCCAGACCAATTCTTCAGGGCATGTCAAAAGGTGCCCAAGGCTATCAAAAAACTGACCGAAAATAACGATCTTTCCGAAGTTCGAGAACTTATCGGCTGGTTTGAGCATTGTAGTTTGCGGAATTAGAGTTATCGCAGATTATTGATGTTTTGCAATTCAGCCCTTCTAAGCGCCAGCTTGTCCTAATTATCGATGCAATCACAAAGCCACTTCACGAGGAAATCCGAAATGACCGAACCTGACATTGAAGGCGGCAAATCTACTATTGATAGAACAAATGCGGATCAAATCCTTTTTAAAATTCGCAACTCGCGCTCGTTTAGTTTAGAAGATAGAGAGCGTTTAGATTTAATTAATGCTAAATGGGCGGCAGTTTGTCGAAACGAGGATGACTTGTTGGTAGAAGCAGATTTTATGCGCGCTCACCCGGAAATTCTTCATAACGGAGAGCATAGGCAGGAACTTCTCAGTTCTTTGAGGATCATGGCAGATCGCGCTCGAGAAGTTTTCGATTTTGCCATTAAGATTCCTGCTGAGCTGGGTGACGCGTTGCAAAATGCAGCACTCAGTGCTCTAGAGCCAATTCATAGGAGTCAACTGCTAACTAACGAAGCGAGTGCCACTCGTATGTCGAAATCATTCAGAGCCGAAAGTGACGCTATCAAACGCGTTGGTGACATTGCAGCTACGGACATTCCGAACGCCCTGAAATTCGCGGACATCGATTGGCGCGCATTCGTTGAGGATGAAACAACAAATCAATCTGTGGATTTTCGAACAGTGGTGATGGTGCCGTCGCAAGAACTCAGAATTGACATCAAGATCCCTGAGTTCTTTGTGTTGGTTGATGGCCAGCCTTTTGACGCACTTGTTACACAAATGGCTGACAAGGCCGGAATCGTGTTCGACGGAATTCCTCCCATTCTGGCTTACCTTAGCGTGACGCTCGAGGATGGCAGTGTGGTGGTGAACTTCCGAACAGCTGAACTAGAGGAGAAGGAGCCTACGTAAGAAATTTTTTCTGAGCACGGCCGCGGAATTCTTTCTGTCCCGCCGAAGACCTGATTGAGGGTCGGCTGTTGGGGCCGGCCGTCTTGCAGGAGAACCGCAGCACCATGCCTCACGAGATACAGCCCCCCGCCCAGAGCGCTTTCAGCGTCTTCATTTCGATCATCGTCGGGCTCTTTGCCCTGATTATCATCCTTGCCGTGTTCCGAATAGAAGAGCACGCTTTTTCCGTCCTTTTGGGCGACATCGGCGCCGCACCACTGATCCCCGGCCTGAGCTATACTTTGGCCCAAGGCCTTGCTGCAGGCCTCAGTGGGGCCAAAATCGTCTTGCCGTTCATCATCGTTCAGCTGGTTGCGACCCGGGGTGGCTGGGCACTGCGTGTCAATGCCTTGCGCGGCCTCGTCCTCGTACTCGCGCTGCTGATGACGCTCGTCATCGTCGGCAACGCCACGATCAGCCCGAACACCCAAGCTGTCATTGATGCCCGCGTTACAGAGATCGATGGTGGGATTGAGACGGCCCAATCCATGCAATCAGCCGATCTCGAGACGGCTGCCAAAATCATCACCGACCGCGTCGCCGCGGAGATTGACACCGTCACCACTACCGCACAGAGCCGCCTAAAAGAGCTCAACGATCTACTGGATGCTGAGCGTCAGATCGGGGGTGCCGACTTCAAGGGCCCGCGATATCTGGAGCTCGAAAGCCTGATATCCACCCAAATCGCTGCCCGCGACAAGCGCATTGCAGACCTGCGGGCCGCAGAAACGGTGGACCTTAACCGCATCGCAACCGACCGTGCCAACGCCAATGCGGCATTCGCCAAGCAGCGCGAGACTGCCATTGCCGCCATCGACAGCGCGGCCATTGCCGTCTCAACCGAGGCACAACACCCTGCCATCATGACATCGCTCGCCATCGTGAAGAAGTTCGCGCCCGAGGGCATGGCCGACCCGGTCATGGTCACCATCGGCTTATCCATCCTGATCTCGCTGGTCTTCGAGCTGCTGCCCATGACCCTGCTCGGGCATGTCTACAGAACCTTTACTGTCGGACAGGCAAACGGCGCACTTTCCCGCAATAACACCATCCAAGCCGCCTTCCGCAGCAATCGCGGCGAACTGCATCTGGTGGCAAAGGAAAACAGTGCTGGCCCGACGGAGTTTGTACAACCGGCCGATGGCACGACAAGCATCCTTGCCAAGACCGCTGCAGCCTGAATAGCTTTAAGCCTCGGCAACAACCGTTGCCGGGGCTCACCAAAAGATGCGATACGTCTCCAATAAAAAACCTCAGCGATAGAAGGACCTAAAATGGATGAGTCGGATGACGAGGTTGCCCGACTGCTGAGACAGGCAAGAGATGCTTTTGACCTAAGCCATTTCCAAGAGGCGCTTTGGCTGACTGATCAGCTAAGTACATTACTTACGCCTCTAGCCACTGAGGCTTCGCCACAAACGGCCAGTTCTTTGGCTAAAGTTTGGGTGATCCGGGCTAACTGCCTGAACGCCGTTGGCCGTGGGCAAGAAGCATTGATAGCCTACGGGCTTGCCCACGACTTTTTCGCTCAAGCTGATTTGCTAAATCGGGGACAATTTGATCATGACCTTGCCAAACTTGCCCTTAAACAAGGGAACTGTCTCAAGTCTCTCGGTCTTTTGCCTGAAGCTTTAACCTCCTACGATACATGTGAGGAAATTCTTATACAGTCGCGTCTGATAGACGAGATAGACTTGGTCACCACGCGAGCAAAACTTGCCCTCAACCGGGGCAGTTGCTTGAAAGGCCTAGGCCGATCATCCGAGGCCCTTACCACTTATCGTCAGGCGCGCGATTTCCTCACTCTTCCTCTTTTAGCAGAGCGGGCTGAATTAGACAGGACACGTTCCAAACTCGCCCTGAACGAAGGGATTTGTCTTCAAAGGCTTGGCCGAGGTGCTAAGGCGTTGCTGGCCTATGATGAGGCAATGGGGATTCTTGCTCGACCGCACATGAAAGCCCGCGCTGACCTAGACCCTACTCGCGCCAGATTGGCCCTCAACCGGGGGGTCTGCTACGAAAACCTAGGATTACGAACTCAGGCAATGGCGGCCTATGACGAGGCTCGATCAACTCTCTCTGGGCCAAACTTGATAAATAGATCTGATCTCGACACGACGCGCAGCAGACTTTCCATGAACCGAGGGATTTGTCTACATTTCCTCGGCCGCTTAACAGAAGCGTTGGCGTCCTATGACGAGGCGCAAGATATTTTGACGCGACCGAACCTTTCAATCCGCCCAGAACTAGATACCACCCGCGCTAAACTCGCCATGAACCGAGGGCTCTCTCTGCGTTCCTTGGGCCGTATGGCGGAGGCAATGACAACCTATCAGGAAGCGCAAAGTATTCTTGTCCGTCCACACCTTTTGGGTTGCGCAGATATGGACACAACCCGGGCCAAGGTGGCAATGAACAGAGGGCTCTGTCTACGTTCCTTGGGCTTTTTGACAGAAGCGATTGCGGCTTATGACGAGGCGCAGAGTATTCTTACCCGCCCGCATCTAACAAGCCGCACAGAGCTCGACACGACACGAGCAAAGCTTTCGATGAACAGAGGAGTGGCTCTAAACTCGCTCGGTCTTCTGACCGACGCGCTAATAGCTTTAGATGAGACACGCAGCATCTTGGCTCGACCGCCCCTTTCGGATCGAACAGAAATGGATACCACCCGAGCCAAATTAGCCATGAACCGAGGTCTCTGCTTGTATGCACTCAATCGGCAAACAGAGGCGTTCGAAGCTTATGACGAAGCAACTGCGATCCTGACCAATCCGTCGCTTGCAGACCGTGCAGAGATGGACACCTTACGCGCTAAATTGGCCATAAACCGAGGTGTCCTCTTTACGTCGCTCGGCCAGAAGTCTGATGCGATACACGCATTCGAGGAGGCGCGGAAAGTCCTGGCAGGTTTGCATTTGGCTGAGCCAAAAGAATTGGAAGGCATGCGCGCTTTGCTTGCGATGAATTGGGGAATATATTTGTATTCCGACGGACAAAGAAGCCAAGCTCTTTGTTCTCACCAGCTGGCGGAACACTATTGGCTTAACATGACGCACCTGCCACTGCCTCGGCGGGTGACCTTTGGCAAAAACTGTCACTTCATGTCCTCTCTTCTTCCTGAGATGGGTTCCAGTTCTCAATCTTGGGCTTTGTCTTCGAGTGATCGTTTGATTGAGATGTTGGATTTGGACCCTCGTGGTAATGTGGCACCTTGGCCTGAGTTGCGGGGTCATTTTGCGTCGTTTCATGTGAACTGGCTGCGGCATTGTCTGTCGGGTGGGCCGGAGGACCGTGCGATGGTGCCGCGGGTTTTGAATGCGCTGCAGGGGCGCAGGCTGGCGGCGGAGGTGATCGAGGCGGCGCTTGCGGCGGGGGATGCCGATCCGGCGATCAAGGCCTATGCTGGACTGAAGGGGGAGATGCGGGATATCTTGCGGCAGATCGAGGCGGCGGAGGGTCGGGGGCTTGGGGCTTTCGATACTGGAAATGGCCCCGGCGGCGAGGGTGGTTCTGGCTTACGTGGGTTCGAGAGCTTTGGCGGGTTTGAGCTGCGGCGCGATGAGGGGCTGCTGGAACGGCTGCGGGGGGAATTCCGGGCCAAGGAGACCAAACTGGCCGCCAAGCGAGATGCTGTCTCGCAACTGCCGGGCTTTGAAGTGCTGGGCCAACCTTTGGGGAAGATGTCGATGGAGGCGCTGCAGGGCGTGCTCGCCCCGGGCGAGGCGCTGGTGCTGGCGTTGCCGCTGGAGCGCGAAGCAAAACAGAAGCCCACGACAGGGGCGGCCGATGGGACCTCAGATCCCGCAGGATTCGAGACGCGGTTGTGGGTTCTGCGCGCCAGCGGTACGCCGGAGGTGATCACGCTGCCGGAAGGGATTTGCGCACAGACCACCGCACAGGGCGAGGGGGCGGCACCCGCTTGGGAGGTGAGCCTGTTTGGGATCGGCCAAACCTTTGCGGCGTTCAACGCGATGCAATCCGGTCGTGGCGGCATGCGCCGTGGTGGCTGGGGGCAAGCGGAGGACGCAACGGCTGAGACAGGTGTCGAGGGAGCGGCCCCAGTACTGCGGGGCAAGACTGCTTTGCCGCCCGGAGTGGTGACCGCGGATGTCTGGCCACAGATGGCTTCGGCGATGGAACGGCTGTTCTGGCAGCCACTTCGTGCAAGCGAGGCGCTGGCTGGGACTAGTGATCTGCTGCTGGCAACCACCGGGCCATTGCACAATCTGCCCTTCGCTGCCGGGCGGCGCGAGGGGAAAGACCCCACCCTGTGGCAGGTAAACTCACTGGTGACCTGGGCACTCGGTCGCGGGCTCTATCACACCGGGGGCGTGGAGACTGAGACGCCAACCGGGACTGCGCGCCCTGCGACCGATGAAGCAGCACGTCTGCCCGTGGGCCTTCTCTACGATCCGGCCAGTACCAACATCCCACTGGCAAGCGCCGAGGTGGCGCTTGCGGCCCACCTCTGGCAGGAAGTGACCCCCGAGCGGGGCGTCATCACCGACACTGCACATCCTTGGCAGCCTGCGAAGCCGGTCCGCTTCGTCCATCTCGCTTGCCATGGCTCCATCGACACCCGTTCCGGCGAGACCCCGCGTCCGGTGATCGGCCTGACCAACCGCAAGGCAGACCATGCTGACGATCCCGCGGCCCGGGTCGTAACAGAGCGGCATCTTCTGGCAGGTCCGCCCGCCGCCGAGGCGCTGATGAACCTTTGTGTCGGCGGCCAGAGCTATGACGATCTGCTCGATGGTGACCCCACTGGTCTTATCGCCGCCTGGATGCGCCATGGGGCCCATACCGTCGTGGCGGCACTGCCGCCGGTGCCTGACGGGTTGGGCGCGCTCTTCGGCACAATCGTCACGCTGTTGATGACCGACCCGAACGCGCCCATGTCGTTGGCCGAGGCCGCACGCCTTGCCGCCCGCATTTTGGGCGAAGATCCGGGCCTTGCCTCCCCCCAGCTTGCCGCGCGCCTCGCGCCGCTCTTGCCCCGGCTCACGGCGCCGGTGGTCGTAGAGGCCATCGAGATGGGACTGAAGCTCCGCCAATCCGGCCCGGAAGCGCTGGCCGCCACCATGGCGATCAAGGATCTGCTCGATGCAAGGCCTGCGACACTCTGGTGGCTTCCCGATGCGGCCTGTACCGTCCTTCGCACCCTGCCCCGGAGCGGCGGACATGTGCCTTGCGCCGAGGATATCATTGCGGCCCTTGCGCCCTTCGTGCCAGAACCCATCCACGACGGCC
>Ga0105051_10008234_pt1 | contig 10632 bp, 8 predicted proteins | sample FRY02_FD_78383 | JGI IMG/M metagenome (GOLD analysis project Ga0105051, IMG submission 78383) | Freshwater microbial communities from Lake Fryxell liftoff mats and glacier meltwater in Antarctica - FRY-02 (megahit assembly) | ecosystem: Environmental > Aquatic > Freshwater > Ice > Glacier...
AAAAGAGAGGTTTTTTTTGCATTTTAACTATTTTATTATGAGTTAAATATACAAAAAACAAAACACTTAAACAACATAAATAGTTGATTTTCAAGACTTTAAATCTTAACTTAATGACATTGGGCGAAAGCGTGCCGCGTGTGTCTAAACATAATTATTTTCTTTTGCTAGTGCACGCATGTAGCATGTGTCTTATTATTTCATTTCCCATCCACCCCCTTTAATTCCCCCGCCAGCGGTGGACACTGGACGCTTAAAGAAAAACCTTTCAATGCTAAAATCTATTACTAGCCCTCGCGCGTCTTAAAATTAGCGATTTAAAATCCTTACGGATCTTTAAATAATTCTAAATTTAACCGGTAGTTAATAATTAACCGGTAGTTGTTTTGATAAAATCAGCTGCATAAACTTTAATCATCTCCCTCACTCTTCTAAATTCATCAAAGATCTCCTCTTCAGTACCTTTGGCTTTGGCAGGATCAGGGAAATTAAAATGAAATCGTTCCACATTTCCCGGGAAATAAGGGCAAGCTTCATTAGCATTATCGCAAACGGTGATCACGTAATCGAATGGGATGTCGAGATATTCATTTACACTGTTGGAGGTATGCTTTGAGATATCGATATGATCTTCGGCCATTACCTTAATGGCTTTCGGGTTTACACCATGAGTCTCAATTCCTGCACTATAGATTTTTGCCTTATCACCGGCATAGTGTCTCAAATAACCTTCTGCTATTTGACTTCTACAACTGTTGCCTGTACAGAGTACGAGTATGTTTTTCATTTATTTTTTTTATTGCATTCTATATATTGCAATATTACGATTGATTATGTTAAGGTGCAATATTATTTCACTAGTAATTGCATTTAGTTTTCACAAATGGAAAAGCGAAGACAAATTTATCAAGCCTAACGACTAAATAAACTCGCAAGTCGTACCTCACCGACTTGCGAAATCACCTAACCGAGCGGAAAGTCGATTTCGTCAGTCACTTCTAGAAAAGCGAAGACGAATTTATCAAGCCTAACGACTAAATAAATTCGCAAGTTTTACCTTTCCAAATTTAAAATCTATACTATTCAACTTTGAAATAATGCTGAATACTCCGTTTGATCACCAACTTTATTGATCATTGATTTTTCTAGAGCATCATCAGAAACAGGCTCTAGTGCCTTAAGACGCTCTTCAAAAGTTAGGCTTTTATCTAGCCAAATATCTACTGAATTCACGGTCAACATACAAGGCATTCTATCATGAATATCCTTCATAAATTCATTCGAGGTACGAGTTATGATGGTACAGCTATTAATAATCTCTCCGGTAGATTGATCAATCCATGAATCCCAAAGTCCAGCCATTAGGGTAAATCGTTGATTCATCATCCTGATTAAATAAGCTTGTTTGACTTTACCTTTCTCATCCAATTTTTTCCATTCATAAAATCCATCTGTAATTATTACACAATGACGTTTGCCTATCAAATGTTTCCAACTTCCTGATTGCTCAAGGTTCTCTAAACGTGCATTAAAAGTGCTAAATTTTGGTTTTTCTTTTGCCCAAAATGGTATCAGGCTCCAGTAAAAATACTGTAGCTCATCAGGTTTTTCATCTGTAATTACCGGAAGTTCAATGGTTGGAGGAAGGTTAATACTTCCCGGTTTAATCAATTCATCGGCATATTTTAAATGGAGTTTACTGGCAATTATCTTTATGTCTGAAGTTGAAACTCTGCCACACATCGTTTAAAATGTTTTTGATTTATTTGGATATAAATGTAAGGGCTGTTGGGGGAATTGTAATGGTAATAATCTCAATGTCTGAGAATGGAAGAAAACAGGTACTCCAATCCTGATTTTTGATTCTCAATTTCGTTTAAAGAACGTATATTTAGTTTGTTATGTTACTTTTAAAATATGATCACATTAGCATTGAAAGTTTGCAAAAATTGAAGAATTTATTCTCCCATAAAAGAAATACAATGAAAACAACAAGATTAAGAAACAGGTCAAAATTTAGTATCGCTAGCCTGCTGATATTTTTATTTTTGATACAGGTAGTGAGTGCTTCCAATAAAGTAAGAATAGCTACTATTGGAGCAGCTTCACCTTCCGTTAATAAGAATCAAACACCTGCAGCTTACGTAGAACAAATGATAAGTTTTTGGGACGCCCAACTTAACCAGGTTCTTAAATCTAAATTGGATTTAATTGTATTACCCGAAGTATGCGATATGCCAACAGGCTTAAGCTACCCAGAACAAAAAGTATATGTCAAGGAAAGAAAAACCAAGCTTTTAGATTTTTTTGCTACGAAAGCACGAGAGAATAACTGCTATATCGCCTTTGGATCTTTACATGAAGCGGATAATGGTCTTCGTAACTCCCTAATTATGCTCGACAGAAATGGTAAAATTGTGGGTACATATCACAAGAATTTTCCAACCATTAATGAAATGGAAGGCGGGATTATACCAGGTGATGAAGCCCCAATTATTGAATGTGATTTCGGCAGAGTTGCAATGTCAATTTGTTTTGACCTAAACTATGATGAACTGCGTTTAAAATATGTAAAACAGCAACCAGATATAATCTTGTTTTCTTCAGTTTATCATGGAGGCTTGATGCAAGGCCTTTGGGCTTATTCTTGTCGATCTTTTTTTGTAAGTGCCATTGGGGTTGTACAACTGCCTTCAGAAATTGTTAGTCCGCTGGGGGAAATTGTAGCTAGCAGTACCAATTACTTTAACTATACCGTATCCACTATAAATCTCGACTATAAATTGGCACACTTGGATTATAATTGGCAAAGACTCGTTAAGCTAAAAGCTAAATATGGTGAAGCTGTAACCATTCATGATCCCGGAAAAGTCGGTGCGGTGATGATTACTAGCGAAGATAAAAATGTAAGTGCCGCACAGATGGTGAAGGAGTTTGATATTGAGTTGCTTGATACCTATTTTGATCGTTCTAGAATGTTTAGAAAGCAAGAAATGGGGGCAACTAATTAAGGTCAGTTCGATTTCCATTTCCCGACTTGCGAAATCACCTAAACGAGCGGAAAGTCGATTTCGTCAGTCGCTGCTGGAAAGGCGAAGACGAATTTATCCAGCCTAACGCCTAAGTAAATTCGCAAGTCGTATCTCGCCGACTTGCGAAATCACCTAAACGAGCGGAAAGTCGATTTCGTCAGTCGCTGCTGGAAAGGTAGCTAACGAACTTGCATTGCATTCCCAACTGTCCGATTTCTAAGCGTACAGACCGTAGAGTTTCCATCGATTTACAAAATTGATTTATAAGCACAACAGAAATGCTGTTGTACAGTTTAAGCGCAGCGTCTCTACGGATTATTAAATAAAAAAGAGTCTTCAGACTCGCTTACAAAAAATATCTCATTGTCCATTTAATATCCATCGATTAGAAAATAGATTTGTTAGTACAAATTAACTAAGGTATGTTGAAGATAATCATATTTAAAAATAGCGTTTAAGCCTCATTTTTGCTGTGTTATTAAGGTTTTTATCGTTTGGAAACCTGCTGTTCTGCCTTTTTTTAATGGCAATCCCGCTTTTCGCTCATACTACATAGGCCTTAAGCCACAGGCCGGTATCCGCTACAATCGGGTTTAGGTACTTTAGACAGTACTATTAACTCTTGATCTATACCTCAATCATGTTGACCTGCGTTTAACTAGGTAACTATAGTTGATATATTATTATGGAGGGAGTCCAAAAGACTCCCAACCATTTGAAAATCCGTAGAGACGCTTCGCTAAACTCTACGGACAGCGTAACGCCTAATTAAATTCGCAAGTCGTATCTCGCCGACTTGCGAAATCACCTAAACGAGCGGAAAGTCGATTTCGTCAGTCGCTATTGGAAAGGCGAAGACGAATTTATCAATCCTAACGCCTAAGTAAATTCGCAAGTATCTCGCCGACTTGCGAAATCACCTAAACGAGCGGAAAGTCGATTTCGTCAGTCGCTGCCGGAAAGTTAGCTGACGAATTTGACTTGCATTCGCCTGAGTAAATTCGCAAGTCGTACCCAGACTTATTCTTCAGTTATAATTACAGATTCAATATTTAGATAATTTGCAATTTTGGCAATGCTCCGGGCATGTTTACCAACCCCCAAAGCAAAATGATGGGTTGGTCCTTCTGCCATCCACTTATATAAAAACGACCTGATATCGGGTTTAAAATGACCTCTCGTATTGGTATTTCCTGTTGGAGGAATTGCGCCCTTAACCGATTGACCCTCCGCTATTACAAATTTGAACTTCCCATCATACGTAGAATTGATGGAGAGCATGGTAATTGGACCTTCCTTAATCTTAAACTCTACGCCTGCCCCCTTACCCGGTTTACCATGATATTTTTTTAGACTCCTAAGAATAGGTTTTCCGTCGGCAATTGAAATATTATGGGGACCATCGTGGCCCACAAGCACAAAATCCTCGTTGAAATCTATTGGGTGAAACTCTGCGAAGCTGCCCCCAATTCCCAAACGATCCATTATTAACATCGCAATCAGCGTTTTCAAATCAGATTCGCCACACATTGGGAAGCCATTCGAGGTGAGTATAGAATTCCCAACAATCAAATTGGACATGACAGACCTTAATTCACTATTTGGAGCACCATCATAATAATAGGCCAATCCATCTATGTTGCGCTCCTCTACGAATTTTTCTAATGCAATACTGACTTTTGCGGCAATGCGTAGATCATCATCCTGTAGCTTCATGGAAATGGGATCCGATACAGGGTCGGGGGTGTCAAAGAAATCTAAAATCAATTTCTCTTTTGCCTTAATTTCTTCCTCTGTTACTTTATCATAACAAGACATGATTTCATTAGCCTCACATTGCACCACATGCGACCCAAATGTGGAAGTAAGCATGGTGGCATCGGTATGCATATCCAACATGGTGTTTATGGGATGCCCAATATGTCCCAAATGAACATTCTTTAGGTCATGCAATACTTTGGCTATGCGACAATATTCATCAATTTTTTCATCCACATGGCTGTCATCATACAGTGTTCCAATAATCATGTCAGGAACTTTCTTACCCATGCGGACTGCAACACCTGCAAACTCCGGAACCGAACAAATATCATCATTCACCAATTGCATATAAGTTGTGGCTTTTGAATAATCTAAAGCCTTTCTAGGCTGCATAGCCACCAATACAATTGGAATTGAAAGCGTCTTTACAATGATCCCAAAAGTTCCGGATGTGGCATAAGTCAGCATGTTACAAAATAACAGATCCAAGTTGGCAGCTTGCATGTCCTTTAATGTTTCATATGCCTTTTTAGGATTGTCTATCATGCCGAAATCAATCAGCTCAGCTCCTTTACCACTTAGCTTTTCTAAGAATACAGCATGCTTAGCCATAAGCTCATTCAAGAGCCCATCGAATTGATCCCAATAAACGTCGTACCCAACTCCAAATACACCGATACGTTGCGGTTCTTTTTTAATGTTTAAATTCATATCATCTAATTTAGCATATTAAAAATTTAGTAACCCAAATGCTTTTTAAAGCAAAAAATTATACAGTTGGCAAAGATCCCAACTGCCTAATTTTGGGCATCATCACCAGAAACAAAACGAAAGCAAAGGGATACATCAGCCCCGAATATATCCACATTGGATCATAGGAATAATTTTGTATTATTTTACCCATTAAGGGATTTACAATGACTGATGATAACGCACCTGCAGTTCCCGATAGTCCAATAACCGTCGAGGTGATTGATTGACCAAAAGTATCGCTTATAGCCGTGATATAATTGGTTATCCATAGGCCATGAGCAAAAAATGCTACCACCATAATAACAATCACCCATTCTTCCGTGGGCACATATTTAACAAATAAAGCCGACAGGGTAAGCATTGCCGCAACCCCCATTACGCCTTTACGAGCCCAATCTAGACTTGCAGTCTTTCTGAAAATTTTATCCGAAAGGAAACCTCCCAACATATTGGATACTCCTAAAGCCAAAAACGGAATCCAAAAAAGCTCTCCAATCTTAACCAAATCAACTCCTCTCGAATCACTTAAGTATTTCGGAATCCAGAACATGTAGAAATAAAAAATAGGATCTAAAATAAAACGGATTAGTATAAAAATCCAAACCTCCCTTATTCTCAATATTTTACCGACAGCGCAAAAAGTTTCCCCCCATGATTTATGGGTCTTGGCTTCTATAGGATTTAAATTTTCTTTCTTAGGGAGCAAGAACCATACAATCGCCCATATTAATCCAAAAACACCTGTTACCACAAATACCCCACGCCAACCGATGCTTCCAATAAGATAAACACATAACGGAGGCGCCACAACAGCTCCTAACGCTGCACCTCCTATCGCGATACCATTGGCCAGCGCCTGCTTTTTCTTTGGCACCCATTCAACCACAGCTTTAATCGCTCCTGGAAAAGCACCACCTTCCCCCAAACCAAGAAAGAACCGAAATATCCCAAAATGGAGAACATTGTTTGCCAGACTGTGCATTGCGGTAGCCAGCGACCATACCGCAACAGATATACCAAGTCCTTTGCGACTTCCGAAACGATCAATCATTATTCCACCCAATGTGAACATAATGGCATAACTGATCAGAAAACCTGTATTGATTAGGCCGTAGTCCGTATCAGAAATCGGGAAGTCTTCCTTAATTTTAATGATGGAAACAGAAAGCACTTGGCGATCTAAAAAACTCAATGCCGTAGCTAAGAATGCCATGAAAACCACAATCCAATAAATTCGAATGAATTTAAACATGTTCTTAACACAAAAATTTAATACCTAACTAATATAAGTGGATTTTGGTAATTGGCAAATTACATCTATAGTAGGCAAATCACCTGAAAGAGTGGAATTAGATTTCGGCTTCACAATTTTCTAAAGCGAAGATGAATTTATCGGACATAGCGCATAGGGAGTTTAAGTTCATTGGGGAAAGAAATTTAATAGGAATGAGTCCCTCCTGCATCGGCCTGCATTCCGGCAAGCAGGGATGACATTCTGCGGGCTAGTGAAGCCTGTCCAATGTCATGTCGGGCTCGATCTGGTTAGAACTATCCGAAGAAATTCTGCGCTTAAACTACATATAATAGAGTTTCAACCAATCGAATCTAAAGAGAGTAAAGTGGTTAGTCCATTTAGAAAAGAAGCTTGTAAGACATTATTTGGATATCTAATATTTTAATGACTTTCAGATGACAAATGTCAGTACTAGCAGTAAGTATTTTGTTTACATTTATTCCGTAATATTTAAACATGTGCTATCAGCCGCACTTTAAAAAAACTGGGCGTATCTGAAAAGCCATAAGAGTAGGATAAATCAAAAATGTTTAACATGTCAACATTATTTCTTAATGCAACTAGTGCCATGGCGACCGAATCGGATGCTTTAGCACGTATTACAAACGGCGACCCAATAGCGATAACCTTCTTTATAGGTTATATGGCTATGCTAGCTTCGGCAGTGTTTTTTTTCGTTGAAAGGGGATCTGTAGATCCGAAATGGAGACTCTCACTTTTAGTTTCAGGATTAATAACTGGAATTGCTGCGGTACATTATTACTACATGAGAGACTTTTATCTGGCAACAGGACAAAGCCCAACGGCATTCCGCTACGTAGATTGGACACTAACTGTTCCATTAATGTGCGTAGAGTTTTACTTATTAACTAAACCATTTGGTGCTAAAGGTTCAACATTATTTAAGTTGATTCTTGGTTCATTAGCAATGTTAATCTTTGGTTTTATCGGTGAAACTTCAGGTATTGATAACAATATTTTATGGGGAGTTCTTTCTACTTTAGGTTATTTATACATTGTTTATGAAGTATTTGCAGGTGATGTTGCTAAATTAACTAAAGGATCAAATAGTCCAGCTTTATCTAGAGCAATGTTCTTGTTAAAGATCTTCATCACTTTAGGTTGGTCAATCTATCCAATTGGATATATGGTACTACCTGGAAACCTATTGTCAGGCGCATTCCAAGTTAGTTCAATTGATTTATTCTACAATTTAGCTGATGCAATCAATAAAATTGGTTTTGGATTAGTTATCTATTCAGTAGCAGTTGCTGAAACGGCAAAAGCTAAAAATGCATAATATTCCACAACATTGAAATTTTAAATTAAATAACAAAAGGTATCCTATATGGATGCCTTTTGTTATTTATTACTTTTGTTATTGTTTTTTAGCATAATGGTGGATGCCAATATTATTGTTGTAGGTGGAGGTTGCGCTGGCATGCAACTTATAAATGCATTATTAAAATTACCCGCAGAACAGACTGGTAATATTTTATTAATTGAAAGCAATCGGGAAATCATTCATAAATCATGGTGTTTTTGGACTAATAAAAAATCAGAGTATGACTCTTTAATCTCAAAACATTGGTCAGAATTAAAATTTGGCTCTGCCTCCTCAGATTTATCCGGAGAAATTGCACCATATCGGTATAACTACATTAATAGTGAACTATTTTTCGAGTATCACAATCAGCTAATTTCCAATTCTCCCAGAGTTAAGGTAATCTACGAAGAAGTGAAAACGTTTAAGTCAGAAAATGGACTAAAACAAGTGATTACTCACAATAACCAATATCAAGCTCAGCATGTTTACAGTAGTATAATTGATTTATCTACCATAAACTTTAACAGAGTTTTACTTTGGCAGCATTTTAAGGGATGGTTTATTAAAACTGAACAGGCGGTTTTTAATGCTAATCAGGCAACCATGATGGATTTTAATATCCCACAAGATAATGCCTCCCACTTTATGTATGTCTTGCCATTTTCTGAAACCGAAGCATTGGTTGAGTTCACTTCTTTTTCGGCAGTGGATTCTTATTCAGATGAAATCTATGATTCGTATTTAGGAAAGTATATTGCCGAAAAATTCAATAGTTCTTACGAAATTATAAGAGAAGAAAAGGGAAAAATTCCGATGACCGATTTTAAATTTCCCGCTTATTCTAATGAAGGGATTATCCATATCGGATCTACTGCAGGTTCAATTAAGCCAAGTACAGGTTATGCATTCAATCGGATTTCACGCCACACAGAATATTTGATAAAATGCTTTTTAAAAAATAATAAAGGGATAAATGAGAATTATGGTTCAGCGAGATTCCATTTTTATGATACCTTACTTCTTCAGATTATTAAAGAACAACCCGAAAAGGTTTCTTTTGTGATGGATCAGCTGTTTACAAAGAATTCCTTTAATCAAATTTTATCCTTTCTGGATGAAAACACTAACCTTTTGCAGGAGATAAGCCTTTTTAATACCTTGCCTAAACTATTGTTTTTAAAGGAGGTTTTAAAGTATGTTCGGTATAAATATTAAGTCCAAACGGCTAGAATTCCTTATTCTGGCTTCTCTACTCTACTTAATTCAGTATTTTTTCCCAATTAATTATACCCTTCAAATTCTCTTTTTTGGACTGGGTGTCATTTTATTTGGAATCCCACATGGTTCGCTAGATCATTTTATTTATCATCATGAGCGTAAAGAAGAAATGAGCGTCAAGTCGGTATTTAAGTTTTTATTGTTTTATATCGGTTTTGCTGTGTTTTATGCTTTGCTCTGGCTAATTAGTGTCGAACTATCCATTTTGCTATTTATTTTAATCTCAGCCTATCATTTCGGCGAGATGGATTTGAAGGGCCTATCACTCAAAACCAGTTTAAGTTCTAGAATTTTGTCTTTCCTCTATGGGTTTTTATTTCTCGTAAATTACCTACTCTACCAATTTCCTCAGGTTGAAAGTATCATTCTTGGTTTCCCGGGATTTGAGCAGCGCAATGTTGAAATGCTGAGGCTGATTTATACCTATCAACAGGAGGTGATGAACGCATCCCTTGTTTTTTTTGTTCCCATTTTATTGATTTACCTATATGGAAGCAAACAATTCGGCTATGTACAAATAGTGGCAATACTACAATTGTTGCTATTGAGTTTGATCGTCTTTAATTTGCCCATACTACTTGGTTTTGGTTTTTATTTTAATATCTGGCATGCCAGACTCTCCATGATCGAGATAAAGAAATTTTTAGGCTGGCAAGATAAAGGCTACCTATACATTTATCAAAAATCATGGTTAACAAATGGCGTTTCTTTTTTAATGATAGCCGTTTTATTTGCAATCTTTCAAGGCAATATGGAAAGGCTGTTAGCAGTTTTCTTCATGGCAATTGCAATATTAACTGCCCCGCACATGAAGGTAATTTCTAATATATTCTCAAAGGAAATTTAATTTGGATAATTGAAGTTTGGATAGGCTTTCCGATGGGCGCACTGTTAGTAGTTTAAGCGTACTGTTCGTAGGGTTTCCATCGATTTACAAAATTGATTTATAAGCACAACAGAAACGCTGTTGTACAGTTTAGCAGAGCGTCGCACTGTTCGTAGAGTTTAGCGTAGCGTCTATATGGATTAAACTATAGAAAAGAGTCTTCAGACTCGTTTACGCACTGTCCGTAGAGTTAAGCGCAGCGTCTCTACGGATTATACCATAGAAAAGAGTCTTCAGACTCGTTTTACATACTGCCCGTAGGGTTTCCAGCGCTTACCTAAATTGATTTGTAAGTACAAAT
>Ga0105051_10008238_pt1 | contig 10626 bp, 14 predicted proteins | sample FRY02_FD_78383 | JGI IMG/M metagenome (GOLD analysis project Ga0105051, IMG submission 78383) | Freshwater microbial communities from Lake Fryxell liftoff mats and glacier meltwater in Antarctica - FRY-02 (megahit assembly) | ecosystem: Environmental > Aquatic > Freshwater > Ice > Glacier...
ACGATCAGCGGCAAACTTTACGCCAATCTCACTTATGAGAGATACATACGGTAAATTATTTCAAGTTGAATATTATGAAGAAGAACAAAAAGCGAAGGGGAATAAACGATAAAAGGCACCCCAAGCTAATGGAACGCCAATTATCTGGAATAGTTATGAAAATAACTACCTTTCACATGCCAAAAATAAACAGAAAGAAATTAAAAACCAAAAAATAATGGAAAAATATTATACCGCTATTGTATATACAAAAGAGGGTATTTTTAAAAAATACCGAAATATAAAAAACTTTTCATTTGATCCGGCAGATTTTTACAATCCTAAATTCAAGGCATTTATTGTAAGTATTAATGGAAGTATTGTAAATTTATATAGTAGAGATACAAAAATTTTTTTTAAACAATTTAAAGTATAAAACCATGAACCACTTAAAAAAATTATCAAGTACGATTAATGAATTCAAGGATCAGCCGGATGATCTTGAAAAATTAAACAATGATTATGTTCTATTATCGAACCGGAGATACACCGTTGAACAGATCATAGACCAATATCAGCGGTATATCTACACGAATTATTATTTCATTTCTGATATAGGCTTTTTGGAAATAAAGGAAAATATATTAGAGTTGCAGCTAGAACTTAAACAACTAATACTTACAATTTACGTGCAACGACAAAAAATATTGTCGGCAAAGCGCTATTGAAATGCCGGAATTGTTTTCTTTACAAAAAAAACTAGTCGAAATCGGCTAGTTTTTTTTATGTATATATTTTAAGGTTTGAAAGGTAATTAACCTTGTTAAATTCAGTTTTGTTTGCCGGCGCGTTTATAGACGCGCATGCAAACAAAGTTAATGTTTTTTTCTGACATAAACAAGTGTTATATTTGTTTTATGAAAAAAAATATAATTATTGGACTTTTTGTCTTATTTTTATTGGGAAATCCGAAAAAAGAGCCGCACAATTTAGATGTAAAGCGCAAAATGATCTTTGAAAGCATAGTATTAAAATATGGCAGGACTAAGGCTAAATTGCTTGAGACAGTTCATGCGGCACTCCTACGAGCAGGATTGCCGAACACAGCATTAAAATTGTCGTTGGCGCAGGTGTTGTTTGAAACAGGCGTATTTTCGGGCAAACAGAGAGCAAGTAAGGCTAATAATTTTAGCGGAATAACTTTTTCGGGCAGTCCGGCACAATTAGCTACTGGAGCTAAAAAATCAGTTATTGAATTGCCCGAGGCGAGGGGGGTATTTTATGCTAGTTATCCAACGCCTTTAAATTGGGCAAAGGATTATATTAGAATATTATCGAGAGGATCAAAGCCGATACAGTCCGCCAGTCCGTCAGATTTTTCAATCAGATTGAAAAAAAACGGATACTATACAGACACAGTATTTAATTACAGCAGGGGAATAACTTTATATTTTAACTATTTAACCAAACTAGGCTTATAATGAATAAAACAACTTATTATATCATTGGCGCGGTAGCGGCGTTATGGTATTTTTTCAGATTAAACAAAGCCAGTACTTCTGCTAAAATTAATCTAGTCAATTTAAAGCTTAAAAAGTCATCGGGTATATCATTGCCCACTATTGTCATGGACTTTTCTATACAGAACCCAACAAATTTTCCCATAAATGCTTTAGGGATCGTGGGAGATGTTTATTTAAATGGATCGTTTTTATCTTCGGTTGTAAATCTTAATAAAGTAACGATAGCGGCACGAAGCGAAACAATATATCCAGTCGAGGTCAGGACTAATATCATGGACGCCATTACTAATATTTCCGCGCTCATTAAGGACAATAAAAATATACGTGTAACGGCTGAAATGAATGTTAACATAGATAATATATTATATCCGTTTAAAGTAGATAGGCAGATCAGATAATGAATATAGATAAAAAGTTTATTTTATCTAAATTAAAACCCTATGTTGGTACTTTAAGAATATTAAAATACGATCAAGGCACTCAGGATATTATAAAAGAATTATTATACGTACATGGTCAGGAAGCGGCAGAATATGATAAAATTTATCAATTTTTTTATACTGGAGATTTAGCATCGACCGCCAGAAATATATTTAAATTTTTAAAACAGAATGTTCGTTACGTAATTGAAAGTGGGGCAAAACAAACATTAAAAAGCCCCTCCGCCTTATTAGTGCAGGGATATGGCGATTGCAAACAGTATTCTCAATTCGCAGGGGGAATATTAGATGCCATTAATAGAAATAAGGGAGGTGCGGACTGGGCGTATCGTTTCTCGTCTTATAATGATAAAAAAAATATTCAGCACGTATTTGTGGTAGCATTTGATAAATCGGGCAGGGAAATTTGGATTGATCCAGTTTTACCTACTTTTAATGAAAAGAAAAGTTATAAATATAAAATTGATAAAAGACCTAATAATATGGCTCTATACAAAATTTCCGGCATAGATGAGGGATCGTTTGGTAAGATTTCTTTAAAAAAATTACCCTTAAAAAAAATAGCAATAGCGGTCAAGCCTATTGCTAAAAAAATAATAAAGGTGGCTAGACCTGTTAGCCAAGCTGTTAAGGTTGTTAAATTTGCAACACCTGCCGGAGCGGCTTCGGTAGTAGCTAAGAAAGTTATTAAAACAGTTGCAAAGGGTGTAATTAAAAAACCCCCTTTAAAATTATTAAAAAAAGGCATTTCTAAAAAAGTTGTTCCTGCCGCCTTGCTTAAAAAAGTTGGTCCTACCGCCTTGCTTAAAAAAGTTGGTCCTACCGCCTTGCTTAAAAAAGTTGGTCCTACCGCCTTGCTTAAAAAAGTCGCTCCGCAAGCATTAAAAAAAGTAGTAGTTAAGGTTCCTACCTCATCGGCGAGAAACGCATTTTTATCTTTGGTATTGAACAATAAAGGCGCACTAGCGACCAAAATGGGTAGCAGAATGAGCCAAATAAACAAGGAGCTAAAACAGGTATGGGAGGGGTTGGGAGGAAATTACAACAACCTACAAAGCACCATTTTAAAGGGTTCTAAAACGGCGATATCGGGCGTATGTAGTGAAATGAAACATTCTAACATTGGAGCGATTAACGGATCCAAGCTATACACAACGGCACTCCCTATATTAAAGAAGTTAGAGGCGTTATTATTATCAATAGGCATTAATGTATATTCATTAATGGAGAGAGGAGCAGATGAAGCGCTTAAAACGGTTGCAAGAACGGTTGCAGTCAATAGCACTAATCGCATCGTAGATATTAATAAGGCGCCAGAGGAAAGCGTACAGCCGATAATAGAGCCATTGGCGCAGCGAGAGGCACAAAGCACCACAGAAGCCGTACAAACAAGCGTAGATACATCGGGAAGTACGGCAACGGTAAACGTAGGAACAAAATCGAGTACAGAATATAGTAAATATATACTGCCAGCCGCAGCAGTTGCAGCATTGTACTTTTTATTTAAAAAACAATGATACCGGAAGTAATAATCACAGCAACAAGAACGTATGGTAAGTTTTTTTTAGCCATGTTATTATTATATGCCTTTACTCGTAAGGATTAACCACCTTTCAAACTTTAAAAAAATGACAGCAGCACAAAGCCAAAACGCAATTAGATTTAAAAAAGCGATTTCTATTCGTAAAAAAACCGGATGCAGTTTAAAAGATGCCTTTGCGCAGGTTTACGGTAAAGCTAAAAAATCAAGCATATCCGGAATTTTTAAATTTGCAGGGGTGCAATTTTCAGACAGCCGCCAATTTGATATAAACGGAAAATTATCGTACATCGTTGATGGGGATAATGGTAAGGAAATTTTCAGCATAGACGGAAACCCCAAAAATATAGCAGTCGCGACATCGAAATTAAACAAATACATTAAACAAAATGCCAATAATGAAATAGAGATTAACGAAAAAGACATTAAAAAATTCGTACAACAGCTATCTAAAGAAGCAGCGGCTTATAATATTGGAAAAAAGAAAACAGCAGAACCTGCAAAAGCGTTTATTCCAGTCAAGCTAGCGAATTTACCAGTAGTTAAAAAAATAGCAGCAAGAAGATCAGCCGCACCAACAACAGAAAAAAAACAAACAGGGCGCAGTAATTTAGAGCTAGATCGCAAGTTACAAGCAAAGCCACTAGGTAAGAGATTAAGTCCTTCCGGCAACGTATATTATGAATATCGCATGAATAGATCAGACAGGGGTAAACTACTGGGCATTGGCGATATGTTTGACATATCTGTTATTTCGGATATCGACCAGCTTAAAAAGCAATATTTTAAATTAGCTAAAAAATATCATCCTGACGCCGGAGGTACTACGATACAGTTTCAAATGCTGCAAGTAGAATATAATAAATTACTGAATAAACTATTAAGCGGCTCGAACTTAAATAATGAGCAAAAAGCTAATGAGATCGTAATAGATGAGGCTATAAGGTCTATAATAGATCAATTAATAAACCTTGAAAACATAAATATAGAGGTCATTGGCAAATGGTTATGGATTTCGGGTAATACTTATCCGGTAAAAGATGTTTTAAAATCGGCAGGGTTAACATTTATAAAAAAGGCAGGTGTACCGTACTGGGTATATAAGGGCGTGGAAAGCACATCGAGAGGACAAACAAGCATGGAAGATATAAAAAATAAGTATGGAGTTACAAAATTTGATCTTAAACCTAGCGCAAAATTATCGGGATCAAAAAAAATCAATAAAACAAAATTAAAGATATCGTTATTGAAATTAAAATCCGCACTTAATAAAAGACCTATTTAATAATTACAAACAATCAAACAACTAACAAAATGGCAAGACGCAGAAAAAAAATGGCGGCACCGAAACGCAGACGCAGACGCTCTGTAGGTGCAATCGGAGGAAACGCAGGAAACATCGCGGCAACAGTTGCAGGGATCGCAGGGGGTGCAATAGCAGCTAGAATTATCGCCAACTATGCAGGTAAAATGGCATCCGGAACAAACCCTAAAATTATTGCAGCCGGTCAGGTAGCACTTGGCTTTTTATTTCCCAAATTAATTAAGGGAGCAATGGGACAAAATATCGGTCATGGCATGATTGCGATCGGCGGAATGTCTTTAGCGCAATCATTTGGGATAATATCCGGAATCGGTCAAATGGAGGACGAAATGGAGGTAACTTTGTCAGGCACAGACCTTTTAAGTCCTATTAATGGGTATGGAGAAGATTTCGGTTTCTCGGATAGTATGTCCGGCACAGATGAATTACAGGTTATCGCAGGACTCGATGATTATGACTATTAACCACCTTTCACACATTAAAATTAATTTTATCACTTAAAATCCTAACAGGTACAAAAAATGGCAACACAAGGAGGCGCGAGATTGGTTTACAAAAATGCGCAGGACGCTCTAGTAAGGGCAGGAGTAAACCCCATGAATGCGGTGCTATCACAATCTTTTTTAAGGTTTGAAAGCACACTAACAACGACTAAAACATCGTATGATTTTGGCGTTTTAAATAATCAAACGGTTGCAGGATCTTCACAGCTAGCCACCGAACAGCGATTGAACTTGCAAGATGCTTTTTATGTATCGGAGCTGATGATTTATATTGCTAAACCCAGCTCTGCGACAGATAGCAGTTATAAACTAAATACCTATCCGAATACGGTTGTATTTTCGGGAGCAGGAGTGGCGGCGGCATTGTTCACGTTGTACAACGGTGTTTTATCACTAACCGTAAATAACAGGCAGATCGTGCCGGCATCCGATCTAACTAAGTTTTTGCAGGTGCCACAAACACAAGCGACCGGCGCAGCAAATAGTCCAACAGATCAATTTGACGGTAGCTGGGCAAATGTGGTGGAGCCTAATTTAGTTTTGATAGGCTCTAAAAATTCGCTATTTAATATTACTATTCCTTCGGCTTTTGCAGCCGTTGAAACAGTTACCCGAGTAATAATTTTATGCCGCGGCGTATTGGCGCAGAATGTAACCGTAGTATCGTAATCGTAAATAAAAGGGATAGCGTAAAGGCTATCTCTTTTTAAAACAAAACAACATGGCAGATTGCAATAAAGGCGAAGATCAAGTAAAGGCAGATTATGAAAAATCTTTTGGCTCTATAAATAGACCTTTTATACCTGCAAGGTTGCCGATCAAAGATTTTCAACAAGCAGTATTAAGATCACAGCAGGGCAACAATAAACCCTTTAACAGAAAAAAAATGTTTAGAGTAAAAAAATCACAGCTCATCGAATTAAAGATATTCGGCGTAGCTACAACAGGAAATACAGGTACTAGATTTCAATTTCAAGATCAGCCGTATCTAAGATTTAAGAGTATTACTGGCTTGGAAACACTTAACGTGGTAGATGCACCGACCAGCCCAACAGGAACAGCAATAGTATCAGCAGCACAGCTAGTTTTGGGTTATCTAACCTTATATATTAATGATGTTGATGATCCCTCTAGCGTGGGAGAATGGATACAAAACGTGCCTTTGACGTTGCTAAAAAGAACACAAGACCAAACTTCCTCTGTAATTGCCCCTTTTGTTCGGCAGCCGTTTTTGTTAGCCGGTCAAACAGTAATTTGGGATAAGTCCTATATTACGCTAAGCACAGCGCTGGCGAACACGACAGATCTATCCTTTATTTTTAACGTATATTTTGAGAAATAGGTTATTACACCTTAATAAAATGAAATGTCAATAAATAAAGCGATGTATACAGGGGTAAATGCGATCATGGATGCTTTTGATCGCAACGCCTTAACTCCTTATTTTTCAGTATGGGCAGGGAAAGATATGATCTTTTCGCACAATGAAGATGATAATGAGCAGGGGAGAGTTTATCTGATGGAAAACCTAATCGCCAGCGAACAGAACGAACACAGCGATATTTTAAAGATAAAGTTTCACCCTAAAAAAGAAAAGCTATTTATCACAGACAAGACACCGGCGATTGCTACGCTCTTTGTTCGCGTATGCGATCCAAACTATTTTAGGAACACAACAGGTATTCAACCATACCAACAGCAGCAGCAGCAGCCTAATTTTGCGATGCAGAATTTAATTGAAAAGCAAATCGAAATTTTAAGCGGAATTTCAAATCGACTTTCGCTCCTAGAGGAGCAGCAGGAAGAAGAAGAAGAAGAAGATGATGATTTTTTGGGTAAAATTGGCGCGATCCTTAACAACCCGATGGTTGCTACATTTATTTCGTCCATAATGCCTGCCATAATGCCGGCGCTTAATAATACAATAAAACCACAGGTAGCAGGAATAAGGGTTGATCCGGTACTATTTGAGGACAATTTCGAGGAAGCACAAGAAAAAGAAATGGAAGTACAACTAGATCGCGCAAATGAAATAGAGGAAGCGTTGCATAGGCTGCACAAGCACACCAACGATCTAGCCGGAAATTTAACGGCATTGGCAGATCTTGCAGATCATAACCCTTCACAATTTAAAATGTTTATTGCTATGTTAGTCAAGCCGGCATGAATACGTCGACCGAAAAATTAATCAGAACTGGACTAATCATGCTAGGTACTTATTTTTTGGTTGTTGCTCCAATATTAAAAAAATTAGGAATAACGGCATCAAAAAGCACTAGCCCCGAAAGAGATCCTTTTTCTGGAAATGCTTTTTTAGCATTTGCGCCGAAAGATACGTTATTGATTACACGAGCAGGAGCGGTTAATTTTTCAAAAATAATATACAACTCGTTTGGTTTATTGGGAGATGACGAAGCAAAAATAATGGGCGTATTTCGGCAACTTCGCACACAGTCGCAAGTAGCTTTTTTGGCTAAAATATTTTTTGAAACCTATAAAACCGACCTGTTAGAATATTTGAAAAATGGGCGGCAGGGTTGGGGAAATACCTATTGGGGTGGATTAAATAACGCGGAAATTAATATAATAAAAGAATTGGTTAATAAAAAACCTAAATATAAATAACATGGCACATTGCAGGACGAGATATTATAATGACATTGCTATTTTTCAGACAGCACAGTACATTCTATCAGATTGCGCAGATATTACATTTTTAAATTCTGGCGCTAGCAACATTAATGTAAATGGAATAATATTGCTTCCAAATCAATCTCTAGCCTTTACTGCCAATGTTGGAGAAATGGATACGACAAAATACTATATTTATTTTTTGGGTGCAGGAACGAGTTCGGCTACTGTTATTAGGAAATATTATATCTCGTAGTTATGAGTATAAAGATCAGTAACGATATCAAAAATCAAGGCGGCGCACCTGCACAGTTACAGGGGATAGACGGCGCACAGCCAGCAGCCGGACAGACTGGGCGTATCTACTGGGCAACAGATACAAATATTATTTATCGAGACAGCGGTACGGCATGGGTAGTTTTTACAGCGGCAGCCTCGGGAACGGTTACAGGCGTAACCGGTACAGCGCCTATTTCGGTTGCAACAGGTACGACTACGCCTGTTATAAGTATGACCGCCGCAAGTGCTGTGAATGAGGGGTATGTAACTACTGGAACACAGACGCTTGCAGGTAGTAAAACTTTCGAGGGGGTCACTCTTAGCAGTATTAGTATGGTCGGTGGTGGCGCCTATGCCAGCTACTCGGCTGGTGTTAACTATCTGTATTCAGGCACAGCAAATGCAATAATAACCAATAACACGGGTGCAACTACATTGGTGGCGGTCGCCAACGCAACTGGGAATACTACAGTGTTGGGAACGGTTACATCGCCGACATTTATAGGAGCATTAACAGGCAACGCTTCAACGGTAACAACAAACGCTAACCTTACGGGCGTAATCACATCAGTTGGCAACGCCACTTCCATCGCCTCACAGACGGGAACAGGTTCTACCTTCGCAATGAACACTTCACCAACTTTAGTAACTCCCGTATTAGGCAACGCAACGGGGGGTACATTAGGGCTATCAGGCGCATTAACAGGAACGAGTGCTACGTTTAGTGGGAATGTAGGAATAGGAACAACATTAAGTGCTTGGGGCTCTGCATTTAACGGCAGTGTTATTGAATTTGCTGGCGGAGGTAGTCTTCTTGGTCAAAATGGAACTCCTGCTATGTATATTGGAACAAATAATTTATATAATACATCAGACAATTTTGTTCGTAAAATAGATGGTACGGCAGCACAATATAGACAGTATTTAGGAGAACACTTGTTTCAAAGCGCTGTTTCTGGGTCAGCAGGTACAACAATTACTTTAATAGATAGATTAATAATCGCAGCAAACGGCAACGTAGGAATAGGAACTACTTCGCCTAGCTACACTTTACACGTCAACGGTTCAGTTGCAGGAACGAGTGCTACGTTTAGCGGAGCAGTTTCAGCGGCAAATTTAGCATCGGGAAGATACACACCGACCAAAACAGGCATAACCAACGTAACAAGTTCAACAGGCACAGACTGGAGCTATACTAGAATTGGCGACCAAGTTCGGGTTTTCGGGGTTGTATCCGTTACGCCTACATTATATGCAAGCACATCGACAGAAATTCAGTTTAGTCTACCAATAGGGTCTAATTTAGCCTTTGTTGGCGACCTAATAGGCGTAATTAGTGGCGCGGAAAACGGTTCGTACACAGGCGCCGTTTTACAGGGGAGTTCAGTTAACGATAGAGCAGCACTAACATATAGTGCAACGGCATCGGTAACCAGTATTTCAATGTCTTTTTCCTATACTGTCTTATAAAAAAATATAAAAAGGCGTTATAAATAAACTTTCAGCGCACATTTTTAGGCAACCCCGAGCGGTTGCTTTTTTTTTGATTAAATTTTGATATTAAAATATAATTATTTAGGTTTAAACTGGAATAGTATATTTTTAATATGAAAATAGATAAACAATCGCTTGAACTACGGCGCTTTGATTACAACTTAACACCCGATCCGGAAATAAAACTTTTGACCATTCGGGATCACTTAATATTATCAGCTTCAAACTTTACATTATTAACCGGCGCCCCAAAGGTTGGTAAATCTAGTTTCATTACGGCGATTCTAGCCTCTTATATCGCACGAAAACCAATTTTTGACATACAACTTCACCATACCGGACCAAACAAGCGTGTCGCTTTATTTGACACCGAGCAAGCCAACTACGATCTACACAAGGCAATATTTAGATGTATGGAACTATCACAAGCGATACATTTTCCCGATAATCTAGATATTTTTGCACTTCGAAAAGATGATCCGGCAACCGTTTTAAAAATCTTAGAATATTATATTAATTCTACGCCCGGATGCGAGATTATTATTCTTGACGGACTTTTGGACCTAGTTTTTAATTTTAATGAAGAACGAGAGTGTAAAATGTTAATTGACTTCTTAAAGAGAATTACAGCGACTTATAATATCGGCATTTTGGCGGTGCTGCACACCGGTAAAACCACAGGAACCACCGTTGGACATATAGGATCATTTGCAGATCGTTACTGCCAGTCCAATTTAGAAATATTTAAAGATCGGGCAGACACCACCCTTAATTTAAAGCCCAAATTGTTACGATCAGCGGCAAACTTTACGCCAATCTCACTTATGAGAGATACATACGGTAAATTATTTCAAGTTGAATATTATGAAGAAGAACAAAAAGCGAAGGGGAATAAACGATAAAAGGCACCCCA
>Ga0105051_10008245_pt1 | contig 10620 bp, 4 predicted proteins | sample FRY02_FD_78383 | JGI IMG/M metagenome (GOLD analysis project Ga0105051, IMG submission 78383) | Freshwater microbial communities from Lake Fryxell liftoff mats and glacier meltwater in Antarctica - FRY-02 (megahit assembly) | ecosystem: Environmental > Aquatic > Freshwater > Ice > Glacier...
GTTTTTGGGGCTGAAAACATATGCGAGCGCGTCTAACGCCATTACCATCCAAAAGTTCTGAAACCTTAGGGCGACCGCCCGCCCTGACAGCGGCACAGGTGAAACACGCAAGGACGCTGATCGAAGGGGGCGAAACCCCTTCAGCCGTGGCCCGGTCCCTTGGCGTCAATCGGGCAACACTCTACAGGGCGCTTCAGAGGTCAAGACTCTGAAAACAAACGAAATCCGCTAACCATATGGCATTATTGAATTTTCTTGCGGTTACGCCTATTTAAGTGATACGCTTCTAGTATGGTGCGACTTGATGCGCGCCACCTGTGAGACAATGAACAAGAGTTATACGCTATATATTGATGCCTACACGCCCGAGACCATACCTATGGCTCGACTGGCTCAGTACATGCAGAATTTGGCTACACTCCTGGGCCATGAAACCGCTGTTCACTTCGACACGATCAAGCCTGGCAGCACGCGACTGGCGGCCAAAGTCGATCACGAGTACATCCCAAAAGTCGAAAGCCATCTGGCCTTGGTCAAGAACGGCGAAGGGGCAGGGGATGCCCTCAAGGCACGAGCAGAAATCGACCGCCTTCTGGCCGAAGATAACGCCACAGGCTTTGTCTATGAAGATGACAATCGGTCGGCGCAGATCATCGTCTTCCTTGGTGTGACACGCCCAAAGCCTGTGAGCTATGGGCCGTTTAATCAGGAAGGTACGCTTGATGGCATCGTCATCAGTATCGGCGGGGCAGATGAAACTGCCCACGTCCAACTTCAAAATGGCGATATGAAGTACACCGGCATTGAGACAGATCGGGAAACTGCCCGCCGTCTGGCCAAGAGCATGTATGAACCCGTACGCATTGCAGGCACGGGGCGATGGATGCGGGACGCTGACGGAAACTGGCTGTTGAAGAAATTCAAAATGGCCAGCTTTGTGACCCTGCAAACCGATAGCTTGATAGACGCAGTCGACAAAATTCGCCAGATTGAAGGGGGCGAGTGGGCTGAATTGGATGATACTATCAGTGCCCTAAAAGCTCTTCGGGAAGGGTCGAACGGTCTGCACTAATGGTGGTTTTCGATACGTCCTTCATCTTGCTTGTTCTTGATCCGCGCGCCAAAGCTCCTCTTGATCCCAAGACAGGTGAGAAGCTGACACGGGCCACAGAGCGGGTCGAATACCTGATCAAGAATCTCAGCTCCTCCCGCGAAAAAATCATCATCCCCACACCTGTCTTGAGTGAAGTTCTCGTCTATGCAGGGGAAGCAACCGAAAAATATCTAGAGACGCTCAACACACAATCGACCTTCAGGATTGCGCCATTTGACCAAAAAGCGGCTCTAGAAGCGGCCATCGCCACCCGTGACGCCCTCCATCGTGGTGGGCTACGGGTCGATGCGGCAAACCCCGATGCAACAAAGACGAAAATTAAATTTGATCGCCAGATCGTGGCAATCGCCAAGGCCGAAGGGGCACACAGCGTCTATTCGGATGATGATGACGTGCACAGCTACGCAACGCGGGCAGGGCTGAAGGCCTATCGCACGGCTGCCCTCGATACGCCTCCAGAAGATCCCCAAATGAAATTAGATTTGAGTATGGTAGACACGGCAAAGCAGGCCTAATTCACCTTGGACGCTCCAAGTGCGGCGGCTTCTGCCGCTTCACGGGCTGCTTTGTCTTCAGGAAGCTCCATCGTCAAATCCAGAGCACCCACATCGCTGCCCCGCTCCATGAGGGTGTTGTAGGCTGCTTCGGTGATGCCAGGTTGCTTTGCAAGATGAATACGGCGGATAACGAAGTGCGGGTTATGGTGAGACAGTGAACCGTTAGTGGAGATGCGGCGATTGCGCTGATGGGTTTTTCGATCTTTCGGACCGTTAATCGGGCTTGGACGCCAAGAAGGACCCGCTGGTCGAGATTGGTGCCGTGGGAGGAGTTTCGTCCGGCTATTGAGCGGGCATGGCGCAAGCCAGTTGCGGATCGCAAGTCCCGGGCAGGCCCCAATCCGATGGGCGCGGTTCAATGTGTCAGACGCGTCGTTCTCTCCGCATGCGTTTGCGGCGTTGATGGACGCCACGCCAAACCGCCGTTACGTTCACGAACAACACTCGAGATTTAAGGACACTAGATGACAATCCATCCACAGCCCAAACCCGATAGCCGCAAATACAGCACACTGATCGCGAACATGGAGGAAGGCGTTATCAAGATTCCAAAGTTCCAGAGGGAGTTCGTCTGGCCGATCGAGAAGACAGCGGCTCTGCTGGACTCGATTGTGAAAGGCTATCCCATCGGGACTTTCATCCTTTGGAAAACGAACCAGCGCATGGCGGATGTGAAAGATGTGGGCAACATTCCCCTTCCCGCCACGCCTGACGGCCGGCAGATCGAGTATGTGCTGGACGGTCAGCAGCGCATGACCTCTCTTTTCGCGGCCTACCGGGGCGCGAAAATCGCGCGGATCGGCACCAACCGGGTCACGGACTTCGAGCAGATCTACGTTAACCTGGATCCCACACTTCCGAACGACGCCCAGATCGTCGTCCACGAATTGCCCGAACCACCGCATAAGTGCGTATCGCTCAAAGACATCCTATCCTTGAACCGCACGATTGAGAAGCAGCTCGTCGCCACGCTCGGGCTGACCGACGAGGATCTCGACACCGCAGACAAGTTCAAGCAGGCTTTCGCCACCTATGACTTTTCCCTGGTCACATTGACCCGTGAGGACGTTGACAGCGCAATCGAAGTATTCACCCGGATCAACACCGGTGGGTCCGTCCTCACCCTCTTCGAGATCATGGTCGCCAAGACCTACGATGAGGCGCAGGGCTTCGACATGCAGGACAAATGGCACGAGGTCGCAAAAGACTTCGCCGAGCGCGGTTATGATGGAATTTCACCGTCTATCATGCTCCAGCTTCTCAGCCTCGTCCTGAGCGAGACGGGCGATCCGAAGCGCGCGACGATCCTGTCCCTGGATAAGAACGCCATCATCAAGACTTGGCCGCTCGCGGTCGATGCGCTGGAGAGCGCCGTCGATCACTTCCGCACGGCTTACCGCATCCCGGTGTCGGCCTTGTTGCCTTACGACACGCTATTGGTCCCGTTCGCGTACTGGTTCTATAAAAACAAACGCGAGCCGGTCGGCGACGCTCAACTTCGGATGCGTGAGTTCTTCTGGCGCGCCGCGCTCAGCTCCCGCTATTCGTCGGCGGTGGAATCCGCTCTCGCGGCAGACAAGCGCGCCATCGACGCAATCCTCGCGGGTAAACCGGGCACGTGGTCTGATCTGATCGCGAAGACCCGCGTGGTCAGTGCCCTCGACTTGATCGGAATGAACTTCGCCACTGGCAACGCGGTCTGCAAGGCGATCCTCTGTCTTCTGGCCGACGAGCAGCCCCGCAACTTCCATAACGACGGGACGGTTCTGCTCGACAATAGCTTTCTGAAGATCGCATCGTCGAAGAACTACCACCACTTCTTCCCCAAAGACTTCCTAAAGGCACAGGGTATCGGCAACGAGAATTCAGTCGTGAATATCACTCTGATTGGGGCTGACCTGAACAAGCGCATGATCTCTGCCCGTGCGCCCAGCGCCTACATCCCGAGCTTCGAGAAGACGAACCCGACGATGGTGTCGACGCTAAGGACCCACCTCATTGATCGAAAAGCCGCAGGGATCGAGGTCGACGACTATGCCGCATTCCTCCAGCAGCGCGGTGCCGCAATGTGGTTGAAACTGGATGCCCGCATCAATCCGGTGTTTTTGGGCGCAGCCGCGACCGCAGAGGAGCAGGTCGAGAGCTGACGACATGCCCCGACTCCTCGCCTCCAAGACAGCTCGCAGTCGGCGAGCCTTCTGTAAACAACCCGTTTTCGCCCGGAACGGGACAGCGTGGTCGCCCAAAGCCGAACGCGTTGTTGCCAGCTACAAGCCATTGCAATAGCTTTAAAATAGACTGAGCATTCTCTGAGTAATTGGGACCAAACAATATGCAGGCCTTCGATCTCGACAGCTCTCTGGTTGAAAAATATTCCAGCTTTTCGCGCTCTTTCAGCAAGATCCGCGCGCCTGACATGAAAGCCGCGATCGATGCGCAGTATGCAGACGGGCACTTCTGGCCTGATGCTCTTTTGTCGATCAACCCACATTTCGAACATGGCAAAACCACCACGCAGCTTGTGTCAGATGGCCTGATAGCACCGGAGACCGCACAGGTGTTCCGGATGAATGGCCAGGCCATCCAGTTCCATGCGCATCAGACCGAGGCCATCGCCAAGGGAAATTCCGGGAAAAGCTTCGTCGTCACAACTGGCACCGGATCGGGCAAGTCGCTGTGTTTTTTCGTGCCAATCATTGATGCCATCATCAAGGCCCGTAAAGCAGGTGAGGCACCCCGCACACGGGCGATCATTGTCTATCCGATGAATGCGCTGGCCAACAGCCAGATGAAAGAAATCAACAAGTTCCTCGATCAATCTGGCCTGCCAGACGCCCTACGCCCTGTCGTAAAACGCTATACTGGACAAGAAGATGAAGAAAAACGTAAGGCCGTAGCTGCCAATCCTCCTGATATTTTGCTGACCAATTTTATGATGCTTGAACTGCTTTTGACCCGGCAAGACGGGCTTGATGCGGAAGTGATCGGCAACGCGAATGGTTTGCAATTCATTGTGCTGGACGAACTTCATACCTATCGCGGCAGACAGGGTGCCGATGTCGCCGTTCTGGTGCGCCGCTTGCGGGATCGTTGTGGCGGCGACAAACCTCCATTGTGTATCGGCACTTCGGCTACGATGGTCAGCGAAGGTTCCGATGCCTCACGCGCGGACACCGTGGCGAATGTCGCCTCGCGGTTGTTCGGCACGCTGGTGGAGCCTGATGCAATCATAGATGAAACGTTGCGCCGCGCGACAGACACCAACCTGACGCTTGCAGATGTCATCCCGCGCCTGGCCCAAACCCTGATGGCCCCCCTGCCCGACACCTTGACCGATGCCGATCTGCGCCAACACCCGCTTGCGGTTTGGGCGGAACTTTCGCTAGGGCTGACCGAAGATCAGCTTCGCAAACGCAAGCGGCCGCAGCCCTTCGGCGATGCCGTCGATCTGCTTGCCACCGATAGTGGCCTCGATCGTGATGTTTGCGAAACTACCCTCAAGGCCTTTCTGACCCGCGTAAGCCAGCCCGAAACCCAACGTGGGGGCGCGGGTGACAAAGCCTTTCTTGCCTTCAAGCTCCACCGGTTCATCGCAGGATCTGGCGAGGCCTTCACCACCCTGAAAGCCAGTCCTCGCTACGTCTATCTGGATGGCCAGATCGAAGACCCCGCCGAGCCGCAGACCCGTCTTTATCCAACCCGCTTCTGCCGCAGCTGTGGGCAAGAAATGCACATCGTCACGCTGACGGAAACGGATGGCCAATCGCAGTTTATCGCCCGCAGCATCGACGACAGCCCCCTCAAAGGCGATCCAGATGATGATGTCGCAGGCTACCTGACGCCAATGGCCAATGGGAATGCGGAATACGAATTCGATGGCTCCGAAGTGTCATACCCTGAAGACTGGCTGGAGGACCACAAAGGCGGGCAGCGTCTACGCGCGGCCCGCAAGAAGATGGTCCCCCGCGCCATGACAGTGGCCCGCGATGGCCGCGTCACGTCGGACGGCAATCCGTTCTGGTTCCTGCCCGGGAAAATGGGGTTCTGCCCCTGCTGTCTCGAACAGCCGTCCAGCAAATCATCCGAGCGCACCAAGCTGGCGGGCCTGTCTGCCGAAGGGCGCAGCTCGGCCACAACCTTAATCACCAGCAGCGCGCTGGAATGGATGAACCTTGCTGGTAGCGGCATACCCGCGACCAAGCGCAAGCTTTTGGCCTTCACTGACAACCGACAGGACGCGGCCCTGCAAGCGGGGCATTTCAACGATTTTCTGTTCATCGGGCTGCTGCGGGGCGCAATTTTGCGGGCCGTTCAAAAAGCGGGTGATGAGGGGCTGTCAGATGAGGAGTTCGGCCTGCGCGTCGGGCGCGCCTTGGGCTTTACAGCCGACAACCCTGCTGCGCGCAAATTCTGGATGGGCGATGCAGACTTGGCCACGGTCCAGCGCAAAAACGCCGAAACCGCCCTGACCAAAGTTCTTGCCCACCGGGTTTGGACAGACCTTCGGCGTGGTTGGCGATTTACGAATCCCAGCCTGTCTGTGCTGAAACTGATCCGTGTCGATTACGTCGGCCTGAACGATCTGGCACAGGACGGCGCCCTGATGGCCGACACTTCGGCCCTTCTGGGCAAACTCGAGCCAGCCCAGCGTGAAGCGGTTCTCCGCGCCATTTTGGATGCCTTCCTCGAAGGGCTGGCGGTTGACACGGAGTCGCTCGACGCCACAATCCTTGAAGGCATTTCGCAAAACTCCCGCTCGCATCTTCGTGACCCATGGGCGATGGATTTGGGCGAAAAGCCCCGCGGTTTCACCGCCTTCATGCTGACGCCGCCGTCGAAGAAAGACACCCGCCTTGCGGATGAGTTGACCCTTATTCGCGGCGGCCCTCGCTCGCGTCTGGCGCGGATCATCAACCGCAAATCGGTGCTTGGGGAAAAGCTGAAGAGCGACGACTACATGCACTTCATGGAAAGCGTCCTTGCGATGCTGACCACAGAAGGGCTGATCCGTCCGGTTGGCACATGGCAAGATCGCCCCGGTTGGCGGCTGATCCCATCGGCGGTGCGGCTTTGCCCTGGAGAGGCACTTAAGGACGCATCTGCAGCAGGCAATCCCTATTTCCACCAGCTGTATACCGGCATCGCGCGCGATCTCGCGACAGGCAAAGCCGCTTTCATGGGGCTGGAGGGGCGCGAGCACACAGCGCAGGTCAAACAAGAGCAGCGGGAATGGCGGGAATGGCGTTTCCGCGCCGAAGATGAGGATCTGGCCAATATCGCCGCCAATCAAGCCGAGATGCGTGCGGGGCAAGAGCCCGCCAGCTTTCTGCCCGCCCTCTTTTGCTCCCCCACGATGGAGCTTGGCGTCGACATCTCAGCCCTGAACGCCGTCTATCTGCGCAACGTGCCACCCACACCCGCCAATTACGCGCAACGCGCCGGGCGGGCGGGGCGATCGGGCCAAGCCGCGTTGATCGTCACCTACTGCGCCGCGCAAAGCCCGCATGACCAATATTACTTCAACCGCCGGATCGAAATGGTCGCAGGCCAGGTCCGCCCGCCGGAGTTGGATATCTCGAACGAAGCTCTGGTGCGGTCGCATCTGCATGCCGTCTGGCTGGCCGAAGCAAAATTGGCACTTTCGCCCGACATTCCCAAAAGCCTCGATTTGTTAACCGATGGCCTGCCGCTTACCGCAGCGATCCTGTCCGACATTCAACAGGCAGACCTCTCTGCACGGGCCGCACCACCAATGCGCCGTCTGCTTGATCAGGTGCTGGCGTTTCTGCCCGAGCCCCCCATCTGGCTTGAGGATGCCGATACCTATGTCGCAACAGTGGCCGCCGAGGCTCCTGAGGCGTTGAACCAAGCCTTTGACCGCTGGCGCCAGCTCTACCAATCCGCGCGCAAACAATTGCAGGACGCGAATACAAAATCCGAAATGTCTGGTCTTTCCGGTGCCGAGCGCCAGCGGGTGAAGCAAAGCCAAGCCCAAGCCAATGAACAGATCAGCATTCTGGAACAGGGGCGTGCCACCAACGGCTCCGATTTCTATTGCTACCGCTACCTCGCCACAGAAGGCTTCTTGCCCGGCTACAACTTTCCCCGCCTGCCGCTTTACGCCTTCGTGCCCTCAACCGGCACGCAATCGAAACAAGGCGCATTCCTCTCACGCGCGCGCTTTCTGGCCATCTCAGAATTCGGACCGCGCAGCCTGATCTATCACGAGGGTCGCGCCTTCCGCGTCGTCAAAGCCAAACTGCCACCTGACGCACAATCCGACACTGGCGATGGATTGGCCACTAAGGAGATTTTCATCTGCCAATCCTGCGGTGCGGCCCATGAGGCAGAGGTTGAGCGTTGTCATGCCTGCCGCAACCCGATGGCCGGCTGCGTGCCCATTCGCAAAACCCTGCGGATCGACAACGTGGAAACGGCACCGGCAGAGCGCATCACCGCCAACGACGAAGAACGCGTGCGTCAAGGTTTTGACATTCAGACTGTTTTTGCATGGCCCTTGAACAAAAATGGCGTGCCACAGATCATCGAAGGCAAGATCAGCGTCGACGATGCGCCGCTGCTGACCCTGCAATATGCCAACCGTGCCGAGATCAGCCGCCTCAACAAGGGCTTGAAGCGGCGCAAAGATAAAGAGGTTCTGGGCTTTGGTATCGACCCAAGGTCAGGGTTTTGGAACAAGACCGAAGACGAGCTGGACGACAGCACGCCGCCAGACGAGGTGAAGTCTGTGCGCATCGTGCCAATTGTCAAAGATAGCAAGAACGCGCTGCTTCTCAGGTTTTCCAATGCCGATGCTTGCGCGCCCACGACGCTGACCACCGTCCAGCACGCCCTTCTGCGCGGCATCGAAATCGCCTATCAGTTGGAGGAGGGCGAGATCCTGAGCGAACCCCTGCCCGCCCGGGATAACCGTCGCGCCGTGCTGACCTACGAGGCAACCGAAGGCGGCGCGGGTGTGCTGAACCGTCTGATTTCCGATCCCACGGCTCTGGCCAATGTGGCCCGTCACGCGCTCGATTTGATGCATTTCGACGGTGTCGATGCGGCAATTCAGGCGAATGACCCCGGCCTGCTGGTCGACCATGCGTCAGAGGCCTGCGTCAAGGGCTGCTATCGGTGCCTGTTGTCCTATTTCAACCAACCCGACCATGAACAGATCGACCGCACCGATGCTGCAGCCAAGGCAATGCTGATCGCGCTTGCGCGCGGTAAAGTCACCCTGACGGCGCAGGCGGTCCCCGAAGATGCATGGTGCGGCCACTTTGCGGCGGTAGGCCTGCCAGCGCCAGAACTGGCCAAAACCATCGTTTCTGGCACGACCTTCGCCTATAGCTGGCCAACGCACTACGTTGCGGCCCACCCCGGCCCAATCCCACAGCCTATTTTTACCGCCGCCGAAAACGCAGGTTGGACTCTTGTCGCCCTGCCCGAAGCCGGGGTTCCCACCCTATTGGTTACCCTCCTGAAAGGCACGCAATGACCCTGACCTTTGCCCCCGGCGATCTTGTCCGTGCCCGTGGTCGGGAATGGGTTAACCTGCCGACGCCGCGCGACGGCTGGCTTGCCCTGCGGCCTTTGACTGGGTCGGAATCCGATACGGTTTTGCTCAATCCCGCCTTGGAGCTGGCACCAATCGTGGCCGCCCGCTTTGATCTGCCCGCCGATGCGCGCCAGACAGTCCAGGCCAACGCGGCCCTCTTGGCCGAGGCCCTGCGCCTGACCCTGCGGCGCGGCGCAGGCCCCTTCCGATCCGCAGCCCAAATCAGTTTTGAGCCGCGCATTTATCAGCTTGTCCCCCTTTTGATGGCCCTGCGCCTGCCCGTCCCGCGCTTGCTGATCGCCGACGATGTTGGCATCGGCAAAACCATTGAAGCCGGCCTGATCTTGCGCGAATTGATGGATCGGGGCGAGCTGGATGCTTTTGCTGTTCTCTGCCCTCCTCATCTTGTCGAGCAATGGACCGAAGAGCTTTCCACCCGCTTTGGCATCGACGCCGTGGCTGTCACCTCAGGCTCTGCGGCACGCTTGGAGCGTGACCTCTTGCCCTCGCAATCCATTTTTGACGTGCATCCGTTCACCGTCGTCAGCCTTGACTACATCAAAGCCGAAAAGCGCCGCGATCACTTTGCAAAAGCCTGCCCCGCCATGGTGGTGGTAGATGAGGCGCATGCCTGCGTTGGCACCCACAAAGGCAAACAACAGCGGTTCGATTTGCTTTCGGGCCTTGCCCGCGATCCGAACCGTGGGCTGATTATGCTGACGGCAACGCCACATAGCGGCGATGACGAGGCCTTTGCCCGCCTTCTGTCCCTGATTTCCCCGGAATTTGGCACGCTGAACTTTGAAAGCGAGCCCTACCGCGTCGCCCTCGCCCGCCATTATGTCCAACGCCGCCGCATTGACCTTGTGTCAGGCGATTGGGCAGAGGAGTCGGCTTTTCGTCCGCATAAAACGCTTGACCGAGAATACCCCCTCAACCAGGCGCATCTCGATTTCCAAGAAGCGGCGCTTGATTATTGCTTTGGTCTGGTGGCCCGCGCGGGCGATGGCAAGCGCGAACAACGTCTGGCTTTTTGGGGCACGCTCGCCTTGATGCGCTGCATTGGCTCCTCCCCTGCAGCTGCCATTTCTGCGCTGCGCAATCGCCTTGCAACTGGGGCTGACCGGCTAGAGCCACAAATCTTTGACGAAGACGGTGATGACGAAGACGCCGTCGATCTGGAACCCGCCGCATTTGACGCCGACCCTGATCTGGCCAAACTGCTGACCCAAGCCGAAGTCCTGATCACAACCAAAGACCCTAAACTTGACGCCCTCTTGGGGGTGCTGATCCCCGCAATCAAAGCCAAGAACAACCCTGTCGTTTTCTGCCGATATATTAGCACCGCTGAATACCTGCGCGACGCCCTGAAGAAGGCCTTTCCGAAA
>Ga0105051_10008247_pt1 | contig 10619 bp, 5 predicted proteins | sample FRY02_FD_78383 | JGI IMG/M metagenome (GOLD analysis project Ga0105051, IMG submission 78383) | Freshwater microbial communities from Lake Fryxell liftoff mats and glacier meltwater in Antarctica - FRY-02 (megahit assembly) | ecosystem: Environmental > Aquatic > Freshwater > Ice > Glacier...
TAAGAAAGAAATTTATTAAAAATCTAACAGATCTAAAATATTTTTATTTATTAAAATAGGAATAATCTGAGTTCATTTTTTAGTTTTATTGTTCTTATTTAATTAAAAATCCTTAGAAAGGGTTATATAAAATTTTAACTTTAAAATAGATATTCCTTAAATCAAATCCTGAATGGGTAACAAAGATTCAAAACCAACGACTTCTTTCGCCGACTGGGAAAAGATTGACACTGACAATGGAATCGATATTTATCGGAATAAGAAAACTAACGAGCTGGCTGAGAAAAGAGCTGTATCCATCGATCCCCATTATGATCTTAATGATTAACTGAAAATTTATCATATGAGAGAACACAACAGAGATGCATTGGTGAGGACTCTTGCTACTTAAAATATCGATAAAAGAAGTAGCTCAGAAGGAATCTGCTCAGGGCATAAGAAAGTTTTTGTTTTAAATGAAAAAATGCCATATCGTTTGTCCGAGCTTCCACAATTGACCTTTCCAGAGAGTCTGCTTTTTTTGAGAGAAGCCTTAAGAGCATATGCCAAAGTATTTAAAAGTTACGGGCCGATTCATGTAACAAAGCAGTTTATCGGAATTAACGATTTTGGATAAGTGAAATGTTGGGTCAATTAAAATTGGGCGTTGAATCATCCAGATCATGAATTTCCCAGTCTTCAAAGCACTAAGTTATAAGATCTGAGTAAGTAACAATTTTTAGCATACGGCGCCAAATATCGAGATGAAATCTAAATCGTTCACAACATTACAGCCGTAGTATAATAAAAATGCTAATAAGGCAAATTTCCTCGAGCTTTCAGCGAGTAAGTCTAACTTCACTCAAGCTCTTTCAAAAAATTATCATTATACCTGTAGGATTTCATTAACTACAATGAAATTTTTGTCCCTCCTAAGATAAATTACGAGACCGTCTTTGTTTCAAAATACTAAAACAGGTTAGTTTAACAGCAACAGTTATCCACTCAACAGAACATCCAATCAAACAAAAACAACTCATTAAGTAACCAGCAGTCAGCCAACCAGCAACAGCTAAACAGCCAATCTTTTCAAAACGGCCAATCTTTTTAAAACGCTCAATTGGTTTCCAATCAACAGTCCCAAAACTACGGATACGGATACAATCACCAATAACAAGTGAATGTTCCATTGATAACTGATAATAGAATAGGAATCTCTAATCAGAATCAAAGTTTTGTTGTTCGATAAGCACAAGGAGTAACGCAAGGGCCGGTAACAGATGGGTATACTGTAACGAAAACTACGACTTCAGGGACTTTTGGAGGGTTGGGAGGATTAAGTGGAAATAGTGGAGTAGGAAATACAGGGCAGACGGTTATTGGAGGACAGAATTCTCTTTACCCAGCCAACAATACTAATCAATGGACAAAGACTTAAAGCGGGTTCAACCCACCCGACCAAAACAAGTACTCAAGCCCCTACTCCCAGTACACCACCAACGATCCAACCACAAATTACAATTTGGGGGCCATTTTAGGCGGGACATAGACAAACTCAAAATACTAACCCTACAAGCCCTACCCAAACAACAACAGCGTCTCGTCCTATAACTACTCAAGCTCTAATAACTACCCCAATGGCAATAACCATTTGGCAGGGTTGACGCATAACTATGGTACGGCCAGTGACTTGCAGTACAGCTCGGGAGGGGAGAACCTGGTCACTACTTACAGTAAGTCCTCCAATTATCAGGAGAGACCGGGTGAGCAGAACAAGGCGGTAGCAAGGGATCCTCATGACTATGAAGAGTTCAACAAGATATTCAAGCAGGGCACTCTTATTGACGAGTTGACAGGAGAGAAAATTGCAAATTCATCCGCATTTGCCATTGGCGGATCTCCTAATCTTAAAGCTCAAAATCACACGGGCAATTATACCCCTTCTCAGTATCAAGTATCGACTGGCCCTAACCAGCCTTCAACTTTTAATACTTCAGGCCTTGTTTCAAGCACAGGAAACAAATATCAGACATATACTAGTTCTTATAATACAGGATATGTTGAACCAACATATGGATCAAGTGCTGAAAAGGGATCAAATTATAGTTTTGATGGCAAATAAGATTTCAGCTCCAAATTAGCAGGCTATTCTGGAAACGGATACTCTAACACTTTGGCAAAGTATTAAACGACTACTTCAAACAACATTGGATCTCTTCAAGCTCCAGAAACTACTTTCAGAACATAGAGTAAGTACCTAGATGCTTTCAATAGCTTGATAAGTCCTTCGCTTCAAGGGAATCTTAAAGGAGAGTAAGCCAATAATGGATATTCTATGGTTACGACTTAAAAACACTTTACGACAAGTAATTTAAATGATAATTTAGACATTTCAGGCTTAAACGCAACATAAAGTCAAAAAGACAATAAAAGTGTGCTTTAAAATTTAGCTAAAAATATTTAACGTCCAAGCAATCACATTTCATAGTCGAATATTAAAAGCTTTTGATATGCAATTTTCCATATTCAAATATTTACATGATATTCATGGAATTTTATATATTTTTATCTAATTTAATATACTTTTGTCTAAAACTGACCTAACAATGATAAATTAAGATGTAAAATTTGATAATTAAAAAGTTAATATAACAGCAATTTTAAAGTAAAAATGATAAAGCTTGAAATAAATGACTATAAATATTTACAACCATATGGCAACAATATTACATGATTTTAATAAAAGTTTCATTTGTAACTCTATGAATGCTGAACTTTGGAGGTATGGTGCATGAGGCTATAGGCGAGCCATAAGATAAAACATCCCAAAAAGACATAAAAAATGGTATATTTTATGCCATTTTTTATTTTTTTACATTTATATTTGTTTTCTGTTTTTCGTGTTTTATCTTTGAAGACAATCGTAGAGCTTATTAACGCTGATTGTTATTTTATTTATTGCTTGATGTTTATTTTGAGGATTCTAACCTTTATATAAAACTTATATATTTCAGGGAACTTATATTTTTTAAGGAGCTCAATTTTCTAACTTAATTTTGCATATTCGAAGAAATTTACAAAGATTATGTCGTTTTATCGGCACTCATTTTCTTTAAATTTATCTAAGTCTCATATATAATTACATCGACAAAGTCTAAAGAGACATTTTTCTTTAGACCTGTGTCTATTTTCACAATGTTTATAGAAAGTTTCATCGGAACAGACAAAACATTCTAATGTTAAGTTCTTGCACGTTTTAATCTATCAATCTAATTAAAGTCTTCGACTTTTTATTATTAAATGTAAGCTACGGTTACTGTGACTATGATAATGATGTAAATTTACGATTTGATTTTCTGAGTTTGCCTCTTTAGATTTCTCTTTTTCGTTTGATTTACTTATGTCTTTCATATTATTAAAGTTTTTAGTCAAGGGCGCATTTTCCCTATACAGTAAAATATAATCTGAAGTCTGCTTTCTTAAATGATTCTTTCATCTAGGAGGCTCTAAATTTACTTTTTTATGAGATATGTTTCCATATTTCCATTGTGTTTTTATCTTCTTATCTTTATTTACTCCAACTATTAAACTTGCTTATTTGTTACTCATATTATTTGTTAAGGTTTTTCCAAAAATTTCCGATTAAAAATCCGATAGTGTCATATTATTCAAGCTATCCATTACCTAAGTTCCTATACAATGTCCATTGGTAATTTAGATTTCGATCGTTGACAACCCGGAAGAAAATCTTATTATTTCGCCCTTTGAACTTAAATGAAAATTATTGTTTTTTTTATATCACTGGGACATGCTACTCAACTGTTCCTAAAGTTTGCCTACCTAAAATTAATTCTCAATAACCTTTCTCCAGAACTAAAGTGTATAGATGTTTAGAAGGACTGTTTAGAACTGCATAAGTTGGTTTGATTTAGAATATAAATTACTAAATTGAGAGACTATCTAAACTTTTCGACCTTGGCATTAATGGGAGTATCATCCTGATTCAGGCTGACTTATATTAATCGATGATAGAAAAAATAAGTTTACCTAGTTTCTTATAAACATATTCATACTTAGTTTATTAAAAATATCGTCGTTTTAGACCTGAATTATTTGAAATTGAATTAAACTTAAATTTTTCACTTTGCTTTAACTTAAAATTTGAATTTTAAAATCCAAGTTTTAAGAAAAAGTTCTCATACTCATCAGATCTATAGAATTATTTAATCTATCAGGGATACAATGGGATACCCTCAGGCGTCTTTTGGTACGTTCTGTTGTAAAGTTCTAAGTGAACTCCCTCGTGATGGTGTTTACCCTTGGCAAGATCCCTGGCTTTGACTCTTTATTTGGCAGCATCGACCTAGCTTTGACTGATATCGACGTATCTGTCATCCGTCCACATTGAGTCAGATCTGAGCCTTTCAGCAGTACCATCAGCCCATGTCTTTCTCGGTACACTAGCGACTGATCTTCCGGCATTGTATACAGGAACTTACATGACGCTTTTGTATTTCTGGTTGTTAAGAGCTTCAAGTTTCAAAAGTTGTAATTTCTTTCTCTTGAGTCCATCAAGAGCGAAGTTTGGACAAATACTGACAATATTATCCTGCTCTTCCAAACATCTTTTTTGATCATCTTCGTTAGCAACTAGGCATCTCTTGTAAGTGGCAATAGTCCTTTGACAGAATCTTGGTAAAGGTGTATAAACAAATCCAATTTGATCGCCTGCATCTGTTGCGTGCTTAACTCCGTACTTCCATTGTCGTCTTGTATCAGAGAATGGATTGTAGTGAGAAGGCCAATGCTGATCGAAATGAATTGTGTTTGGATAGGCCTTTGAAAATATTTAATAAAAGTACATCTTGGAAATACCATCTTGAACCGTTTTTCACTCCGATAGCCATTCGGTCGCTGGTTGGGATTTGCTGAACAGCGAAGGGATTAAATGATGATACGGCTCTTTTGATAGATTCTATGTTTTAATAATGCATTTATACCTGCGTATGGAGAAAATCCTCCATGCTTGAAGTTTAAATACGGGTACAAAGTCTTATAAACATCAACTGAGGGATCAACTTTGAATGTCGATGCAGTTGGCGTTCTTTTTTAGGTTGACATTTTGTTAAAAAATATATATTTTAATTGGTTTATATTTTCTGAATAATATAAATGGATTAAATAATAATTTTCTTGAACTTTAACAATGATTTGAATTAAATAACTTGACCTTAAGAGCAACTAAATAAAGGGATATTTAAAATAGTTTTTTAGTAAATTCGAAATAATATTAGAACTAGATGGGTTTATAATAATCAAAACCAGAAAAAGAATTAAAATAGAAACGCGGCTCTTCTTGCAGCTACTACGGTGGATCGCTAACCCACAATTTCCAAACAAACATAACCTACCAGCAATTTACAATCTAACAAAAGTACCTGCCCCAATTCGCAAGCCTAATCCAATCCCGGCAAGCCTTACACCATGAAAACTTCATCACAATAAAGAACCACTGGAAAAAGCCACTGAGTATCAACCCCACATTCAACTGCACAAGCTAACCCCGGCTATAAATAATCATTTAATACCAATCCCTGCTCTAAACCTTGTCCAAAGTGCTTGACAGGCATTCGTAAACCTCAAGGCCCCTTGCACAAGATGTGCTGATCAGGACATTCTTGTCTGTCGTATCCTGCCTGCTTTACCTGAAATCCAAGGGTACATGCCATGGTGATCTGAAACCTTAGTCGGTTTATTTCGACAATCTAGGACAGGTGAGGTTGATGGATTCCTTTTTTATCAATGGTGGAAAAACTAACTATGAAATTGTCATGGAAAACCCCTCCTCCATGAGCCTGTTGTCCCCTGAACAGCTGCAGAGATTGAGGGACAGGCAGTTTGATGATGTGTCTGCGGTGTATGACAATTAGGCCTTTAGTCTTGGACTTGTCATGTATTAGTTTATGACCTTTTAGCCTGCTATGGAGTGTTATGATCTGGAGAAACTTAGGATAAAGAAGGATTTTTTCAAGGGGAAGGATCAGCTCATGCTTGCTAATGGTTACTCAAGTGAACTTGTCCATCTTGTTCTTAACTTGTTATTAGAACCTGCATTTTCCAGGATTAAACTCGATGCGATTCATGATATTTTGACTCAATTTTCTTACTGATATAGTTTTAAGTCCATTGGCAAAAATGTTAACTTGATCAAGAACTCAAGTTTATAATGAGTATAATTTGTTTAATAGACATATCAATCGACCTAAGATTAATGAATAAAAATGATAAATCAATATAAACTTGTAAAATTCTGTTTAAATATTTAATCAGATCATGTGTTGGACCAATTGATTGATAAATTGCTCTCTGTTTCCCCAATCTCCTCTTCTTTGGAAAGGGTGTCTCTTATGTGCAAACCCTCCTCTTGGGGCATGGAGCTTAAATGGCCACAAGAAGTTGTTAGCCTCCTTAAAGTGAGGGCCAACTGTATAAATCTCGTTGATTAAGTCCTAAACGCAAACGATACCGTGCTTTCCTAAAACTTGCTCCACAACACTGTTGCTGGTAAGAGGAATTCTTTGCTTATTAACTTTACCGTATCCTCTCTTGTAGACCAATTTTTTGATGGTGTCTCTTGATGGGTATCCGAAGGTGATGTATGGTTCGACTCTTCTTAAAAGGTTTACTGAAGCCTTGTTGATTCTTACGAAAGATCCGTTGTGCAATTGTCTCAATCTCAACAGTCTTAAAATTCTAACGCTTCTTGGGTTAAGTTTGTTTACACCTCGAATTCTGACAATGAATGCCAATTTTGATTCGGCTGGAACGAAGATTTGACCAGTGAGTTTAGCCTGAAATATAAATATTTTTTACTTGTCTTCTTGCGTTGATTTCGCCATTTTGTGCAGCTTGATATTGAGCCTCATATTGCTGAGCTCTTTGTGTGATTTATTGTCTTCGAGTCTTGTTTGATGCTCGTCTTGCTTGTCTCTGTTGTTGAAGAGCAGCAGCAATCTTCTGATCTCTTTATTATTTTTTTCTGAGTCCTTCTGGTTTAGGAACAAATACTTTTTATCCGGCCATTACCACAAAATTAATATAAAACTAATAATAATCAATTATTATTAATATTTAAAATTTTAAAGTCAATATATTTATAAACTTGAAGAATAACGTAATCATTAAGCAATTCTGACGTTTATTCCATTTTACCAGTCTCCAGCATATCTTTGTCCGTTCTTTAAGGTCATTGCACCGTTACCGTGCATCTTGTTATATTTAAACTCTCCGTCATAAAAGTTTCCGTTATTCCAAGAGAACTTTCCTTTTCCACTCATTTATCCTTTAACGAAAGGCCCATCATAATTTCCGAGTTCGGTTTTCATTTGGCCTGAAACTTTTTAGTTCTTGTTAAATATTCCCTTGTAATACCCTTTGTCTTTTTTAAGAACTCCTTCACCGTGCATATACCCGTCAGCAAAATATCCTTTGTATTATCTTCCATCTATCCATTACATTTCTCCTTTTCCGTGTTTTAAGCCATTTTAGAATCTTCCCTTATATTATCCAATGCCCTCGAATATTTATTTACCCTATCCGTGTGGTTTTCCATCTTTCCATTAACCGTCATATGTCGTTTTGTTAAATTTATAGAAGAATTTTCCTTTTCCGTCGAAGGCTCCGTCCCTGAATTCACCTGAGTAGTAAGATCCGTCTGGATATATGTGGATTCCTGATCCATTAGCCTTTCCATCTATGAAGTAAGATTATAAATAAGTTCCGTTTGTTCCTCGTGCAATTCCCCTCCCGTTTTAAAGACCATTTTTCCATTCTCCGTCATAAAAAACACCCGGATTTTTTAAGAGCTCAAAAGTTGGAAGCTTACTGCCTTTACCGTTGCCCGAGATTTCTGGCCATTAAAAAATTTTTTACTTGATCCACTTTTGAATTTATCAACGGAATCATGGACTTCTGGTAAGAGTTTCGGTCTTTCTGCAGCCAGACGAGCATAGTTGCCTTGTGGTGCATCTTTTTAGTATTTCTGGAATTATAGAAATTGTTACTTTGACATCGTCATTATTGACAGTTGATTTTTAGAATTCTATACCGCTTGTGTTTCCGAATCTATGGACTGATTGATCACCTCCCATATGTTGTGAAAAAAAATTAAATATATATAATGATGATTTGATTTAATTTTATAACTTTGAAGCTATTATTCGACAATAAAAATTATTAAGCAAATAAAATAAATAATAACAAAATATTATCTTCGAACACAAAACAATCCTCAAAACATTAATCTTACTGCCAAAAGTCTTGATTATCTTATAAAAAGAGTCAACATAATATCATATCAAACTCTGACCATACACCAATCTTAAGCCAGATTTAAGTCAAATAATTGTTTTATCCTCCAAAACCTAAGGTTTTCATGAGAAGTAAACTTCATAATAAAGCTGCAAATAAGGATGGCTCCTTTTTCAGGATAGAGCCCACTCGAATAGTGCCATGAATTATTGTTAATTGATCCTCTAAGGCAATTTCAAACAGGTTTATGTTATGAAAATGTTGTCACCTGTAATATTTTCTTGTCATTTCTCATCTGAATCTTAGTCGAGCTTCTTATAATTTGCTTACAACCTGCTTAGTGTTCTTGCTTTATTCTTTTTTTGGACTGAGATTTTTATAATTCTTGAGTGCCCTATGATCTTGTATTAAAAAATTCTTTAATACAATCAAAAATATATTCTAAACTTATTAAATTTGATTTAACTATTAAAGTGGTCAAGCTATAATTAGATCTTTTATCTTTATTTATACTTTCATAAAAGATATTATTCTAAATTAGGATATGTGAAACTTAATTTTATGCCTACCTAACAAAGAATAAAATAGAATCTTTCTTTACAGCTCATTGATTTTGAATAATTTTTTATATTTTTCTTCTTATTCTTTTACAAATACTTAAAAAATGTTAAATGAATCAGATTAAACGGACAAATCAAAGAACAAAGTTGATGAATTGTTGGCAGTCAGCATAACCTTGTCTTCCTATAAGAGAGACAAAGATAAGGACAATAATGTCGTTGAGAATGTCAGTTGGGTCTAAGATGATTGAATCTCCGATAAGGAGTACGATTCCGACATCCTTGAAGCAGTTTGAAGCAAGTAAGAATCCAACACTAGCGGCTTCGACGGCATCTCCTAAAACTGGTTCAACTTTTTGTTGAATGTTGCATTCTTCAAAAACGTTCTTGGCCTTTTGGATAAGGGTCAAAATTTCAGCTTTAGCTTTAAGGTTTTCTGGGTTCGGAAATAAATTTGAATTTTTACTTGCTTGAGTTCTTTAATTTGTTCATCGATTTGAGGTCTGAGAATCTCAAGGGATGATTCGGCACATTGATCATTCTTGACAATGGCTCTGACTTCGTCGAAAGAGGCGGCGAACGAAGCTACGATGAAGAAAGCGAAGATGGCTACTTTTATTAATTTTTTACGGATATGAATTATTATCTAATCAAAATAATACTTGCATTTAAAGCTCAAAAAATATAATACAATATTTTTGATAATTTTCTAAAATACAATTAAATATACAGAATTTTATAACAATAATAAAAATTTGGAAAAGACGCATTATGAAATGTTTTTGAAAACTGATTCTAATAAATTATGAGATTTATTCTGATTATAAATATCTGTATAATTTTCCTTGATTTATTGGAACATAAATTGTTTTAACTATCATTAATTATAAACTGGTTTTTTGCTCTTTTCTTTTAATAAATCCATTGTGTTTTTGATCATTTTTTTTTCTTGCTAGATTTAAGAATCTGGAAAGAGCACATTAAGGACTCGTCTACACTCATTATCGCTCCGGAATTATCGAATTAGCCGCAATAGTTAGGAGCACTAAAAACAGTTACGAGCTGTCTTTTTGCGAAGAACTAATACCCTTCCTAAACTACCTGATGTGCTCTACATATCAGATCAATATCTAATTCTTTGAGAAAATTTGAGACCACATTGGATCCAAAAATGAAGCTGACTCCTCTTTCGTTTTAGTTCCAGCCTTCCATACCCTTTTATGGATCAGCCCAAAGAAGATCACACAGCAGTCCTTGATCAGGGATTTCCACTGGTCTAACAATTTTAAGAATTTGTTAAAAGTTTTACAATTGTGGACTTAAGCCTCCGTGCATGCACATTATTTTCTAATCGACTAAAGCGCATACAGGCATCACATTGAATACATCAGAGAAAAGCTTCCAGAGTTTTAAATTATATTTTCTCTTACCTGAAATTGGAAAAATAATTACATTCATCGTAGAATCCGTAGATTCTGTTGATACTTGAGCACTCGTGATTGCCCCTCAATAAGAAAAAGTTTTCAGGGAATTTAATTTTGTAGGCCAATAGAAGGGCGATGCACTCGATTGATTGTTTGCCTCTGTCAATGTAGTCTCCTAAAAAGAGATAATTTTGATCGCCTGGATATCCTCCGTATTCGAAGAGTTTAATCAGATCTGAAAATTGGCCGTGAATGTCCCCTGAGATTAGTCGATTAATTTACCACATATTTTAATGGGAGCTTACAGTTATAAAAGCATTGGTTGAGAGAGAAATATTTCCCTGGA
>Ga0105051_10008255_pt1 | contig 10614 bp, 8 predicted proteins | sample FRY02_FD_78383 | JGI IMG/M metagenome (GOLD analysis project Ga0105051, IMG submission 78383) | Freshwater microbial communities from Lake Fryxell liftoff mats and glacier meltwater in Antarctica - FRY-02 (megahit assembly) | ecosystem: Environmental > Aquatic > Freshwater > Ice > Glacier...
AAAACAGCTCTTAAAGTGGTGAGAAAAATCCAAATGAAGCATTTTTTATTGCCAGTCGAAAAACAGATCGGTAAAAAATTATCGGAGAACTTTTATTTTCGGGTGATGAATAATACGGGTTAAATCGGAGAAAAAATCTTCTCCACCAAAACTTCCGCAGTTGCTACTGGTATTCTCGAAACTTGGATTGACTACCAAATTCTGTGCAGCAGCACCAAAAAAGGTGAATAATGAGAAAAAAAGGTAAATGTTCCTTTTCATGATACGATTGTGTGTTTTCGGGTTGTTTAGGCAAATGTAAAAATTAGAAAGAAGCTTGCTTAACTGACAATAGAAATGTAGTTGCTCTGACAAATGATAGTTGGAAACTATGGCGTTATCGGGTAAAGACCCAGTTGCGCTCATCAGAAAGGTTTGCTGTAAAGCGATAACCTCCGTCTGAGAACCCTTTGATGTTCTCACTATCATTGATTCCGTTACGGAGGATGTAACCTGCCATCATTCCACGAGCTTGTTTGGCGTAAAGTGATATAACCTTCATCTGTCCGTTCTTCAAATCTTTAAAAACGGGCGTGATAATGTTTGCCTTCAATTTCTTGGGGTTAACCGCCTTGAAATATTCTTCACTGGCTAAATTGCAAAGTGTGTCATTTTCTGACGTTTCCAAAGCCAAATTAACGCGATTAGTAATCTCATCGCCCCAAAAAGCATACAAGTCTTTTTTGCCGCTGATAGCAAGTTTAGTCCCCATTTCTAGCCGATAAGGTTTAATCAGATCTAGTGGACGAAGCAAGCCATGCAGTCCGCTCAGAATACGGAGATGGTTTTGCGCAAACTGAAGTTCTTTCGAACTCAGTTCATCGTTCTTCATTCCTTGATACACATCGCCTTTAAAAGCAAGCAAAGCCTGTCTCGTTTGTCCTTCGGTGAAATCCTCGGTCCAACTAGCATAGCGTTTAACATTGAGGTCAACCAAATTCTTGCTTAGATGCATCAACTCACCAATCTTTTTGTCTGATGTGCGCTGAAGATTATTGATGAGCTGCGCAGAAAGTTCCAACCCTTCAGGAATGGTAAATTCTTCTGTGCAAACCTTTGATTCATAATCAAGTTTCTTAGCCGGAGATATTAAAGTAATCATGTTTCAGTCTCTGATTTTTTTTGCCAAATTTGGTGATTTACTCATGTTTAACAAGGAGATTTATAAGTTCAAAAAGAGAAGAACACTCCGTAAATTAATCAACAACTTACCACCAATCCATCATACGCCAACCGCACATTCTCAGGCAGTTTATTCTCCACTTCGGCATGTTTGCCTAGCAAATGGCTAATGTGCGTAAAATATCCTTGTTCCGGATTGATCTTCTCCATCAACTCCAACGCTTGCTCTAAATTGAGGTGCGAATGATGTTCCTTTAAGCGCAAGGCATTTAGCACAACCACCTTCGATCCTTTAATTTTTTCCAATTCCGCATCGTCAATGCTCTTGGCATCGGTAATGTAGGTGAGGTCGCCAAAACGGAAACCCAGAACTGGCATCCTACCATGTTTAACTTGTATTGGAATGACTGGAATACCCAGCACTTCAAAAGGCTCGTTTCCAATACGGTTAAAACGAATAATGGGAGCTCCCGGATAAGGGGTATCCGAAAAAGCATAGTGGTAAATCCTTCGCAGCGATTCCTCCACCCCTTCAGAACCATAAAGCGGCATGTTCTTGCGCTGCAAGAAGTTGATGGCGCGTATGTCATCCAAACCGGCAACGTGGTCCATGTGCTCGTGGGTGTAGAGTACGGCATCAACATCCACCGTACTCGAACGCAGCATCTGGTATCGAAAGTCGGGCCCTGTATCAATCACAATTCGCTTGTCATCTATGGTAATTAACACCGAAGAGCGTAACCTGTTGTCGTGTGGGTCGTCTGACATACAAACAGGACATTTACAACCAATAACAGGCACTCCCTGCGAAGTTCCAGTGCCCAAAAATTCAAGATGTACAGTTTGCTTCATATAGTTTTCAAATATAGTACGAACGATTCTAGCTGCTGCACGCCTTGCCAACCCGAACCAATGGCTATTTTTGAGCGCATGCGTTGGCTACTACCATTTTTTGTTCTCTTTTATTGTCAGTTTCCCCTTGCCACACTAGCTCAAGAAGGCATTCCGTTTGTGACCGAAGTACCACTTGGCCGTCAGTTCAGCGACTCGCGTATTGGTAGCATTGTGCAGGAAGGAGGCGAGGCCATGTTTTTTTCCACTTCTCGCGGCCTTCTTAAGTTTGATGGCTCTACGTGGGAACGTATAAGCACACCATCTCCCGTATTGCGGGTGTATCATCTCAAGCAGTCTAACCGCATTTTTGTTGGACTAAAACAAGGGGTTGTTGAAGTAGTTCTTTCCGATTCTGGCATCTATACAGTAAAACCAGTTGAGGGTATCAGCACTAAGCAGCCCATTACCCATATCCTTGGTTCGGATGAAGACATTTTCTTTATCGGTGAAAATGAAATACATCATCTCAATTTGGCTACCAAAGAAGCAGCTACCAACCATACGTTTTCCGAAAAACTCATCAGCGGAGCATTCCTTTATCTAGGCGACCTTCATCTGCTTTTCTATCAGGAAGGATTGTTTCAATGGAGCGATGATGAAAAACTGAAACCTGTGGGTTCGTATGCGCAACTGGCCGATAATCAGATGCTCTTCACCTTTACAGCTCTCGAAGGAACCTATGTTGGTTTTGATAGCGATGCAATTTATCGTTTTAGTGGGGGAAAATTTCATCAGTTACCAGACCATCTCCGCCAATTTCTGAGTCGGAACATCCTATCTGATGCCCTTCTTCTCAACGATTCGCTTTTGGCACTTTCCACCCTTGCTGGAGGAGCAATTGTGGTGAATGCGCAGAACTACGAGATCAAATACCGATTTGATTATAGTACAGGTGCCAAAGACAACGAGATTTTCTGTCTGGGAAAGGATATGGGCGATGGACTTTGGATGGCCTATGAGGCAGGATTGAGCCGCGTAGACCTCTCTCAACCAGTAAGAAACTTTAGTGCATATCCGGGCCTTGACGGCAATATAACTTCCAGCATTGTGGCAAATGGCACACTGCATGTTGGAACTGGAAACGGAGTATTTGTTCTTAAAAAAGCCACAGATAGAGCAGAAATTGATAGAATGATGGAAGGCATCATTCACAAACAACAGGAAGCAAAAGAATCGCAGCAGTCTAGTTTTACTCCACAAGAACCAGAATCGCTAATAGGTAGATACAAATCCGACCCTTCGGAAGTAAAAGAGGAATTGAGCAAGCAGGAGTTTCGCGACCTTAAAAAAGAACTTAGAAAACAACGAAAAGAAGAACGAAAGGGAAAGACCTCTGCCGAAGTATTGGAAGACCTTTTTACCGGAAATAAGGAGGTAGAAGCAGAAGCTGAACCACAAGAAGCGACAACTGAAAAAGAAGAGACCGAAACGGAAGTTACTTCTAACACGCAGCAAGCAATTAAAGGGCAGGTATCAAGCGCAGGAAACAAGCCTAAACCTCAGTCTAAAAACGTGGTAGGCGTATCAGACGGGGGCAAAAATTCGGGAGATGCCTTTCTCTACAGAAGAATAGGTGGTATTGATGTAAAATGCCGACAACTGATAAGTATGGAGGGGCAAGTGTTTGCAGCCACCAACAATGGGCTTTACATTATTCAGGAGGACCGCTCAACTAACCTCACTCCGGGCGTTTACATCAATCATGTGGCTGTTTCCAACGATGGGAAAAAGTTACTAATTGCCACGCTTAATGGTGTGCTCGAACTAAGGAAAGACAACACAAACAAGTGGGTATCAAAATCACTTAACGACAGCATTCGGTTTATAGCACACAACGTAACGCAAGATGCCAACGGGTACGTTTGGGCAGGAACAGATAACGGTGCATATCTGTATAGCTCAAAGGGAATTAAGTTCTATATCCTACCTGGTATAATGAATGATCGCGTGCTGGTTTCAAACGTCAAGGGAAAGATATACTTTCTGCTTGCTTCAGGTTTGTTTCAATACCATGCAGATAGGGATGTAATGCAGGCTGCAACACTGACCGAGGTTCCAAACTCAGACCGTCTAGAATTTATGTTGGGCAACGACAATATGATCTGGATAAAATCTTCTGCTGGTTGGAGCGTACTTAATGGCGAAGGATTTGTGCCCATGCTCCCTTACCTCGATCTTTTTGAGGACATCCGCCATCTTAGCACCGATCAAAAGGGAAACATTTATGTAATTGACAAGGGAGTAAACGTTTATTCACTTCAATATAGGGAAAAAAGCACTGTCAAGAAGTTCAATATTTACATCCGCCAAGTGGTCAATTCCATTGGAGAACCATTCTCGTTGCTAGAAATGAAGATAGAAACAGATGGCGGTGCACTTATTTTCAATGTATCGGCACCATTCTATCTCAAGAGTCAAGGAACGCAATATCAATACCGAATCGAAGGTCTGAAAGAGAACTGGAGCCGTTGGTCAGAAAAGACGGAAATTGAACCTGGCATCATTCCTCCAGGCGATTATGTGTTGGAAGTGCGTGCACGCAACATCCTTGGCGAAGTAAGCGAGACAAAGACGTTGGAGTTTACCGTACCACAGCGGCTTTTGTTGCGGTGGTATTTCCTGTTGCTTTATGTGTTTATTCTCTCCATATTCATCTTTGGCCTTATTAAATACCGCGAACGCAGCCTCCGCGAAACACAGCTTATATTGGAAGAGAAGGTGGCGTTGAGAACTGCCGAATTGGAAGAGGAAAAGGTAAAGACCGAAGAATTGCTTCTCAATATTCTTCCTAAAGACACTGCGGCAGAGCTGCAGAAGAATGGCAAGGCCACCGCACGGCATTACAATCAGGTTTCAGTCCTTTTTACCGATTTTAAAGGCTTCACGCAATTTGCAGAAAACACCAAGCCCGAAGACTTGGTTAATGAACTGCATCGATGCTTTGTGGGCTTCGATGAGATTATTGGAAAGTATCGCCTCGAAAAAATAAAGACCATTGGCGATGCCTACATGTGTGCGGGCGGTGTACCCATTCGTAACAATAGCAATGCCATTGCCATTACGTTGGCCGCATTGGAGATACGGGATTTTATGACTAAAGTGATTGCCGATAAACGCGAGCGCAACGAACCAATCCTTGAAATCCGTATTGGAATGAACACTGGGCCGCTTACTGCTGGTGTTGTGGGTATAAAAAAATTCGCCTACGACATTTGGGGAGATACCGTGAATACCGCTAGCCGGATGGAATCTTCTTCCGAACCTGGGCGCATCAACATTTCTGGCACCACATACGAACTCATAAAGAAATACTTCGATTGCGAATACCGTGGACAACAGGAAGTGAAGGGAAAAGGATTGGTGGAGATGTATTTCGTGAATGCCATCAAACCCGAATTTTCCGAAAACGAAGACGGTATCACTCCTAACAAGGGTCTTTTGGAGTTGATAAATTAAGGGAAAAGAGGCAAGGGACGAGAGTCAGGATGTCCATCTCTAAATAAGGCTGACCGTTTCGGATTTCTTCATTTCGGACTTCTTAAACGGCCGTACATCAAGCCACCTACTTATGTCTATTTGGGCTCAGGCCATAGGGCTGCATCAGTACTCACCTTATTGTTCCTTTATACAACGAACTGAAAATCCGAATTTCTTTGGATTGTGAAACTTTCCAGCTTCATCACCTGAACTGGCCAAACTCAATATCCACACGGTGTCATCATCGAACTCATTTGAGCACCAGAAACTACATGCAAACTCAATCTGGTAAAAATAACGTACCCCTCCTAGACTCGCAGCATCTGAAAATCTGAATCCACTGAGCAAGGCGTTAAAACCACTTTCATTTGTGCCCTTTTTAAAAGCTAATATTTCATCGCGCCTTTTTTCCCATTTTTTTTTGACAAGGTCATTTATTTTCGCTTGCGCATTATACAATCTTATAGTGGCAGGAGTTGTGGGATTATAATTTAATTGAAATCTTGGCTCAAATGGTGGAATAAGGGGCTGATCACTCACCTCTTTGAGTTTTTGTCCCGCACATTCCCAACCTCCTAAAAAATCTACCAATGTTTCAAAGTCTTCTTTGTTCGGAACTCGCCATCCAGCTGACGTTAAACCCCTACTATCATTCACAGCATACCAATTGTAAAGCTTCCCGTAAATCTTACCATTATCAGGATCATTATCGTAATAGCACCAAGCAGGCCTTCCTTCTCGCCCAGCTATTGCCCATTCTTCATGATCTTGAACCTCAGGAATTAGATCTCCATTCCTGAATCTGGAAACATTCAAGTTTCGGGTCATCCATTCCTGTTCTCCAATAACAACAGAATCGAATGAATTGAGCAAGTTTTCGGTAATACGAAGCGCATTATTAACTTTTGCCAACCCAATAGAGCCAACATGAATGAGTGAATTATCGTTCTTATCCGAATTGCTCATTCTTCGGATGTTTGGGTTAAAAGGCCGTTCAACTGTTCTTCAAGCACTTCTTTAGTGGTTTGGAAATATTCTTCCCAATCTTCAACGCCTGTAATGGTCTGATAAGTATCTGTTTCCTTCATGCTCCGCAGTTCAGCAAGCAATGCTTTCTGTTTACTTAACAAGGAGGTTCGTACAATCAGCAATTGGTCATATTCATTCACGGTATCTGACCGTGATTGGAATTTCTGTTTCAGCAGATCATCATGGATTTCCCGAACCCGATTCAGGTCATTCTTTCGGTTTGCATTATTCAGCTCTTTGAAGATTTGCTCCGCCATCTCTCGCAATTCATCACTGACCTTATCAGGGTGGCACATCAAAGCTGCTTTCTTGTAAAGCGTTTTTAGTTCCGCTTTTTGTTCGTCATTCAGTACGGCAACATCTTGCGCAGCAGAATCATCCATCTGATTCTGATAATCTTCATACTCCCGATTAGCTTCTTCCCATTTGTCCTTGCCCTCTTGGTCGTCAGCCAACGACTTCAATCGCTCCTTCTTCAGTTCAAGAATCTTAATGATTACAGGTCCTAAATGTTGATTATGAGCCAACAAGAATTGATTGATGGTCTTTTCAGTTTCAGCTATTTCACTCTGAAGTGAGCCTACAGAATTTTCAAGATTCTTGACTTCCAATTTGATTGCAGCAACTTTGGGGTCAATAAAACGGTCAATGCTGGATAGGTTTTTAATGAAGGCTTCCATTTGCTCAATGGCATTTACCCATTTGCGAGAATCCAACGAGTCAATTATCACGCTTAATTCAGTTGAGTTTCCGAAGGCTTTAAGCTTTTCTACGTGAGTTGCAATCTCATCTTCTTCTTCCAATGAAATCAATCCTTTGATCAACTCAAGGCGTTTAATCACTTTGGAAAGGTCGGGCATCACTTTTGAATTATTCATAGCAAAGATTTCATTTTTTACTTTATTCTACTGCGTATAAATAGCCATCCTCACTTCCAAAATAAACCACTCCATCCATTATTGCAGGGGAACCGACACCGCCATCTGTTTTGAACTTCCATTTTAATTGTCCCGACCGGCTATCTACTGCGTATAAATTACCATCCCCACTTCCAAAATAAACCACACCATCCATTATTGCAGGGGAAGAATGAACATAGCCTTCTGTTTTGAACTTCCATTTTAATTGTCCCGTTTGACTATCTACTGCGTATAAATAACTATCATGACTTCCAAAATAAACCACACCATTCCTTATTGCAGGGGGATAAACACTGCCTTCTGTTTTGAATTTCCATTTTAATTGTCCCGACTGGCTATCTACTGCGTATGAATAGTAACGACTTCCAAAAGAAACCACACCATCCATTATTGCAGGAGAATAAACATCGTATTCTGTTTTGAGCTTCCATTTTAATTGTCCCGACTGACTATCTACTGCGTATAAATAATAATTAGCATCATCCAAATGATTATCCTCACGACTTTCAAAATAAACCACACCATCTATTATTGCAGAGAAACCAACACCGCCTTCTGTTTTAAACTTCCATTTTAAGTGTCCCGACTGACTATCTACTGCGTATAAATATTCATCATGACTTCCAAAATACACCACACCATCCATTATTGCTGGGGAAGAAGAAACAGTCCAACCTGTTTTGAACTTCCATTTTAATTGCCCCGTTTGACTATCTACTGCGTGTAAGGATGAATAAACAACAAAATAAACCACACCATCCATTATTGCAGGGGAACCAACATAGTCACCTGTTTTGAACTTCCATTTTAATTGTCCCGACTGACTATCTACTGCGTATAAATATTCATCTGATAAATATTCAGGTGGGTATAAATATTTACCATTACTTCCAAAATAAACCACTCCATCCATTATTGCAAGGGAACCAAAATCGCCTTTTATTTTGAACTTCCATTTTAATTGTCCCGTTTGACTGTCTATTGCGTATAAATATTGATCTGCGTATCCATATTCATCACAGCTTGTAACATAAGCCACACCATCCTTTATTGCAGAAGAAGAAACACTGTCTCCTGTTTTGAACTTCCATTTTAATTGCCCCTTTAGTTGTTTTGCTAAGGAGGTTTTTTCACGGTCAATCTCTGCTAATATTTTATTGGTTATTCCAATAGCATTACCTGCTCTAACTAAGCTAGTTGAGCCAATAGGGATTAGAGAGGTCTCTTTCTTATTATCGTCTGTCATTTTTTCTGGTAATAGGTCTTTTAAAATGACTTATAACGTGATGCGGCTTGGCGAAGGTGGTGATTTTTCACCCCTACTCGGTCAGATTTTGCGATGGTGCATTTAGCTGAGAGATTGCCACGCTCGTACCTCGCTCGCAATGACGCGCCATGGTTTGCAGGTGGCGTGCGTTAGGGATTGGAGCAAGCTGCCGTTCAGGCGGAAAGCCTTACTTGTTTCGTTTGTTAATGGAATTGATGACCACCTTTATCATCAATTCCTTTTCATCTGGCTTGCTTAGGGCAATCATTAGCGTGAGAGATGCAAGTGCATTATTTTCAATTTTGAGTTTGCCAGAAGAGTTATAGAGATACGCGTTCTTGTTCAGGTACCAAACAAAGAGCCAAGCGGCAATACGCTTGTTTCCATCGGTAAACGAATGGTTCTTTACTACAAAATAGAGCAGGTTTGCGGCTTTTTCTTCAATGCTTGGATAAAGTTCCTTGCTGTCAAAAGTCTGGTCAATGGCTGCAATCGAGCTTTTGAATGAAGCATCTTTTTCATTCCCAAATAGTTCGGACCCTCCAAACCTGTCGCGAAGCTGATTAATTGCCTTTATGGCTTGGTGATAATCAATTCGGTAAGCGGCACCAACCGTTACGTCCTTTATTTGTAGCGATTGATTGTCGTATCCATCAAGAATATCTAGCCCAAGCGCAAAGTCAGCTAGCACTTGTATGATTTCTTTGGACTGTGTATTGTTTAATTCCTCGGAAGCAGCCGCTGATTGGATAAGTTTTACGGATTGTTTCAGTTGGAGTAACCGCTGTTCGTTGATGGTATATCCTTGTATCAGGTGTTCTTTTAATCGTTGTGTTGCCCAAATTCTGAACTGCGTTCCTTGCTTTGAATTGACCCTGTAACCTATTGAGAGTATGGCATCGAGATTATAGGTGTCAATTTCACGTTCTACTTTTCGCTTTCCCTCTATTTGAACTGTTGCATTTTTTGCAACAGTTGCCAATTGTTCTAATTCGCCATCTGAATAAATTTTCTTCAAGTGCTTGGAAATCACCGATTTATCACGTCCAAATAAATCGGCAATCTGATTGAGGTTGAGCCAGACCGTTTCTTTCTCAAACCGAACTTCAATCTGTGTCTCACCACCAGACTTATATATTTCAACGGAATTATTCACGGACTGAAATTACGTGATTGTTTAGATTGCTTCGGCCTTCGTTTTCGCAATAACGTTTGTAGGTCGTGTGCGTTAGAGATTGGAGCAAGCTGCAGTGCAGCGTGGAAAGCCCGACCGCGCTTTGAAATTGCGCGGTAACGTCCAAAAACTTCCGTTTGGTTTGAGAATGGCGTGTGATAACTTTGTCGCAAACTTTAGCACATGAGCAACATCAAACACGATTGGACGAAGGAGGAAATCTTAGAGATTTATAACCGTCCGTTGATTGATCTTATCTATGAGGCGGCCAAGGTGCACCGCGAGCACAACGACCCGAAAGAGGTGCAGGTGAGCACGCTGCTTTCGATAAAGACGGGCGGTTGTCCTGAGGATTGTTCGTATTGTCCGCAGGCGGCTCGTTATCACACAGATATTGAGAAGAATGATTTGATGACTGTGGAGCAGGTTAGAAGTGCTGCTCAGGATGCGAAAGACGGTGGTTCATCTAGGTTGTGTATGGGTGCGGCTTGGCGAAATGTGAAGGACAATGACGAGTTTGATCAGGTGTTGGATATGGTGAAAACCGTGTACGACATGGATATGGAGGTGTGTTGCACGCTGGGAATGGTGACTGAAAATCAGGCTAAACGTTTGGCGGCTGCTGGTTTGTACGCGTACAACCACAACATCGACAGCTCGGAAGAATATTACAAGGAGGTTATTTCTACACG
>Ga0105051_10008258_pt1 | contig 10611 bp, 6 predicted proteins | sample FRY02_FD_78383 | JGI IMG/M metagenome (GOLD analysis project Ga0105051, IMG submission 78383) | Freshwater microbial communities from Lake Fryxell liftoff mats and glacier meltwater in Antarctica - FRY-02 (megahit assembly) | ecosystem: Environmental > Aquatic > Freshwater > Ice > Glacier...
CAACTACTTCCAAATATAATTTCAATATTTTATATTTTACATTGTCCCGATTACCATCACCCTAAATGTAACCCTTCATCGACCAAATCCTCAGCTAAACCACCCTCAACGACATTCGCCTACTAATAAAAACCCAAAAAGTCTACCATATGCTGATCCAACAAATACATGACATATTCCCGCAATGTCTCTCCGTCATCGTGATCTACCAGAAACTGTTCATCAAGATAAAGCACCACAGTAACAACGACTCGAATGATAACACGCTCTACATGATAAAGATTAGCAGGTCGTTTCCGCTATAGAACAGCTTGAGACTGTACATGCTGGATGGGAATTACCAGCCAAGGATAGCAGATATGAGGGATTTACTGGGATAGGTTTTGGGCGAATAGTGGAGCTGGAGGGTCACACTCAAGGATATACTCGAGAAGATACCCGGGTTGGAACAAGAGCTTATGAACAGGAATTAAAATTACCTAGCTCTGCAGAATACTGGACGGTTCATTATTGGGGATGTTTTTATATACAACGAGTTGTAGTGGCACACCTCGTTGGCACTTCTTGTTGATAAGACTAATCCAATGGTTCTTAATGCACTGTCGGAAACCCATTTTCTTACCTTCCGGAGGGTTGTGAAGAGGATTTTTAAGACCAGGTAGGAGGAGGAGTATTAGACTAAATCTAAAACGTTGTATGGTAAAAGGTTCTTGCTATAAAAATGGTGTCATTTGCAATGTGTGCAATCGGTTCAGGTTGGTCTTGGAGGGAAAGATGTTGTTATAGAAATAGCAAAATATAATGGGATAAAATCGTTTAACTAGTTTTAAAAGGTGAATGTTAATATAGTCTTTAACGATGACTAGAGTATGCGTCTATTTATCAAGATTATCCTGAAAAATCTGCCTAAATACCAGCCTACTAAAATCTCTTTTTTACCAGCATTTGACAAACTTTCCCCTGAATCCAAGTAGGATATTGCCATCCAAAAGGTCATATAGCTTAACTAATTATAGAATAGACTATAAACTAGCCTGACAGGCTCTGGTAAGATCATGTCGATCCATAAGAAGGAATAGTTAATAAATCGATTAAACAAGTCTTATCAGAAACTTATATAATTTTATTCTGCCAGGGCGAATCCGTATTACCTGATTTATGTGAATAAGCTGAATTGGCTGTATATTAAGTATTTCATGGGTGTAAAGGAATCCAAATAGAAGGGTATTCAGGATAACAGAATAGGAAAATTTAAACACTAAAGTGAAATTAATAGAAGTTTATAGAGTGATTTTTGAAGATAATACGTGTGGGCTGTCAAGATATCCAAGAGAATAGTAGCATCAATCACTGAAACACCTAATGCGCGACAGTTCTACCTTTCAACTCTCCAAACTTTATTCCGCTCTTTATTAATGACACGTTGTAACAATCACATTCCCAGCGTTTATATTAACTTTTGTCCAATTAAATTGCTAACAAATAAATATATTTTTTAATATTAGCTACACAATTAATTATATAAAATATCTTATTACAACCACAAAATAACAAATGAACATTCTCGATACCTTTGATTTCTTACCAGATGACTTTAACCCTATGCTTAAAATATTTGTTTATGTGCTTATTTTTGTACATCTCTTTGCCTTTGTGTTTTGGTGTGTATTGGCTTGTCCTGGAATGTTTTCCAAGAAATAATCGTTTCAGGATCAGGTTTAATCCATGATTAAGAAAAATAAAGAGAAAATTAACTGATTAGGTGGCGAATCATTCAGTCGATGCTAAGCTTGTAAGGAAGATTTGTCTATAAGTGGGCAATTAGCTTTATGATTTTTATAATTCTTATGATTTTATACTAGCTACTCTTTTTAGTGTTTTTAAATATTAATAAAAACATGATGAAACTAGATTTTAGAATCCTCTCATTAATTTGTGCAAAGCCAACATAAGTCTATGGTACATTTCTATGTTTTGTCTCAAGTTTGCTTTAACTATTTTGGTTTGAGACTAAATTATTTAATTAGTGAATATTTTTTAATAGTAGAAAGAATTAAATTTATTTTTAGGTCCTATTCCTTATTATGAAATTTTTATATAACATAAAATAAAAATACTTGAATACAATGCCAGTACCAAAATAAGTTGAACGCAAAGTTACATAAAAATTATCTACTTTAAATGAGCCTCACCTTTTTGCAGGCACAAATTGATTTTTTGAATCTTAAAATCACTTATCTTGGATAATAAGTATTTATGAAAATTTAATCTATAAATCTAGTCAAATTGGAAACTCTTTTATAATAATTTTGCACAAAACAAAAACAAATAAATATAAAATGGAAACTGATAAGAAGGCTCTGAATTATACTTAAGAAAAGAAAGGAGAAACGTTAGTTTAAACACAAGAGCAGTAGATCAGAGAAAAATTGGAGGAAACAGGATTCGTTGTTGATCCCTATCATATTGCTAACACAACTGGGAAATAAATTGATTATAACAACTTAATATCAAATTTCGGCTGCTTTAAGATCACCGAGAGCATTATTTAAAGAATAAAGAAACTTACCAACCAGCCAGCTCATCGATTCCTTAGAAGAGAGATATTTTTTTCCCACAGGGACTTGTAATTTATTCTCGACGCATATTAAAATCACAAGTAATTTTTTCATTATTATAGAAATCCCGATTTCCCACCATTTTATTTATATACTGGAAGAGGACCTTCATCCGAGGCTTTACATCTAGGACACATGCTTCCATTCATCTTCAACAAGTACCTTCAGGAAGCTTTCGATGTTCCCTTTGTCATACAAATCACTGATGATTAAAAATATTTCCATAGCGATGGAGGAAACTTGGAAGACTTTACCAAATTAGCTTATTAAAACATCAAGGATATACTTGCTCTAGGCTTTGATCCTTAGAAGACATTTATTTTCATCGATACTCAGTACATGGGTACCATGTACCCCAACGTTTGCAGATTTCAGAGACATATAAATCTCAATACTTTGAAGGCCATTTTTGGAATGAAATTCAGTGCTAACTGTGGAGTGGCGGCCTATCCAGCCATTCAAGCAGCACCCTGTTTATCATCAACTTTTCCTCATATTTTTGGCGAAAAGAATATTCCTTGTCTCATTCCTTGTGGAATCGATCAAGATCCTTATTTTAGAATGACAAGAGATGTTTGCTCAAAGATAAAAGCTCCAAAGCCAGCCGGACTTTATTCTAAATTTTTCCCTTCATTACAAGGATTTGGTTCAAAAATGTCTGCATCAACTCCGAACTCAGGGATATTCTTAACTGACACACAAAAATAAATCTAGGTAAAAGTAAAATCGGCTGTTAGTGGAGGAAAAACGACAAAAGAAGAGCAGTAATAATACGGAGCTGACCTTAAAGCAGACATAGCCTTCAACTATCTTAAGTTTTTCCTTGAAGATGATGTTCAACTTGCTGAGATTGGATAAAAGTATTCGACAGGAAAAATGTTAACAGGAGAAATCAAAAGTATTTTAATCAGAGTCATTCAAGAATTTGTAAAATCTCACCAAGATAAAAGGGCTAAAATTACAAATGAAGATGTATAAAGATTTTTGTCTACTCATCAAAGAAAATTTACTTACAAAAGCAGGAAAAATGATTGAGTTTTATCTTCATTTATTGAAATTTTTCATCTGTTTATTTTGTATAAGTCTTTTAGTTTATTTTAAAATTTAAAAATAAGTCTATTTGCTATTTTTGTTTAATAAGTATTTATAAAGAGATTTATAATTAATTTTATACCAAAATTCATTCCAAAAAATCAAATATCTAAGTTTTAAATCAATTTTTAAGTTTTTTCTGACTGATAACAATCCTAAATAAATCAATTTATTATTTGTCTATTGATAATAAGTTTTTAGTTTAATTTTAGTTTTCTAAATATTTTTGAGTAATAAGTATTAAATTTTTACATTCAAATATTTCATTTCAAGAGTTAATTATATAAAAAATATAATGTAAAAAAATCAAAAAAATCAAATATTTGTGCGAGAATTCAATCAAGTATGTTTAATATACAGCCTTGATCCCACCTTAGGTTATTTGAATGATCCTGATCCAAAATTTGAGAAAAAATATTCAAAAAATTTAGCTCCTTGGAAATAAATTTTGTTAAAACTACCAAAATTTACCGCTTCATCAGATCTAGAAGCCTAAATAAAAAAAATTGAACATCTTGATCTTCCCAATTAGGAAATTTATCAGTTATTTACATATTTGAAAGATTATTTGAGCTTAATCTCAGGAAAATATGTAGCTTTATCAAGGAATTAAGGTAAAAAAGATGTAGAAATAATAATTCCTTATCCTCTTTCCTATGCAGTGATATATGTTTCAAAGGTCTTGGGAACTAAAGTTGGTCATAACCCCACGATGGCTTCTAATTTCTAATTCATTTCATGTTCAATCGAATAAGATAGTTACAAATTTGGCTAAAATCCATAGAAATTAGTGGACTACTCAAAACAGATGAAATTGGAAAATATGAAACTCAAATACACTTTTACTGAAAATTAATGGCAAGAAAGAGTTTTCTTTGGGACATCCATAATTTCAAGCTACATCATGTTTAGTATGATCAGGAAATGTTATGAGATTAATCAATACATTTAATCAGAAAAAAAGTCTGAATAAATAAAACAATTTATTCTTTAAGGCTTCAAATAAATCTAACAAAACTGGGGATCTATTCAAAAACTTTTGAAATGTCTTCTAAAATAGCTTAAACCATAATTTTTTTATAACCAGATCAGACCTCATGTACAGGGATTTGAGAATATATCATTTTAAAAAATTTAAGGAAAGCATTCTTCAGGAGGTGGTTCAACAGGATAGGACCCATCATATCAACTTTTCTAAAAAGTTTTTGGAATTCAGGTCATCAAATTTTCTTAAGTCCAAACTAAATTAAGAGAGGGAATGTATGGCAGACATATCGAACTACAAGAATGGTTTTGGAGACACTCCAAAATAAGATCATATTGTATGATTCATGAAGATTTGACTACCGGGTATGAGAATATAATTAAACTTTATGTTCAATTCTATTAAGCACACAACATTTTTGTGAAAAAATATATCATGGAACAGATACCGAAGGATCAATTAAAAAAGGCAAAGGGTACAGGAGGAAATTATTTGGATTAAATAACAAAAAGAGGAGTGACGGTATAAGTAGAAAATCTTTAGAATAAATGGCATTGAACTCGATGTGATCAATCTTTTCTATTTCCTTATTAATAAAAATTATAGAAGTTTTATATTTATTTTATATACAGTACAATTTAGAAATAACATATAAACTAATATAAGAAACTATAATACGGAGTTCTAAGTCAGAAAATAAACTTTTTTTAACTGTTTTTATATTTTGATTTTAAATTGACTAAAATTCTTTAACAAATTTTAAAATTTATTTCATAAGATATCTAAAAATGAATCGCCTGCTGATAGGACTCCAGCCTACTGGAATATTGCATATTGGAAACTATTTTGGATCGATTATCAACATGGCCAAATAACAAGATAACACAATTTTTGATGGAAAATCTTTATTTATAGCTGACTATCATTCACTTACTACAACATATATTAATGATTATAACATTATCCGGAATAAAAAAAATCTGGGGAATGACTCATTTGAAATGATGAAGCTGTTGTTGGCATGTGGAGCTTAATAGGATAAGACGATCATTTTATTCAATCCTATGTTCCCTAGCAAACCTAGCTGGCATGGATCCTGAGCTGTATATGTAACCAATATTCTTTAAATTATATGATTCAATACAAATAAAAGAAGAAGTAGTCAAATTATGTTGGAATTTATACGTATCCAATCCTAATAGCCAGTGACATTTTATTTTATAAAACAACTCATGTTCCTGTCGGTATGGACCAAGTTCAACATTTAGAACTAACTAATAAAATTAGATAAAGGATTAACAGAATAATTAGAATATAATTATTCCCTTATGTTAATTACATTAAAGCAACACAAAGCAAAATAATTTCGTTGAGTAATCCCTATAAAAAAATGTCTAAAAGAGATGAAAACTAAAAATCTAGGATCAACATAACTGATTCATAAGCAAAAGTCTATGAAAAGATAAAGAAGGCTGTGACTAACAGTTTGGGTGATAAAATAACTTATGACTCATTTAATCGAAAAATACTCTCCAGCTTAATAAATATTTACAGTACGTTAATAAAAGATTCACCAGAACAAATAGCCAATTAATTAAATCATTAAAATATTTCTATTCGATATTTTAAATAAAGACTTTCTGCGGAGCTATAGAAAATCCTTTCACAAATCTAATACATAAAAAAACATATAAAAGACGAGGAAGTTTATAAAATCATACATAACGGGGCATAATAAGCCAGGAATCAAGCAAGTTTAAATCTTAAATAGTTAAAAAGAATACTTTAAATAAATATCTTATGATATTTTTGTATCTATATTTCTCTATTGTAGTTAATATTTTTTATGGATAGTATGGATAAAAATTCATGGAAATTACATATTTTGATACTTAATGACTCAATAAATAATTGTAATTTCTAATTATATTTCAAAATTAATTCATGCGCAAAAAACAAAAAAAATTAATTAAAAAACTCTAGGCTTTGTAAAATTATCCATAAGACTTAAAGAATATAATGAAACAAGAAAGATTGCATGAAGCTATTGCATAATAATACAAATAAGATAAACTAAATCCTTAATTCCCATCAGTTGACAAAAATACATGATACATAATGACGATCATTACTATCATAAAATTACAAATGAACATTTTCGATAGCTTTGATTGCCTAGCTGATGACTTTAAAGTGTTTGTTTATGTGCTTATTTCTGTGCATCTATTCACCTTTGTTATTTGGTGTGTCTTCCCTGTCCTGGAATGTTCGCCAAGAAATAATCGTTTCAGGATCAAGTTTAGTCAATGATTAAGAAAAATAAAGAGAAAAGTAACTGAAAAATATCTGCAAGTCTTACAGGAGATGCTAGACTTGAAAGAGAAATCGATCTTTTGTGGGTAACTGACGTTATGATTTTGTGTGATTATTATAATTTATACAAGCTACTCTCTTTTGTGGTTATAATATTAACGAAAACTTGATAACACTAGATTTTAGAATCTTCACATTAATTTGGGCAGAACAAACACATTTCTATGTGAATTTATATTTTTTTTTTCAAGCTTACTCTAACTCCTATAAGGTGATATACTTGAAACTAAAATTACCCAACAAGCGAACGAACTTGTATAAGTGAATAATATATATAAGCGCATCAGTGAATAAGATATATTAGTTGTAGTAATAATTCCAAAGTTAACCCTGTACAATTAAACCCCTAACAAAAATTAATTTTATAAACCTTAAGCCTTTATAAAATTTCCCAATCGCCTTTACTCCAACAATGAAACCACAATACATCTACTCTATCCTCTCATAAAAGTACCAATACGACCACAAAACCCCCTAATCCACCTCGATAGATGGCAAATACTTAACATACATAGGCATCCAAAAACAACTCACCCTAAACGTATCAATCAAAGTTCTTTTAGGCCCGCCTGACATATCGTTAACTGGTTATCTGAACAAGCTGAAAACTGTCAAGTCAGAGCAGGTTATTAAAATTTATTAAATTATCGCAGAGGCTAGTTTTTTAGTTGTCGTTACGGAACAGGTCGTGTATGGGACGTTGGCCATAGCGCTGTTGAGATGTAGGAAACTTGAATAGAATGATGCGCTTTATTTGGGGAAGTACTTGCTGGTAGGTTATATGGATATGCTGCGTGCGGGGGTAGAGTGGGCAGGGACGGTGAATGATCTTTAGTTCACGTAAATGGGCTTAAAGATATCGTGGAACAACACTATGCCTATTTCAACGGAGTCATCTTACAATTTTAAGGAGGTCTTGTAAAATATCTGCATGGAAAAGATAGCCCCTGACAGCTAGACACGGCTTTTACCCTTCCCGTAATCAAAACAAGCCAGGTAAATGCTCCGGCTTTCGCAGACCAGCGCATCCTAAATATCACTATCGCCCATGATGAAAAAGAAGTAAAAATGGCTAAAAAGGAGACTCCCCCCGTCCTACCTGCTCCTGCGCTAATCCAAACACCCAAACGAATACTTCTAATAAACCGTCTACCTGGCCGTAAGCAGCACCGACGGCTTCCTGCGCGTAAAAGCCTACAAGTCCGGACACATCAACCCCACAATCCTCGAGCTGAACAAGACAAAGAACACCTTCACCAAAGTGATCTAGGTAATCTAGTAGAAAGGTCTCATCTACATCATATCTGCCTATTCCAATGAAGGGACGCTGCAGGGGTATGTGCAGAGGCTTAGGGCAAGTGGGGTCCAGCTCAGGGATTAGCAGATTTAGTTCTTCTTTTATTCCCTGTTTTAGCCCCTTAAGGCCATTCAGCACTCTAGTATCAGGAGTTTGAATATGAGTCTCCATATAAGGAATGTATATATTTAGAGCGGTGTGCCCAAAATTGGCGAACCCGTCCCCTTGAATGACGCGGTCATGGACAGTCTCAGGTAGAGAAAGGATGTCCCTGATTTCTATCATCCCGGGTATAAGGCTAAACCTGATACGTCTGATCCTTCCTTTGATACCTACTCCTTGGGGGTGCTGCTTTACAAGCTTATGTACACTGAGTACCCTATTTTTCCCTAAGGAAAGGTTCATATTCCTACCACGCCTACGTTCAGTCCACGCCTGAAGAAGACATTATAAATTTTCTTGAACAAGGGTGGTAAGCTTTCTGAACTTTAGAAGCAGATCTAAGTGAGTTAAAACGCCATAAAACAAGTAAAGAAGAACAAATAAATGCTGCTTAATGCAAAAAGGCTCTAGTAGAAGAGCACAAAAAAGCAAAAAAAACGCTAGCAGGAACTGATAGTGAATGATGACTAGGACATCTAAAATGAAAACAAAAGATAGGATGACTAAAAGTAGATAATAACGCATCAAGAGTAATAATAAGAGTCCGTGTAGGACGACTGCTTCGAGTGTTGCGTAAACCTTGACATTGCCGACCACGCCATCGACCCTTCAGTGGAGTCATTGCATTAATCGCCCTATCGCAACTACCGCCTCTGGACCAAGCTGCTATGCTTCCTGCTGATCTACATCCTAGTCATGTACATGTTCTTCCTGCGCACCAGCGTCTCAATGCTCTCGAGCCAGGGCAGCCTATCCAAGCTGAACATCACCATATCGACCCTAAAATACGAGATAATAACGTCGAGCGAGAGTTCCTTCCACCAGCAGTTCAACCTCACATCCAAACTGGCCAGCGACCTGCTGAACATGGGCTGCCTGACGAGCCTGCCGAGCACCCCGAACCCGTACTGGTAATTGGTGTCCTCGAGCCGCTGGACGGTCTACATCCTGGGCGGGCTGGCCCTCTTCCTGCTAATCATCCTCATGAAGTGCACGATGATTCTCCGCTTCGACTACATCAGGGCCAAGTATAACTACCAGCATGGGGTGGGCAACTTTAACTATATTAACTTTGCGGTTGCGAACTTCATGCAGGCGGCGCTTGTTAATGCGCACTTTTGTTACTTTAATGGCGTCTTTTACTCGACCTTGCCCGCGTGTCTGGGCAGTAGGGGTGTGTATGCGGCTGGGCAGTTTATGATTGAGGGGAACTAGAAGGTAGGGTCTTTGTTATGTTTAGTTCTTGTATGTGCAGTTGCCGGTACTGTGTGGAATTGTTCTTCTCACCGTTGCACACTTTGCAATGGTTTGTAGGGCTGATAACGTTAAGTATACCAAGATATTTAACCCGCTTTTGTTGTTTGCGCCCTTTTTACTTGCGTATTCGATCGTTGTCAGAATTGGTGTCTTTACTTAATACTTCTATCCGAGGTAATTATTTATTAAAGTTTAGCGCATTGAGTGATCCTCAGTCAATCATATCAGGCTATTTCAAGCAGAGTGACTATGTCGGAATCTTGGGCATCATTCCGTAAATACTTTTTCTTATCTAATTTATTATCAACAAGTTCGTTGATTTGTTTTATTGGATGCTAATCGACAAGAAGAGAAGAGTAATGATTCAATAGAACTCCACATAAAACATCCAAATCTATCAATGACTAGGATAGGACAAAATAAAAATCTACATTAAACAAAAATAGTACACTAATTTTTATCATTTTAAATTAATACTAATCACATTTTATAGTCTTTTATACAACATAATAGTCAACACTAAAAGCAAAACTTATCCAACCTAAACAATCCTTTTCTTGCATCGACTTTTCATTACAAAGCATTAGCAGTTGAGTATCAATAAGTTTACAAAACTTAGTCATGTATCAAAGTATCCAAATGTTTAAATAATCATTCTTTTTTTGGTTTCATGCAGCAAGAACGCATGCCCCACCCACAGCCTTGATTTTCTTTTATGCAATTTTACTGAAGAATTTTGCTTTAACCACTACCGGTTGCGTTGGTAAAAAACCTTTTCCCAAAACCTTGAAGAAGCCAGCCTTGGTCACATCGATGACTGGAATTCG
>Ga0105051_10008261_pt1 | contig 10610 bp, 12 predicted proteins | sample FRY02_FD_78383 | JGI IMG/M metagenome (GOLD analysis project Ga0105051, IMG submission 78383) | Freshwater microbial communities from Lake Fryxell liftoff mats and glacier meltwater in Antarctica - FRY-02 (megahit assembly) | ecosystem: Environmental > Aquatic > Freshwater > Ice > Glacier...
CTGGCACCTCTGCATACGTCCGCCTCACCATTGAAAATGGTGCAGACGTTGTAAACGCAGGATCAATCTCTGCATATCAAATAGAATGGGAAAACATCAGTAACACTACTCTTAATAATGCAGTACTACGAGTTATCCTTCCACAAGAGGTAATCTATCTGGGAACCACTACAGGTACTTATAACGAAAATGAACATGCTATCACGATAAACCTAGGTACCGTAAGACCAGATGATGAAGGAAGATTCACGGTAACCACTCAGGCTAAAACCACAGGAATATCAGGTGATACTATTGTAGCCCAAACCATGATGGTCTTTACCACGCCAGGAGAAGCTCAACACACAGCTATGAACTATGATGATGATATTTATTACTCTACTGTATTAGGTACAGGAGCCTCTCTCTTTGGATTGTCTTTCTTGCCAAATACATTGTTGGGGTGGTTGTTGTTTCTCTTGGTATTAATATTGATTATTGTTGTAGGACGAAAAATATTAAAAGCACAAGAGTCAAAAAGAAATCCTGAACAAGATATTCGTTATCTATAAAAATTTACTAAATAATAAAAACCCACAGCAGTGTGGGTTTTTATTATTTATCGAACCAAGGAGTATCCTTGTCATTTTTATATAATTCATCTTGACGATCTGCATAGATTTTCAATGTTTCATCGCCTACATACCAAATATTATCAACAAGATGCATATCTTTTTCTACAAAATCTCCTTCATGAAGTATAATGTTATATTCTAGAGCAACACGAGATTTTTCCTCAAAAAGTTTTTTAGCTTTCTCTTTCCGTTCCACTCCATCAAAATCAATTTTTATTTGTTCTCCCATATAGGTGAAGTATATCATATTTTTATAAAAAATATATTGACTTTTTATCTCATTATGTCATATTGAAAGTATATGAAAAGAATCTTTTTTGTTGGATTTGTATGTATAAGCATTTTTGTTTTGAGTGTATCTACTGTTTCTGCTTTTGGCGGGTGGAATTCTGGCGGTGCGGCTACTATAAATAACGTAAACTATAATTATAATCCATATATATCCCCTATGAATTATGGATATAATTCATATTATCAGCAACCTGTTGTTAATTATGGATACAATAATAATTGGAATGGATATGGTGGATATGTTAATTATATGCCATCATATTTTGGTAATAATTGGAATCAAGGATTGGGTATTGGAGCAACAATGAATATGGGATGGAATATCGGAGGATTTATGCCTGTTGGTTATGGAGGCGGTTATGGTATGGGATATGGTAATAATTGGAATGGAGGATGTTCAATGAATTGTTACGGAAGCCCTATTTTCTATTAAGTTTTTATTTTTCTTGTATCTTATTCAAAGATGCTGGGTTGATAATGTATCCATCCTTGGTTATTTCAAAATAAGAACTCATGGATTGTATTTGTATCATATCTGTATTTTCAAGCAGTTGCCTTGTATCAAGGATTATGCTATAATGAAAACAAGTTTGCACATCCAAGGTGCTTTGAGGACCTGAAAAGTCTTGTACAGAAAGCTCAAAGCGATTATATGCCTCTATTGTTTTAGTATAGACCCAAAGGGTTTGTGATTCGTTCACACTATGCGATCATGTCTTGCTTCTTATCGTTCTTGCGCGTATTTTTTTTGTAAGGCATAAGAAGTTTCATTTTTGTAGTATCCTTTTGGGGTGTCAGAGATGAACAAAATAGACGAAACAATGCGTGCAAGCCTCACCCCCGTAGAACAATTTCTACTGGGGGTGTTTTATATATAATCTATTCTAAAACTCAGAACAATTTTTGTACGGTGGTGTCTTTTAGACAAAGTTCGAAACTTTTTTGAAATGAATACTAATGAAGAAATATGAAACAATACGGACGAGGTTTTATGAAGCTTTTTTTGAGAATCCTTTTCCAGAAAATAATTCCGACAATATTTCTCTTGGTGGACCCGACTGGATTCCCAAAGCCCCCTCTATTGCATGAAAGAACTCAAACCAAAATATTTTCTCTACGCGAGGAGGTCCACAGAGTATGATGACCATCATATAATGTACATTGAGGCGCAGCTTTTTGAATTGCATGAATATACGTGTAGAGAAACTCTTGAAATTCTTGAGGAATTTCAAGAGTCGAAAAGCGCAAAAAAGCCCGGGCGAGACAGTTTTACAAAGAAATGATTGAACATATTGAAAGTTCTAGTGAACCACAATTTATGTAGATTATGTCGAAATTAAGTGATATGTTGCCGAATTTTTAAAATGCCACTATATTTCAAGTGGCATTTCTGAATAATCAGATTCAATAACTTTGGTCATATCTTGATTGAAACGCACTTTTCCAATAAAGGTTTTTTCTCCAAAAAGTTTAGGTAGAAAATCTTTATCCGCAGGAAGCATTTCGTGATATGGAATTGATTCAATTGAAAACCATGTTGGGGTCTGCATTTCTTCAGTATCCTTGGCTTCTCCAGTGAAATCTTTTACAAGATAAATTGCGACCGACCAATTTGGTTCATCGGTTTCATTATTAAAAAAGTAAAAGTTTATTACCGCTCTAGCGATCAGTTTCTCTGGTGTTGTTTGAATACCAAAACCTGATTCTTCAAAAAGTTCTCGGCAGGCCGTATGACGTATTGAAAAATCCTCTAACTTTGGCTTTCCACCAAATCCATTCCATTTGCCAGCACCAACTTTTTTCATCTTTTTTGCAAGAAGAATCTGATTATTTTTGATTGGAAAAATGAGTGTTGCTTTCATATTTTTCTTTTATCTTTCAACATTTTAACACAAAAATAAGCTAAACACTATCATTTTCCATTCGTACAATTTGCTCGATGTGATGAGTGTCGAAGTATGATTACGGCTCAATATGCCACCAATCGTTTTGGTATTGCTATCGCTGTACCAAAAAGAAAGGTGAGAGGCATAAGTGAAAGATTTTTCAGGAGAAAAATACTTTTAGTCTGGGGAATGAATGCAGTCGGAATTCTTTTTTTGATTTTGGCGATGCGGGCTATGGATTAAAAAGACCTAAAATGCTAAAATATATTTGTCGTATTATAATTATACTGATGTCTCAATAAAAAAAGAGGAGTAAAACAGTCTCCATCTCCAAAAATTATTAACTAATCATTTTATAAATTTATGAGTAAATATGGGAATATAATCATAGGAATTGTCGCGGTAGTTGCATTGATCGTTGGTTTTTCAGCAATGAAACAAAACAAGTCATTGTCGGTTGCTGACAAAGTTATAAATAGTGGCGAAATTCGTATTGGCTATATTGTATATCCACCGCTCTTATTTAAAGATCAATCAACTGGAAAACTGTCTGGTGTTTCTTATGATCTTGTTGAGGCAACTGCTAAAAAATTAAACCTCAAAACAAATTGGGTCGAAGAAGTTGGTTGGGGTTCAGCAATCGAAGGACTTAAAACAAAAAGATACGATATGCTAGGAACTCAAATGTGGTCAAATTCTGCGCGCGCTCGCGAAGCGGTATTTTCTATTGCACCTATGAATAGCGTTCTTTATCCTTATGTTCGCGCAAATGATAATCGTTTTAACGGAGATTTGTCAAAAATTAACTCTGGTCAAATTACTATAAGCGCATTAGATGGTGAAATGGCACAATTTATTGCAAAAGATGATTATCCACTAGCTAAATTAAATACTCTTCCACAACTTTCTTCTTTTGCCGAAATTTTCCTTAATATAGTTAATGGTAAAGCAGATATTACATTTGCAGAACCGTCAGCCGTAAATGATTTTTTGAAATCTAATCCAGGAAAAGTTCAGCGCGTAGGTAATACCCCTGTTCGCACATATGGTCTTGATTTTGCATTTGCTCGTGGTGAGGAATCCATGGTTTCCATGTGGAATGTCGCCTTAGGAGAGCTCATCAATGATGGAACAGTCACTCGAACATTGAAAGAATATAATGTTTCTAATGATTATTCGCTAAATAAATAATTTATGATGCAAGTTCTGATACAATATCATGACTTATTACTACAAGGCTTTTTTACAACATTGAAACTCCTTGGAAGTATTATGCTTATTGGAATTCCATTTGGGATTCTTTTAGGCGTTATTGGAGGCAGATATAATCCAGAAATTGGAAAAGTAATAAAAGTCGGTCGTTTTATTACAAAAGTTATTCCGGTACTTGTATTACTATTTTGGTTGCATTATCCCTTGCAAGGTTTGTTGGGAATAGTTGTTGATCCCTTCTGGACAACCATAATTGCATTAGGAATAATTAACATGATTGCGACTGCAAATGTTGTTGCAAGTGAACTCGAATTACTACCAAAATCTTATCGAGAGGCAGGAATTACGCTTGGTATGTCAAAAAATCAAGTAGTTAAATATATTGAATTGCCTTTATTGTTTAGGAGAACTTTGCCTCAATTATTATTGAATCAGGCGTCAATGTTAGAATATACATTATTTGCAAGTCTTATTTCTGTGCCAGAATTATTTAGAACAGCACAAACAATTAATGCCATGATTTATAAACCTGTTGAGATTTATTCACTTCTTGTTTTGTTTTTCTTAATAATTCTTGCGCCACTACATTTGTTTATTTCTTGGTTTCAGAAAAAATATATCGCAAAATATGCTTAAAATTACCAATGCCACAAAAAAATATACTGACACTACAGATATTCGCGGAATTGACGATGTTTCTTTTTCTGTTTCCCGTGGAGAGATTGTGTGCGTACTTGGTCAAAGTGGTTCAGGAAAAAGCACTCTGCTCCGTGTGCTTGCAGAACTGGAAACTTTAGATACAGGTACTGTAGTGATAGATAAAAATAATCTCGCAAGTTATGTATCCCAAGATTACACGCTTTGGCCACATTTAACCATATTGGAAAATCTTATTCTTGCTCCGAAACTAAAATCAAAAGATCAAGAAAAAATCATTATTGAGGAGGCAAAAAATTTATTGAGCCGTTTCGGTTTGCAAGATTATGCCAATAATTATCCAGCAGAATTATCGGGCGGGCAAAGACAAAGAGTTGCACTTTTGCGGGCAGTAATGATCAAGCCGAAAATACTTTTGCTTGATGAAATAACATCTGCTCTTGACCCAGAACTTACAAAAAGTGTACTTGATCTTATTCGAGCATTAGCCAAAGACGGCTACGCGATGATTATTGTTACGCATCATATGTCATTTGCGATGTCTGTAGCTGACCGAATTATTTTTCTCAAAAACGGTTCCGTTTTGCAAGATGAAAAAATGATTTCATTCTTCACGGCACAATCTAATCCAGAAATTCAATCATTTATACTCGATATTGCAAAGCGCGATGAATCAATCGAAGTATTTAAAGGACTTGAACAATTCCAAGCATATCATTTGGGACTTATGAAAAGGTTGCCAGAGAATTCTACTATTTATGTCGCTGGAGCTGTTGGCAATGCTTGGTATGAGCCAATGGGAGAATTTTACAAGCATTACGAAGATTTACGAATTAAAAAGCATATTACATGGAAAATGGTAACTTATAATCAAGGAGAAACTGACCGCAGACTTGCTAAAGAATTTCCAGAACTTAATCAATTCCGCAGTATGCCAAGGAATATTCAAAATCCTGCCAATTATAATGTTTTTGGAGATACGGTTATTACTCAAATTTTTGAAAATGAACCAACTATTATTCAGATAAAAAATCAATCAATCGCTGACGCGTACATGAGATTCTTTGAAGAATTGTGGAATGCTGGAAAATAATTCCGACAATATTTCTCTTGGTGGACCCGACTGGATTCGAACCAGCGACCTCCTCAGTGCAAGTGAGGCGCTCTACCAACTAAGCTACGGGCCCAATGCCATTTTTGCCAAAAAAGGCAACAATGGCTTGTGTTTTAGATATAATCCAAAACACAATATTTAATCATGAAAAGAACAACCTTCCCTATTGTACTGGTCTTTTCAAGAAATGCAAGACTTTTTTATGAAAAGTGGTAATTTCTTGGGGATATATTATTTCTTTCTCTTTGTTGCCAATTGAACAATATGCCAAATGAATTCATGAAAAGTAATCCCAACCGCAAATAGACTTTGATCCAGGATGCTGCCAACGGTCATATCTGGCAATGCATGTACACCAGTAATAATAATTCCTCGTTTTGGATGTAGTATCATGTCTATTTGAGAATAATGTCTGAGATGAAAAAGTTTATGAATTTCTTCTGCAATTTTTTGCACTTGATTGCTTTCATCTACAGAAATTGAAGCTGGACAAAGCTTTGTTTCTTTGTCCGAATATGCTTCACGGGTTTCTACAGGAATACACGTATAATGTTCTATATTACGAAGATTTTCTATAACAATAACAGAAATGTGCTTACCCCGTAGTAATTCCTGAACAACGATATCTTGACCATCACGAAATGATGATTCTGTTGCATGTACCAATTCTTGAAATGTATGTGCAATGCGGATTCCTGTGACACCTTTTTTTGTTGGTTGTATTAACCACGGAGGGCTCATGGTTGCATGAATCTCTTTGGCGCTATCGTATGATTGTTCTGGGTCTTTGTGACGTATAAAAATACTGGTAGGTGTTTTTACATCATGAAGTTTTAAAAAATTATTAGTAGTGTGATGATGTGCTGATATAAATACGGGATGCGTATGTGATCCAGTAAAGGGTATTGGCAAAGATGCTAATGCATGCAATATGTCATGGTCATTATGTTGCCCTTCGTGTAATGCATTGAATACAATATCAGCATCTTCTATTAGTGGTTCTATAATTGATGCATGAAAATCCAGATTTGTATTTTCATAAGAAATAATAACATCATTAGGTTGTATGTGATGTCTGTGTAATGCAGAAAGTACACGTCTGCCTGTTTCAAGGGACAAATTGTGGCTGTGGATATTTCCCCCACGAAGAACTGCAATACGAAGCGGTCTCATATAAATACAGTATACAAAAGAATATGCGATAACACAAAAGAATATTGGTTATCTTTGAATTTTTCTTTTTGATTTGTGATACGTAATTGCAAACCTATGAGCTTCGGAATTTAAAAGAAGGATTTGTTTTTTGTATTTTTCAATAATATCTTCTACACCCAGTAATGCTTTTGGTTTATGTTTTTCATCTTTGACTACAGCAATAACAGGTATAGCTATCCCATATAATCGACATATTCGTTCAGTAATTCTTTTTTGAGCCTTTCCCCCATCTACGATAATTAAAGACGGGCTCCCCCATCCTGGATGCCCAAAACGACGTATTAAAACCTCTTCTAATGCCTTTGTATCGTTGGATTTATTTACTGTCCGTATGATAAATTTTCTATAGGATTTTTTTTGTAGTTCTCCGTGCTCCATAACTGTCATTACCCCAACCATATTTTCTCCTTGCAGATGCGCAATATCAAAAGCTTCGATGCGAAATGATTCTTTTGTTGTATATGTTTCATGTTGCAATAATGCAATATCATTAATGTGTTCCAATGCAAAAATTTGTTTTTTGATTCTCTCTGCTTCTTCGAATTCTTGTTTTGATGCATGTAAATGCATATCTTTTCGTAATTTTTTTATAAAAGTATTCTTCTTTCCAGACAAAAAAAGCTCAAGGCCTTTGATATTCTTTTCATATGTTTTTTGAAATGAATCTTCGGTATCTTTTGGGGCTAACCCCAAAGATATATAAAAATCTTTTGCATGTGGTTGTGTTGATTTTTCATCAAAAAAGGGAAATAATTTACGAAGAATCCCAAGAGCTGTTCGTGCTGATGTACCCGATGGAAATGGCCCAAAGAAAGAACGTAAAATTATTTTTTTTAACATTTTTGTTGAATGAGCATTTTTTTTTGCATAATCAATGTCACGTTCTCTGATTAAAAGAACCCTTGGTAATGATTCTTTTGTAATTGCAATCATATAATAGCTTTTATTGTCTTTATCTCTGGTGTTATATGGGGGCTGATGTTTTTTTATTAAACGTGACTCTGCCAATAATGCTTCTAATACAGAATCGTAGGTTTCCCATGTAATTTTTGTAATCTGAGAAACCATTTCAACAATTTTGGGGCCTCGAGATTGATCAATATCCGTATTTCCATAACTGGAAATACGGTCGCGTAATGATGTTGCTTTTCCGATATATAAAAGTTTTTTATTGTTCCAAAAAAAATATACCCCAGGGGATTCTGGTGCGGGTTGTGCTATTTTTATTATTTCAGAACGATATGTTTTCATTGTTAAAACAATTTTACAATATCATGAAACGTAACCACAATCATAAGTCCAATAAGGAAAAGGAAGCCAACAGTATTTACAGAAGAGACTGCTTTTTCTGGTAATGGTCTTCGTAATATTGATTCAATACCAACAATCAGCAGTCTACCACCATCCAGTGCTGGGATAGGTAAGATATTAATAACAGCGAGGTTAATAGAAATCAATGCAGTAAACCAGATAAGATAACCAAAACCAAGATCTGATGCATCCCCTACACTTTTTACAATACCAACCGGACCAGATACATTATCAAGACTGGTTGCAGGTGAAACAACAATACTTTTGAAAAATCCCAGTGTACCCCAAAAAATTGCTTTTGTTGTATCTATTGTCATGGAAATACTTTCTGAAAAGGCAGTAGGTAAATGATTAATATAGGCAGTACCAATAGAATCAACGGCGATACCAATTTTTTCATTTTCTGCAAGAATATCTTCACTGATGTAAATTTCAGAAATTTCATTATTTCGTTCGATATTAATGATTGCATCTAATTGTGCACTGCGAACCTCTTCAAAAATGATTGTTATTTCTGATGGATTTTCAATAATTCTTGTTTCTTCTTGAAAGCTAATTGATGTTACAATGTCACCTGATTGTAATTCTAATTTTTCAGCAACAGATCCAGGGATTACCTGAATAATTGCAACATGAGAATTTTTGAAAATAGTATTTTCTGGTGCATTCCCTTGCATCATTGGCATACCAACCCATGCAAGCCCAATAAAAATAAGCAACCAAGCAAAAATGAAATTCATAGTTACTCCGGCAATTAACACCAACGCCTGGAGATATCTTGGTCGAGAAGTAAAAGCCGTAAGAGAGATTTCTCCTGTCATTTTTTCTTCACCATTTTCACCTTCTATTTTTACAAAACCACCTAATGGAATTGCGTTGATCGAAAATAACGTACCTTTCCATGTTCCTATTTTCCATACGCGTGGAGGAAATCCAAAACCAAATTCTTCGACTTTCATACCAGACCAACGTGCAACAAAAAAATGTCCAGCTTCATGAACTAATACAAGAAGAGCGATTATAAGAATAAAGAGAATAATACCCATATTATACAGTCATTATTTCCTTTTCTTTTTTATTAAATATGTCTTCCAGTTTTCTATTTGCATCATCAATATGTTTTTGCAAATCTTCTTTGGCTCGGAATTTTTCATCTTCACTCATTCCACCCTCTTTTTCTTTTGCTTGAATATCATTCCATGTATCTTCACGTACACTTCGAACTCGAATTCGAGATTCTTCTAATTTTTCTTTGATATTTTTTACAAGATTCATACGATTTTCGGTGGTAACCATAGGTACTGATGCGCGAACACCCTGATCATCAACAGAAACAGAAAGTTGAATACCACTGGATATCAAAGCTTTTTCTATTTCTTTGATTTGCTGCTTGTCCCATGGTGCAATACGAATTGTCCGTGCATCTTCCAGGGATAATGTTGCAACATTTTTTAGTGGAGAACGTGTTCCATATGATTCTACAGTAATCCCGTCTATCAACCCCACAGATGCACGCCCAGCAGAAACCCGAGAATATTCATCGAATAACCAATCTTGTATTTTTTGTAATTGCTCTTGTGTGTGTGAAAATAAATATGTCATATATCATTCAGTATAGCACATTATTATTCTGGAATCATTATTGCTATATGTTCCAAGATAAGTACAATCATAGCACCTTGATTTCTTGCATATCTTTGCATGAATAAAATTTCTTCTAAAAGTAGTGAATATTTTTTTGTTTCTTTTGAAGTGATATGCATTTGGTATATTTGTTTTTGTAAAGTTTCAAGAAATCTAGCGATGTTTCCCTCTTTTAATTTTTCGCTGATTTCTTTTATATAGGCCATTCTTTCTTTGTAAGGTCTTTGAATAAAAAAAGAGACTTCTTCATTATAATATGTCTGCATGGAATCAGATATAGGAAACAAGGTCAATCGTGACTGTACTGTTTCTAATAGTTGATCATAAGAAGGCAAACAAATACATATGTGTGTTCCTAATGTAGGTTCTTCTAATATTTTTAATAACGCCTGTTGGGCGTCACGTGAAATGGATATACCACCTAATATGATCCAGGTTTTTTCATGTTCTGATTGCTTGGATTGAGCCATCTTTTTTGCTTCATGAACATTTTCGATGGATATCAAAGAATCATACTGTTTCCATATATGATGATTAAATTCTGTATTATTTTGTAATAGATTCACCAGATAATCTGTTTGCGTTTTTGGGTCACCAGAAAGAAAATATGCATGAGATGTATATGCATGTAAAAAGGACATACTCTTGAAACTTTTTTTAGAAAGC
>Ga0105051_10008269_pt1 | contig 10599 bp, 7 predicted proteins | sample FRY02_FD_78383 | JGI IMG/M metagenome (GOLD analysis project Ga0105051, IMG submission 78383) | Freshwater microbial communities from Lake Fryxell liftoff mats and glacier meltwater in Antarctica - FRY-02 (megahit assembly) | ecosystem: Environmental > Aquatic > Freshwater > Ice > Glacier...
CGGGCTCGGATCAGCCAATTATTCCTGGCTCCGCAGTTTTTGCGACCCCGAATGATGCGAGGGCGTTCTGGGTTCGTCGCGCCACGCCCCTGAGCTTGCGTCAGGGGTTTATATCGCCTTTTCACCAGGCTCGTGTGGTAGTGCAAAGTCGGTATGAACCCCCGAGACGAGCTCGGGGGCGGCTGGGGATCGAACGGGCAAAACAAAAATCCGTGTTTGTAAACATTACAAGTCGTCCTGGGACTGTTATTGGAGCATGAACTGCCGAACTGGTGTTGTGGTTCGGCGGAACCTGCTGTTAGCCTGCGGTCTTTCCAAAGCGGCGAAGTGCTCGGTCAACAACGGGCTCAGAAAAGGTGCTTTTCTGAGCATTGCAGAAAGGTGATCGCGAACATGAAAAGAATGACATCGCGTTTGCATTACTGCGATGGAGCGCGCCGCACGCTGCACGGAAGAATCATTGTGGGACACGGGGCGCTGCTGATGGCCTTCGTTGTCCTCGCGACCACCGGCTGCATGAACTCGCAGAACACTCGATTTCCGTCGCTGTATACGTGGATGCCCAGCGCAGAAAACGAAGCGTTCGAAAGGCAGGATCCCTTCCCGGATCCAGACATCGGACCTTCGATGCATTCGACACCGCGCGGCTATGAGCGGCCTCGAAGTGAATCGCGGCGCGCAGCAGAGCAACGAATGTTCCAGGGACTGCCTGTCGGTCCTGAAAATGTACGCCCGGGCGTTCCTCAGGGCGGCCAGCGAAACGACCGCGCCGTTTACTGACACGGCGACGTAGAAACTCGATCGCCTCGTCGCGCCCACATCTCGCCTGCGTGCAGAAACCGCACGAGAAAGCATGCTTGGATTGACGGTCGGGATAGCTCACGACACACTGACCAGCCTCTCCGCATTCGTCCTGCCTTTGTGAGGAATTGTCATCGTGGTCAAGCTGTTCCAGGCCTTTGTGCTCGCTGCCGTCTCTGTCAGCCTTTGTCCTCCGGTAGTCTCTGAAAACTGGCCCGGCTGGCGCGGACCCACGAGCAACGGCATCAGCACGGAAAAAGGTCTGCCCACAGAATGGAGTGCCACAAAGAACGTGGCATGGAAGCTGGAACTTCCAGGACCCGCCGGCGCCACGCCTGTTGTCTGGGGTGACACGATTTTTCTGACTTCGGCAAACGGCACGGGCGAATTGCTGCTGATGGCTGTCGACACAAAAGGCAAAAAACTGTGGCAGCAGGTGGTCTCGTCAGGCAACCAGATCGCTCGCGGAGATGAAGGCAACTCCGCGTCGCCGTCTCCAATTACGGACGGCAAACATGTGTGGACTTTCATGGGCGAAGGAACGCTTGGCTGCTACTCCGTCGATGGCAAGGAGACATGGAAGTTCAACGTTCAGGATCGTTACGGCAAGTTCAGCATTCAGTTCGGCATGAGTTCCACGCCGGTGCTGGAAGATGGCGTCCTGTACCTGCAGCTGATTCACGGCGAAGGAAATCCCAAAACGCGAGAAGCGGTTGTTGTTGCCCTCAATGCAAAGTCCGGTAAAGAGATCTGGAAAGTCGATCGTCCCAGCGATGCCGAAGCCGAGAACGAACATTCCTATGCGTCTCCGATGATGTACCATGACGGCGAGACCAAATTTCTGCTCAGTCACGGAGCTGATTTCATCGTCGCGCATGATTTGAAAGATGGTCACGAACTGTGGCGCTGTGGCGGGCTGAATCGACGAGATGATCAGGTGCTGCCCTACGATCCGACTCTTCGCTTTGTGGCGTCTCCCGTTTCCGCCCCTGGGATTATCGTCGTCCCATCTGCCAAGCAGCATCCGGTTCTTGCGATCAAACCCGATGGCTCGGGAGACATCACGGGCATTGCCGACAAGCAGCTTTGGGCATGGAAGCGAACTCCTGACGTCCCGACACCGCTCATCGTCGATGATCTGGTGTACCTCTGCATGGAGAACGGCAATCTGACCGTTCTGGAGGCCATGACCGGAAAAGAAGTGTACTCCGAAGCCACTCATCGCCAACGCCACCGAGCTTCTCCGGTCTTCGCTGACGGCAAGCTATACCTGACGGCTCGCGATGGGCGAGTCACCGTAGTGCAGGCCGGTCGAGAATTCAAAAGTCTGGCTGTGAATGACCTGGGCGAAGATCAGTCGGCGTCTCCCGCAGTTTCCAACGGGACGATTTATCTGCGAACGTTCAAGCACTTGTGGGCGATTCGCCAGCAGTAACTTTCCGCCGCTGCCGATCAGGGCGGATAAATTTCCCGTTGCAGCGTCGACATCCAATTGGGCTGATCCAATGAAGAACCTGGCGAACTAATGGACTTATGCTATCGCTGGCATTAGTAGCTTCCCGTCCGGCGATCTCTTCGCGGGTCGACGCCTTTTGCTTTATTTATCTCCAGCCGACCGCAATTACTCGGCTAAGATCGCTATTGCGCCTGTGAAATTGCGGTTTTGAATCGACGCGTTCCTGGCGACTGGGAATAAAAGGCATCGCCTTTCAGGAGGCCAACAGTTAAGATTCCGACGAGGGAAGATCTGGTCTGTCCCAGACGGGTCGGAAATCTCTCGCCTCGGAGATACCCGGCACCACGTGCCCCGTCTGTCCCAGACGGGAGGAACTCCACGCATCCGCGACGCACTCCTTGCTGGCGTTGAATCTCGGAGCGTTTCAAAGGTCAGTGGTAGCCGTTTTCTGCAAGCGGCAGAAAAAGGAGAAGTGAGACATGCGATCCCTGTGTTTTTTATTGGGCTGCGCGATGTTCACGTTTAGCGCGGATTCCTGCACGGCTCAGTGGTATCAGCCGTGGTATGGGTACAACAACTATGGCACTGGATACGCTTATGGCAGCTCCGGCGGCTATGGCGGCGTATATTACGGCGATCCGGGAACGCCCTATTCCAATGCTGTCAGGGCTCAGGCTGACCTGACAAGAGCCCAGGGAGTTGCTGCGGAAAACGCAGCCGAAGCCGCGCTCGCTGTCGAAAAGGCTCGCAGCCAGTACCTTGATAATCAGGTCAAATTTCTGACCATGCGACGAGAATACAAGGCGACCATTGAGGCTCGCAGGGAACAACGGAAGGAGGAAGCTCAGGCCCGTGCCGCGGCCCGCCCCGCACCCAAACCTGATACGCAGCTTTATCCCCGTCTGGCTTACGATCAGCTCGATCCACTGACCGGTGACATCGCCTGGCCTGAATGCCTTCAGGACGACGAGTACGCACAAGATCGAAGCCTCGTGGAAGCGGCTCTGAGTACTCAGGGGGAATTTGGGCCTGATGATCGCTCTTCACAAATTATTTACGACGCGGCTCACCGCATGATGACCACTCGCAGTCGCAGAGTCATCGAGCTCGGTTCGGAAGGCTACGCGTCCTGCCGACGATTTCTTAACAGCCTCGCCATCGAAGGCGACCATGCACGGGAGGCACAGCGATGACGCCATTTTTTTTATCTGTCAGTCTGATGAGTTCTTCATTGCTTCTGTCAGCCCTTGCAGTCGCGTCCCCGCGGACTCAGGAGACGGTTTCGCAGAAGCCGCTCACTCAGCAGCCACAGCCTGAGAAGCCATCACCACGCACGGTGAATTGGTTTATCCAGCAACTGAGTTCTGCAGATGCAAACGATCAGATCGATGCGGCCGTGCAGCTGGGTTCAATGGGACCGTATGCCCAGGCTGCTGTGCGTCCGCTGACGGAACTGCTTAATGCCAGCAGACCGGCTCTGCAATACGAATGCCTGGTGGCGCTCGGCCGAATTGGACCGATGGCCTATGACTCTTCCGACGCCGTCGCCGCGTTCTTGTCATCTTCATCCATCGAGCTGCAGTCCGCGGCCATGGAAAGCCTGCGTCAAATCGGGACCGCATCGCCTCAGGCGGAATTGCAGATTCAACAACTGGCGCAAAGCGAGAATGTGTCCGTGGCAACGACCGCATTGCGCTGTCTGGTCATGCTGTCCGGCCCGGACAATGAAATCGTTCGCGGCGCAGTGCCACGCCTGGTCGGTGCGTTGGCCGATCTTCAGCCGGACGTTCGCAACGAAGCCGCCATGACACTTGTTGACATTGGTCCTGACATCGTCCCTGAAGTCTCTGTGGCCTTTGCTTCCCCAACGCCCCTCGTCCGGTTGAAAGCCTGCGAGATCATGGCAGCGATCGGTCCCGCGGCCAAGTCTGCTGTTCCGGCACTCGTCGATCGCCTGCAGGATGAAAATGAACTCGTAATTCGCGCGGCTGCACGAGCACTCGGGCGAATCACGGCACAGCCCGACATTGTGCTGCCAGCAGTGCAGTCGTTGTTAAAACATCCAGCCGTTTCCGTGCGAATCACGGCGTTGCGGGCAATTGGCGAATACGGCACGGATGCTGTCGTTGCTGTACCATCAGCGTTGAGTTTTCTGACTGATCAGAGTCCTGTGCTGAGAGCGTCCGCGGCCGAAGCTTTGGGTCGCATCGGAGATAGCCGTTCCGAGGTCATCATTGCTCTTGTCAATGCGCTGGCCGATCAGTCGGCGGCTGTAACAATGAATGCTGCAAATGCCTTGTCGCAGCTCGGAGCACCGGCCGTTCCTTCACTATTACCACTGCTGACTGACGCGGATTATCGACAGCTGGCGGTGGAGATGCTGGGGGAAATGGGAGTTGCCGCCGAATCCGCTGTTCCCGCTTTGCTGGAGCTGCTCACCAAACTCGAAGACACCGATGAAGAACTTCGCCGCGAAGTCTTTATCGCCCTCGGATCGATCGGTCCACGAGCCGCAGTTGCCACGCCGGAGATGATGAGTCTTCTGGACAATCCAGAAGCCGGAGACGCTCGTGCCGGCGCAGCGTATGTGCTGGCTCGCATCGGTGAACGTCGAGCGTTGCCAGCTTTGAAAGCGATTCTGGCTTCGTCAGAAAATGAGGGACTGCTGCGATCGGCGGCCTGGGCAACCGTGGCGCTCGAACCGGGAAACAAAAGCAACGCGGCTCTTGTTATGCCGTATTTGCTGCGAGCCTCTTCGTCCGAGATGCCTCTTGTGCGGCGCGAAGTGATGACAGCGTTCGCCACGTTGGGCCCCGAAGCCAGTGCCGCTCTGCCCGTTTTGCTGGAACATGCGGCTGGCGATCCCGACGCGTCGGTGCGCGCCATGTCGCTCAACGCGTTGACGGAAATCCACGCGCCGGCTGCCCAGGTGATTCCAATTGCGATTGTGGCTCTGGAAGACCCTGACGTCACGGTCCGCAATGCCGCTCGTTACGTTCTTGGACGGCAGGGGCCAGCAGCGATGGAGGCCGCTGCACGTCTTCGGGAGAGTGTCCGTCGAGGTGATACGTTTGAACGCATTCTCTCTGCATGGGCGCTGGTGCATGTGGACCCGTCTGAGCAAAATCGAGAGGCCGCGATTCCCCTGATGTTGACGGCCCTGCGGTCTGCGAAACCCGGCATTCGCGCCGAAATAGCGACGACGCTGGGAACGATCGGAAAGCAGTCGCCCGATGTGCGGACGGCTTTGGAGGCGGCTCAGGATGACCCAAATCCAATGGTGAAAAAAGCGGTCGGCGAGGCACTGGCAAATCTGAACGGTGCTCGTTGATAAGTTCGCCGAGAAGCTATCAGAGCCAGACCGATTTGCATCCAAAGAGTTTTACAGTCCCTGCTTTGGATGCCCCGCTCAAACAACGTCTGTGCCAACATGAAACAGCTGCAATTGACTGGTTCCAAAAGCTGTGGTGATGGCAACATCCGCCGCGTCACGGCCGCGAGCCATCAGAACGCGGCCGATGCGTGGGATGTTGTTTCGTGCATCAAAAGAATACCACTGGCCGCCGAGGAACACTTCAAACCAGGCACTGAAATCCATCGGGCTGGGTTGAGCGGGCACGCCAATGTCGCCCAGATATCCGGTGCAGTAACGAGCCGGAATGTTGAGACATCGGCACAGCGTGATTGCCAGATGCATATAGTCGCGGCACACACCGACACGTTCACGATAGGCTTCGAGGGCAGTGCGAGTCGGGCGAGCCTGCTGATAGTCGAAGCGAATGTGCCGGAAAGCAAAATCACACACAGCCTGAACGCGAGCCCAGCCGGGTTGAGTTCCCTTAAACAGCGACCATGCCAGTTCCTTCAGCTCACTGTCCACTTCGCAATATCGGCTGGGTAACAAAAACTGCAGAACGTAGTCCGGCAGATCCTGAATCTGAACCTGTTGAGCGTCGGGCACCTGAAGATCGGGAAGACCGCTGTCCTCAACGACAGCTTGATTGCGAAACACGACCATACCGGGCGGAACAACCGCACGTCCACAACGGTTACCAAAATTGTCCACAAACCGAGTGACAGGCACACTCGGTTCAATGGAAAATCGCTCCGGATTTCGCACAGTCGGATCACGTGAAGGATGCAGAAACGTCAATAATACGACGGGACTCGCTTCATGAAACGTAAACGAGATCTCAAAGTTCACCTGCAGCAACATTAATAAATCCTGTGTGTCTTTGCGACGAATAGGAACGGAACAATTCACCTAAGCACCCACGCACAAGTCATTGGTCATAATTCGTTTGACGGAGAGCCGGAGGCGTAGGCAAATTAACAGAAAACCGACGCCTTCGGCTTGCCGTTAAACGAAGAAACTTATGCACGGGTGCTTACTAGCGCTCGCCAGCATCAGGACGGTGCAAATCACAGACCGTTCCGCCGAAACAGCGATCTGTAGTGAACAAAGTTTGCTGTCGTTGTTTGTGACGCCACAAGATCGGATGCTGGTTTGCTCACCGCAAAGCGGTGACGCAGAGTCGACTGCCGACATCAATCGTCGGCTATGCAAAAGCAGTAGGGTAGCAGCGGACCCCAATTTTCGCATGCAAGATGTCATGCCGGCCAGTCATTGTCCCCGTCCGTTACCCGGCGATCGCTGTGGCCGCCTTCAAAAAGTCGGTTTTCGTTTTCTGAAGCAGACACGCACGGAAGAAAAAATCGCCTGATCCGAAACGAGACTGTGTACAATCAGACCGTTCTGTGACTGTTCCTGGTTGCTCGTTGTAAACGGAGTCATCTTAATGTCCATCGCCTATCCTGCCGCTTCGTCCGGAATTCTGAAGCCGGAGCGTGAGGAACTGAAGCTGCAGATCAGCGGAATGACATGCGCTGGCTGTGCAGCCTCCATTCAAAAGGCTCTCGAAGATCGAGCGGACGTGACCTCGGCCAGTGTAAGCTTCTCCGCTGGGATGGCCACGGTTGAAGGTCGCGGCATGAAAGCAACGTCGCTGGTCGATACCATCGAGTCTCGCGGATTCAAAGCCAGGCCGTTTGAGCAATCCGAAGCGGACGTAGACGGAAGCGCCATCGAACGACAACAGAAGGCGAACGAAACAACGTGGCGCCATCGAGCCATCGTTGGGATTGGTCTCTGGGCACCTCTGGAACTGTTTCATTGGATCACGACAGCCCTGCACTGGCATCCGGCCTGGATGCCGTGGCTGATGTTTGCAGGAGCGTTCGCGATCATTGTGTTTGCAGGCTCCGAGTTTTATCGGTCGGCCTGGAATGCGGCGATCCGTAAAACGACCAACATGGATACTCTGATCTCGCTGGGAGCTACAACGGCTTTCGTTTATTCCTCGATCGTCCTGTTTCTTAACTTGCCACAACCAACGTACTTTGCGGAAGCCGCGGGACTGCTGGGCATTGTCAGTCTTGCCCACTGGTTTGAAGCACGGGCCAGTTCACGCGCCGGCTCCGCGGTTCGTGAGCTTCTGCAGATGCAGCCGGAGACCGCGGAAGTTCAGAACGAGGATGGCTCATCGAGCATCATGGCGAGCGTCGAAATCCCGGCAGGTGTGGTGCTGGTCATTCGCCCGGGCGGACGAATCGCTGTCGACGGCGTGGTGATCGAAGGCCAGTCGGCCGTGAACGAAGCCATCGTGACGGGAGAATCACTGCCGGTCGATAAGTCCGTGGGAGCGACCGTGGTTGCCGGGTCCATCAACACAAATGGCCGACTGATTGTGAAGACCACTGTGGACGGCCGCAACACAACGATCGCCCGCATCGCGGAACTCGTGCAGAAAGCACAGACCAGCCGCGCGCCGGTTCAGCGTCTGGCCGACCGGATTTCGTCCATCTTTGTTCCCGCCGTCCTGCTAATCGCAGCAATAACTGTCGCTGGGTGGTGGTTGGCCGGCGATTTTTCGAAAGGCATCATTTCCGCAGTCGCAGTTCTGATTATTTCCTGCCCGTGTGCTTTGGGACTCGCAACGCCCATGGCCGTGATGGTGGGAACAGGAGCAGCCAGCAAGCGAGGAATCCTGATCCGAAACGCGGCGACGTTGGAACGCATCGGCAAGGCGACTCACGTGGTCTTCGACAAAACGGGGACGCTGACGGCCGGTCAGTTGGAAGTGACGGAGTTCACCGCGGAGCCTGGCTTTTCAGAATCGGACGTGCTGCTGTATGCCGCAGCGGTGGAAGTCCCGTCCGAACACCCGATTGCCCGAGCTATCGTTCGGGAGGCCAAAATACGCAACGTGCCGATTCCTGCCGTGGAATCATTTTCGGCAATGCCAGGCGCCGGAGTCAAAGGCTCCGTGAATGGCCGACAGGTCGAAGTGATTCGCGATGAGCATGCGACCGTTCAGGTAAGAATCGACGGCCGCCGGATCGGCGCCTTAACGCTGGCCGATCGGCTTCGCCCGGACGCCGCCGCCGCGATTCAGCAGTTGGCAAAATCCGGGGTAAAGGTGTCGATGCTTTCGGGCGACAAATTGGCGACCGCCAGACTGCTGGGGAGAGAACTGGGGCTGACAGACGACAATATTATTGCCGAGGCCACTCCAGAATCGAAAGCCCGGTGGATCCAGTCGCTTGGATCCAACGTCATGATGGTGGGGGACGGGCTGAATGATTCGGCGGCGCTCGCGGCGTCCGGGCTGGGAGTTGCTCTGGCGACAGGCACCAACGTGGCAATGGAAGCGGCGGCAGTGGTGATTCCTGGTGATCGAGTCGAGGCGGTTCCGGAGCTGTTGGTGTTGTCGCGGGCCACGCTGCGGACGATTCATCAGAATCTTGTGTTTGCGTTTCTCTACAATGTTCTGGCGATTCCATTGGCCGCCTTTGGTCTGTTGGGAACCAGCGGGCCACTGGTCGCCGCTTTCGCGATGGGCCTAAGTGACATCACCGTGATTGGGAACGCGCTGCGGCTGAGAAGACAACTGGAAAAAGATCGTCGAAACTGAGTTCAGCGCGGTTAAGGCGAGGCTGGGGATTTCAAGACGATCCACGTCCGAAACGCCTCGCCCGTTCCGCCGATGAACTTGTTTCGCTGATGAAGTCGTCTCTGTCGCTGGAGAGCCTGTTTTGAGAGCCGTCGTTTTTGATGATCGTCTGCGTTTCACCACCGAGGCCGAGTTGCGTCCCATCAAGGATGAAGAAATTGTCATCGACGTGACTATGGCCGGAATTTGTGAAACAGATTTGCAGCTGTGCCAGGGCTACATGGGTTTCCGAGGAACTCTGGGGCATGAATTTGTCGGAGTTGCTCGATCCGGGAAGTTTGCCGGGCAGCGAGTTGTCGCCGAGATCAATTGCAGCTGCCACGTTTGTCGGCTTTGTCGTGCGGGGCTGAGCAATCATTGTCCGGCAAGGACGGTTGTCGGCATCGTTTCGCATGATGGTGCCTTTGCTGATCAGGTGCTGATCCCGGAAGTCAATCTGCATGCCGTGCCCGACCATGTGACGGATGCTGAAGCGGTGTTTGTGGAACCGGTGGCCGCGGCCTGTCGGATCCCCGAACAGATGGAGATCCGGGGCGGTGAGTCGGTCACCGTTCTTGGTGACGGACGGCTTGGCAATCTTTGCGCTCAGGTTTTGAAGCATCATGGTTGCGATGTCAGAGTCGTCGGGAAGCATGACTTTAAACTTCGAGTCCTAAGTGAGCTTGGCATTTCCACGTTGAAACTGGACCAGCTTTCAGCCGAGAGAACATCTGACATTGTCGTCGACTGCACTGGGTCACCGACGGGACTTTCAACGGCGCTGCAGCTTGTCCGGCCTGGTGGCACGATTGTGCTGAAGACAACCGTGGCGGCCAGTCAGACCATTCATATGGCACCCTTCGTGATTGATGAAATCACGCTATTGGGTTCGCGCTGTGGGCCGTTTGATCAGGCACTGAAGCTGATCAGCGAAAAAGCCATCTCGGTCGCTCCGCTGTTATCGGCCACCTATCCGCTGGAAGATGCAGAAGCCGCTTTCGCGCAAGCGGTGAGGAAGGATTCGCTGAAGGTGCTGTTCGATATACGATAAGAGATACTGTGCGGTACGCTGCGAGCTCATTCAGCGTCTTAAAATATGATAAAGGAAACTTCCGAAGCATTTTTGTTGGTCAACAATTCGAAAGGCCAACACCAAGTTCTTATTCCCAAGTCCTTATTCCTTATTCCTTTGAAGGGGGAGAAGGTGGCCGGCAGGGCGGAGAGGCGGGCAGGGCGATTGCGTGCTAAGTCGTTATCCGAACAGTACTTTTGCGAGGTAGTCGGTGTCCCAGGCAGCGAGCAGTCGTTTATTTTTGATTCCAAGCTTTTCGGATTTTTCGTTTTTTAGCA
>Ga0105051_10008284_pt1 | contig 10585 bp, 9 predicted proteins | sample FRY02_FD_78383 | JGI IMG/M metagenome (GOLD analysis project Ga0105051, IMG submission 78383) | Freshwater microbial communities from Lake Fryxell liftoff mats and glacier meltwater in Antarctica - FRY-02 (megahit assembly) | ecosystem: Environmental > Aquatic > Freshwater > Ice > Glacier...
AGTATTTTCAAACACGAATATTTTTACCGTCACGCGTTCACATCCCTGGATGAATTACGGGCAGGAATCGACCGGTTCATGCACCGCTACAACACGAAACGTAGGTATTCAAAGATCGGTTACGCAACACCCATCGCCTACGAGTTAGAGTTCCACCAAAGCGCGGCACAAGCCGCATAAACCCGTGTCTACAAAACGGGGGGAACCTCAACGTTCGGGACGTATACGTTAGCATAACTAACATGATGACTCCCGAACCCTTTCTGTCGTTCTACAATCACATCGGCTTTGCACCCACACGGCAGCAGATAACTTCGGTACACTCTCACTCTGCTCGCCGTGCCTTCCTCTACCGAACCCTCGGGATTCCCAACATCGCTGTGCGAGGCTCAGACATAATCGAGTTTGGGCCAGGAAGCGGCGAGAATTCAGACATGCTCATCTCCCAAATGCCAAGAAGCTATAAGTTCGTAGACGGCTCTGATTCTGTACTCATGAACCTCCAAGACAGACTTGGCAGAGGTGCACAGAACGAAACGGCAGGTCCTAATTTCATGTTTGCCACCTCGAATATCTCTGACTACGTAGATGACTCCCTATACGACCTGGTCGTTTGCGAGGGCGTTCTGCCAATGCAGATGAAGCCTAAAGAAATGGCAGCCCACGTTTTGAGTTTCGTGCGGCCGGGGGGGGTCGCAATTCTTACCTGCTTTGATTCGGTTTCGAGTTTCTCCGAAATCGCTCGTCGCTACATCGCTTTCTCGATCTTTGAGGAATTGGAATACTCAGAAGAACTCGTTCGCAAGCTAGTTGATTTCTTCACCTCCGACTTCGCACACCTACCCGGAATGTCCCGACGACCCGAAGACTGGGTGCTCGACTCGATCATTAACCCGTGGATGGGAGATTTCTTCTCTCTCCAAGACGCGATTGAGGTCGCAACCGATGGATACGCGCTCCTGGGAACGTCCCCCAGGATAATTCAAGATTGGCGCTGGTTCAAGAATCCAGCGACTCTTGATGAAAACACCACTCTTGCTTCCGCCACTTCAAGTTACCGCAGAAACATTCACTCATTCCTGGACGCACGATTCACAAGTCAAGTACGTTTGGATGATGAGGCCAATTCGAGCTTGATTGGAGTCACGTCTAGCATCGCAACTCGAGTGCGTGGTCAAATCAGTGGCAAAGACCCCTACGAGCCGATGGAATTCGGGGAGGACATTCAGTGCATCCTTTCAACGACGGAAGATTTGCACCCCCAGACGGTGCAGAGCCTGCAGGGGCTGGTGGATTGGTCCTTTTCACGCGACACATCTGACCTGTCGCAGTTCAGGAGCTTATGGGGCCGCGGCCAGCAATACATCAGTCTCGTGCGCCTAGGCTAGATGAGTTCGACAAATCAACCCCTCAATAGAGAGCCCTGGGTCTTACTTGATGTTATCGATTTACGACGAGGCTGTCCTCACTCTGGCACCCTCTGCAAAAGACTCAGAGTCATATGAAATGGTTTCACCATGACATCGAAGACACGCGAGCCCCAGTATCAGGCCCTTCTCGAACTTGATGACCAGTCCGGCCGTCAATCTTTCGGCCTAATGTCTTCCAATACGTGGCACGAAGATCCCAAGCGTCTAACCTTCTTGCTCAGCCGATACAAGTTCGTTTCGAGGATGTTTGAAGACCAGCAACGAGTACTAGAAGTGGGATGCGCTGATGGCTTCGGCTCTCGAATTGTACGCCAAACTGTTGGCTCTCTAACCGCCTTGGACTTTGATCCCATATTCATCGCCAACGCGAAGGCTACTTCGGATCCCCAGTGGCCAATTACCTTCGTGCAGCACGATATGCTCGAAGGCCCCTTGCCACAACGGTACACGGGTGCGTACGCGCTAGATGTACTCGAACACATCGCGCCCGGTGACGCTGAGGCTCTCTTCCTAGTCAACATCTGCGCTTCTCTTGAAGACTCTGGTGTAGCCATCATCGGCATGCCCTCCCTTGAGAGCCAAGGATACGCGAGCCCTCAAAGCAAGGAAGGTCACATCAATTGTCAGACCGGATCGCAACTTCGGTCAACCCTTTTGAAGCACTTTACTAATTGCTTCATGTTCTCCATGAACGACGAAGTCGTACACACAGGGTTCCAGCCTATGGCGCACTATCTTCTTGCCCTTTGCGTAGGACCCCGACGCTAGGAGTAACTCGCGTATGTCGATGGAGGTCCGGGTGAAAGGTATCAGACGAGGAATACGGGTTCGAATCCCAATGAGTGAAGACGAGCGGAGACGGGAACCAGCGGGACGAGAACCACCCCTCTCTCTGACCTTTGTACCCGAGATGGCTGCCTAATCTCGAAACCGCGTAGTTGCCATCCTTGCCTCGCGGGGTCCTCGTCAAGAAACTCCTTCACTAAGTGACTGTCATCGTGGACTAGGCTTGCGACCCAACTTGCAGCAATACTTGAGCCAAAAATAGTCACGGGAATCCCAGTTGCGCCATTCGAAGAAGCCTGAAACTTCCACTGGTCGAGAAATTCGAATGCATGACTGGTGAGTTGCCGCGCAGTATCGTTTGAGAGACTGATAGAACTCAACGCAGATGATGCCCAGCGAAGAGTCAGTGAAACTTCCTTCGGCACCACTCCTCGAACACTTGCGACAACCTCAAAGCCAGCCGCACGAGCGAGATTGCTAGCTGACTCCTCGGTGAAGTGTGAAAGATGATCGGCTATCACTAAGTCGAAGGAGTTCGCCAACAGGTCGGGCACCTGAATAACGATCACGCCACCCTCAATCAATCGAGTTGCAAGACTAGCCAAGACTGCGATCGGTTCTGGAACATGTTCGAGAACATGAATAAGCGAGATCACATTAAATTTTTGAACCTCTGCTGGTTCGAACGGCAGGACTTGAAATGACCTTACGTGTGGTAAAGCCAGAACTGCACTCCTGTGTGAGTCACTAATGTCAGCTGCATGCAATTCCATTTTTGGCGCAAGCACCGCTGAGGCCTTCAAGAAGGAGCCATTGCCGCAGCCATAGTCAAGTAGTGAACCGTTGCTCGGAATCAGATTCTCCTTGAGTAGCCAGGTGAGAACCTGTAGAGATCGACTTTGAAATGACGACCCGTCCTGAGTCACGGCCTGCTCTTCACCACCTCCCTGGTGAAATGGCGTGTATGTGCTATAACCAACGGCCAAGGCAGACTCGTATTCCTGATCCAGGGCCTTTCCGATATAGCCACAGCCACACGCGAACCACGTCGCCTGCGGACCAACCCATGGAAGACAGTCGGAAAAGACCATCGGGAGGGAGTCTGTAGCGATTCTCCGGCCAGGTCTCATGCATGCGCGGCATTTCAACCCACCACGATTCATTTGCACCACCCCTTGTTACGACCTCAACTGGAACTGAGATCACTTGGGTAAACCTACGACTTGACGCGTGAACTTTCGCATGGCTGACTCGCTTGACTCTATGTGGAGGGAGGGGTTGTGATGGACAGTCCCAAGAGCCGTCCACCGGTCAGGGAGAATCCCACGACTCACGTCACGATGGACACTTAAGGGATCGAGATTCACGGTTAGTTTCATCTCTTGAGCCATCAGTCTTACAGCATCCGCGTAAGTGACCTCGTCAACGGGCGATATGTGAACAATCCGGCCGGATGGGAGTTCAAACTGTTTCAATATCGCACTCACAACTGCGGATATGCGCATCGGGGATAGTTTCACATTCCCAAATGCTCGAACTGTCTCACCTGCTTGGATTTCCTGGATCCATTGGCGCCATAACCCATTACTTGAACTCAAAACCTTCGAAAAACGAACGATTCTGGTACCTTCATAGGCAAGCGCTGCTTCTTCGAGCGCCACTTTTTGACGGCCATACTCAGTCTCCGGGTCGCACGCGGATTCCTCGGTTGGGAACCTGTTGCGGCCAGAAAAGACCGCGCCACTTGAGATCACCATCACGTTCACGCCAATGCTGACAAGTCTCGCAACGAGCTGCTGAGTCGCGGTGACATTGATGGCCCATGTGCCACTGGGATCGCTGGCGCACGAAACAAACGAGGGCTGCCCAACCGTGATAACTGCATCCGTAACACCGTGGTCTTTAGCTGCCCTCATGAGAACTGACGTCGATGATTCGTCCCCTAACTCTAGACTCCATGGGTATTCAAATGAAGAATCCCGCCGACTGGTTTTGTGAACGTCCAGACCTCGTGCGCGCGCCGCGCGGAAGAGCTGAGAACCAATTGTGCTGTCACCTCCGACGACCAAGATCGTCGGAGAGTCAATGCGATGAATGCTAACTCTCTGCGCGCTGTGGTCTTCTTCGGCTGACGGGCTACCAAGCAAAGGTTCCACCTACCGTGTCAGGCTGACAGGGATTCTTATTCCACACGTCAGGCATCATTCATAAAATATCGCATCCGTAGTCTATTTTATGGTGACTACCGATGACGACTGGCCCTGATGGAAAGCAAATTCAGAAAGCGAGGAATTGACGGATGGTGAGATCAGGAACGCTTAGGTTCACGGGCGCGTGTTAACCCATTTCCATGCATCCGATGGCACCTACTGCGCCCTGCGGATTACTGCGGATTACTGCGGACCGGCGTGAAATCGATGTAAATGTTACGCAGAAGATGGTGGCATTAGCTATGCGCGAGCCAGGGATTGCCGGTATTTGCCCGCGTGCTTTTGTCGTGAAAACTATGATCACAGAACATGGAATGGGGTTGCCCCCGTTTTGGTGAATCGACAATTTGATCAAAGACTGTTAACGCTCGTTGAAAACCGTGCCAATTTTGCTCGGGTGGTTTCTAGCGGTCGTCGCAACGAGATTGTTGTCGGAGGTCGAATTGTCTACTCGTCGAATCCCTCAGGGTCCTGGTCGTCGCCCGAAGTCGTTGGCGCGGCGCCGGTTCATGGAACTGCTGAATAAAGGTGTCTCTATTCGGGCTGCTTGCCGGGAAATCGGTGTGTGCCGCCAGACCGGGCAAAACTGGAAAAACGGAGTCACCGTAATCCGTAAAGATGGGTCGGTGAAACACGTACCCCCATTACATCCATTGTCTACGCGGTTGATTTCACCTCGTTTCCTCTCCGAGGCTGAACGGGTTCATATCGCTGATCTATTCAGTCAGGGGATAGGACCTGGCATGGCCGCCTGCGTAGCGAGGGGTTTGTTCTTCTTAACCTTGACTATATCGGGCGGGGCGACTTCTACTCACCAATGCTCCGTTCAGATGAAAGATACGGAGTTCTTCAAAGCACCGATGCCGTTTGGATCAGAGACCCAAAAGTGCTCGCAGAGCGAGCGGACTCAATCGTAATTCTCAAAGCAGCTATCTTCCTCTTTCGGAATAACGCCTCTGACGTTGCTTTATGGCTACTTGAAAACGCAAATACTGACCTGGTAGCTTCTGCCAGAAGGCACGATCTACTTCTCAATTGCGCACGGTCCGAAACTATTCGGCATCTCTATCGACTCAAGTGGATTCTTGGACAGGATATTCGTGATCACGCAAAATGGTTCAAACAAGTATTTGGGGTTGGCTACCCTGTTATGAATGAGTTCAACGATGACCCTGAATTCAATCCACTCGATGTGCAATAAGAGAGGCCATCAGTAGCTAACTACCAAACCAGCCAAAGTTATATCGCAGCCGCCACGTTGGTTGGGGCCTGCTGATCAAACGAGAAGTACCTTCAGTCAAGAGGGGTCAACTGCAAAGACGTGGTTAGGAAAGAAGCGGGTTGTATGAGGGTTCAGGGCTCATCGAGGCTGCTCGGCGGCGGCCACTCGTAAGGAGGTGAACCATCCGTGTAGCTAATCAGCATCGACCGAGCCCTTTACCGGGTTTCTGGGGGCACCAGATTCTTCCTAAAGTACTGCCATTCAGATTGACCAAAACCTTCGCTGCTCTTGCTCAAGCGAATCAGGTCACCGACTCGATGGATGCCGACATGTGGGCCGATGCAATCGACTAACTTCCTTTCCGCGACTTCTGCCCGCCCAGGATGTATCGCACTAACGAAGACCGCGTTGCCGTCCACTCGTAAGGAATTCAAGGCAATAATTGGGACGTTTAGGCGGGAGATGTATTTGCCTTGCTTATCTGGGTTTTCGTCTAAACATCCTTCGAAGAGACCCTCACCGCCAAATAGGTCAATGAAGTTTGAAGCCGTGTGATTCGCGCCAAGCAAATACAGCCTATTGCCCGCTTGCTGCGCCGCCCTCAAGAAAGCTAGAACACGATCACGGCACTCACCAAAGTTCGCTCCAAATCTGCGCGGTTCAACGTATGTGTCCCGAGACCTTTCTTGGGTGACAACCGATGAAGAGACGAGGGGAGGATGGACAATAGCAATCAGAACCGCTTCCCCTTCAACGGTTTCGCGTCGGAGCGCCACCAAGCGCCAACCCAGTCTCTCGAGAGTACGTTTCAGCGAGTCGGCCGTGAAGTAGTGGATGTGCTCTTCCCAAATCATTGAATAATCGCATTGCTTGATTGCCTTCTCGCAGTCGGGGACCTCAAGCAAGATGTACCCATCTCGCCGAACCTTGGTGGCGAGGCCAAGCATGAAATGTTCGATGGACAAGGCGTGTTCAAGAAGATGTCTGGCAGATAAGAAGCTGAACTTAATCCCACTTGGACGGTGATTGTCGTGGCTGATCGATTCCTGAACGTCAATGCTGTCTCTTTCCCACGTGCCTGATTCAGGGGAATTGCCCTTTTGCTGTGCGCGAGGGTACAAAATGGTGGTCTTGAGATCAAATCGCGCGAGGGACTCCATGAGCCCATCGTCCTTCCAACTCAACCCTGCAACCAGAGACCCGCCAGCGATTCCAGCTAGATTTAGCACATCCTCACCAAGAGCAAAACAGTGTTCCTCTGGTTCCTGATACTTCAGCCACGCATGGGCGTGTCGCAGTTCACGGACAGAGAAGTTGTTACCCAAAGACAACAGACCTGTTTCACTGTCGAGAGTCAATGCGAGGTCACGAGTTGGCCCCTCATCTCTCTCATTCATACTGTATCGATTCGAAAGTCCGACGGGCGGAAGTTGAGCAATTTGACGTATAGCCACGGAATCCTCAATGTTCCATATCGGGGGCCCAAGGTGCGGGAATCGTGGAGTCACTCGTAAATGGGCCCAGGGTGAACTCCCAAAAAGCAAATACCGGTGTCTTCAGGACGACTCTGTGGTAAACCCCGAGGGGGGATGACACGTACCCTGTGTCATCCGTGCCCATCAACAGTCGCTCCACAAGAGCACCTCTGTTGTCGAAAGTCTGATATTCCGCAGCACCTATGATCGGAATGAGAGCTTCTCTCTTATGCAGGTGCATGTGTGGCACGTCTACTGCATCGTCGACCATCACTATGAGCATCTGCTGTTCAATATCTTCAACGTCCGGATGCATACAGATACGGGCGCGATTGTTCTGGTTTGCCTTCGCTTCAGCGGTCAGAGCCTCGGTGATGCTGGAGTCAAGTGTCAGACCCCAGGAGAGACAATGGAAAACCCCTGGGCTCGTTTCCGTGGCAAGGGATCGAAGGTCAATCATCGGTTAAATCCTCCTGCATGATGTGCATAAGCGATCTCACATTGAAGGCCCCGTCCACAGGACCTAGCCTTTCTCTAAGGTGGCGCGGACCAAACTCGCACCGTCCACACAGGAAATGCCACCGTCTACTTCAATAACTTGACCATTCACGTAACGACTCTCTTCCCCCAGGAGGAATGTCACCACGGAAGCAATCTCGTCAACCACAGCCATTCGTGAAAGCGGGACGAACTGCTCAACCAACTCAAGGATCTCAGGATTCTCTGTGTAAAACTCTGCGGCTCTCTCCTTGAATACGAACGATCCAGGGCTTACCCCATTTACGCGAAGGCTACGATCAGCGAAACGCACGGATCCATACCTGACCAATTCCGAAAGTGCTGCCTTTGATGCATGGTACTGGAACCCTTGATCGAGTAGTACGCTTCGCGCGGCAGGTGAAGTAGTTAAGACCACCGCGCACTCCTTTTCTCTCGACCGCTTGTACAGAGCTTCGATGATGCGATATGGGGTGAGGACTTCGACGGCGTACTGACGCTGTGGATCGTCCTTCCCCCTGTAACGATGGACAAACGCAACCGCATCCAGTCCTCCTTCCTCCTCATCGATTTGCTTCGCAAGTGCGACTGCCTTCGCGTCGTCAGTAAGGTCGCAGGCGTGGACACGCGCACACCCGTGGTCGGTACCCAGTTGCTGAATTTCATCGTCGACTTGCCGCGTGACCAGATGGACGGAGTGTCCTTTTCGCGAGAGTTGGGAACACACCGCCATTGCGATCGGTGACCTTCCACCGTAAATCAAAGCTACCATCTCACTCTCCCTTGCGAATTAGCAAAGCCCCAGGAAGTGGCTGGACTACGTTTCCGGACCAACCTAGCTCTGTGAGTCGTCTCCGAATCAGACCGTCGTGCTGCCATGCAAGAATCACCAAGGTGTCAAACTCCTCCAACAACGCAGCCTCCGGGCTGAGTATTGGGAGGCCTCGCCCAGGTGAGAAAAGACCCCGCCGGGATTCGTTGTCGTCCACTAGTGCAGAAACTCGCTCCAGCAGATTGAAATGGTAAAGCAGTGTCGTAACACTGTGGGACATTCCGTAGCCTAGAGTTTTCCGCGCGTTGACACTGTCGAGAATCTGGTGTGTCCTCGAGACTTCTCGGCTCACCCGCGCCTGCAGATCATGAAACCAACTCCGCTCACAAATTCCCGCCCACCGTTCGTACTGCACAAGCCGGAGAACATCCGCATGATGTTCTGGAGCACCTTGGCTAGGCCTGAGTAGCACCTGTAATGAACCCCCCTTCAGACCAATCCGTTGCGCTTTGACCACAGAAAACCCAAATTGTTCAGCCAAATACACAAAGTCTTGCGCAGTGAAGTAGGACAAATGTTCGTGATAGATAAAATCAAACATGTTTACTCTGAACTGGTCGGGATGATATCCCGTCGTGATTGCCACAATGGTTTCATCACCCGCTAGTTCCTTGAGGGCGCCGAAGAACTTTTTCAGATTCGGGACGTTGGCTGTAACAAAGTTAGCTGTCACTATCGCAGGAGCGCCTCTTTCAGAGCGAATCTGTTGGACAACGTCACGAGTGAAGTACTCGTTAATAGTCTCGATGCCAGCAGATGATGCCTGTTCAGCAATGCGCTTCGAAGGTTCCACCCCCAACACATCGGCACCTTGATCCAAGAAATGTCGCAACCACGTTCCATCATTGGAGCCGACATCGACGACGAACGGTGAGGCATCAACTAATCGGCCTGCCCACAACTCATGAGCGAGTCGTTGCATCGAAGTGGAGAGTCCCGGACTCTTTGAGGTCTCAAAGAAATAGTTTGAATAACTCTCATCTGGCTCAACAACTGAGGGCAAGAATACATGCTGGCAGTTAGAACATTGAGCAAGATCCAGTGGATACGTGGGGAGTTTCATTGCTAAAACTTGAGATTCACTAAGCCTGTCCCCCAACGGAGTCGAGGTCAGAGGCAGCACCACGGTCCAAAAGGAACTGCCACAGATCGGGCAATCTCGGATGAAACATCCACTCGCACCCATTTACTCCATGCTCCTATTCATACTCATGTCGATGACGGCTCGTCCTGGCATGCCACTGCGGACAAGGTCTATCGCCGCATTGACGTCGCTCAAGGAAAAAAGGGTGACCGGTAATGCGTCTAGCCGGAAAAGATTGGCTTCGGCAAGAGACGCAAGCCGCGGTATATCGATTTCAGGCTTGGTGCCGCCACCTTTAGACCCTGTTATCACGGTGTTGAAGTGGAGTGGAAGGGTGTCGAAACTTGCCGGCTCATCGTGGCGGGGGACTCCCACGAGGATTGCCCGACCTGCGGTAGACACGAGTCTGTATGCGAGTTCGATCATGACTTGGGCTCCGGTTGTTTCGACCACCACGTCGGGTGGAGTACCTCCAAGGGCACTGATGATCTCCTCAAAGACATCGGCACCTTCGAAAAGAACAGTACTTCGGGCACCGAGTTGGCGCGCATGTTCGAGTCGCCCCTCGACCTTGTCGACTCCGACGATCGGGTAGCCACCAGAGGCACGTGCGGCTTCGATAGTAAGGAGGCCAACTCCGCCTGTTCCCAGCACAACGACCGATTCGCCGAGTCGTAGCCCAGCGTCGCGGCCAATCACACCCGCTGCTGTTGTCGCGGCGCAGCCGAGAAGCGGAAGGTGTTGCGGTGCCAATGTGGATTCGATCTTGGTGCATCGGTTTCCCGACACGATAGTGAGTTCACTCAGGGTGGTCACCCAGCCGGCATTAAGCCGTTTCCCCCGCCATGAGTAGACCGCTGGGTCGGATTGAAACCCCGCACCGGGCATCCAATGCAGAATGACCTGATCGCCCGGTGCAACGTGGCGGACCAGCGGACCGACCTCAAGGACATCCCCTAATCCTTCATGGCCCAGTAAGTGGGGGAGGAACTTGTCTGGCCCCTTAGCCGCTTCTATTTCATTCAACTGTGCCCCGCAAATACCGCTA
>Ga0105051_10008285_pt1 | contig 10583 bp, 8 predicted proteins | sample FRY02_FD_78383 | JGI IMG/M metagenome (GOLD analysis project Ga0105051, IMG submission 78383) | Freshwater microbial communities from Lake Fryxell liftoff mats and glacier meltwater in Antarctica - FRY-02 (megahit assembly) | ecosystem: Environmental > Aquatic > Freshwater > Ice > Glacier...
AAGAATATTTTTCCGCTTTCTTTATCGTTCAGTACGGCAAAAGGGCGGCTCTGATCAGCCACCTGACCAAGAAACTTAGGATTACTTTCCTTAATATCCCAAGGCTTCTGGGTATCATATTCATACATCTGTCCCTTTGGATAAATCCCGAAATAGATAAACTGATCTTTAACGGTCATACCTTCTGTCTGATGAAGACCGGGATAGCTTGTTGTAGAATTTGTTTTAGGATCATAGGCTGAATGTCCTCCAGCCAGATAGCCACCTGACCAAATTCGGCCGTCAGGACCTTTCATAATTGATTGAATAAGAATTGCTTGCTCAGGAACATCTAGTTTTTTTCGTTTAAGATTGCCATTTCCAAGATCCAGAACAAGGCACTCTGCATCCGAATTCAAAATAAATAATTGTTTGTCTATAATTCGGATAGCATTCGCGGAACCAATATTGTCGGCATGTTTAATCGGAGCTTGTTGTGGCATGCCAATATCACGGCTGTAAAGTCCTGAACGGTAAGTATAATAAAAACGATTATTCTGATCGGGCTGACTTACAGCCTTCATATCCATTTCATCAATCTGATATTCAAATTTTCGAGTTTTAAGATTGTACACCAAAGTAAAACTTCCATTGGTAATTAAAGTAAGCAGGCGGTCGCCACCGGGAACACCTTTCAGAATGTCTACACTGTAAACAAACTCCTTGTTTTTATACTCTTCTGGCAGCAAGTTTATTTTTGAACCATTTTTAGGGTCCAGTTCAACCAATCCCGCATGAGAACCGACACCAGCATAAAGTTTTCCGGTTTTCTCATAATAAACCAAGCTTCTGACATAGCTTTCCCCTTCAATCAAGGGTCCATTAGCTACATCGCTAAAGCCATCATTCGGGTGATAGCGGAATACCCTGCATCCTGGATAGGTAGCACCGAATACCTCACCGTTCTTTCCTGAGGCAAGGTTCCAAACTGTCGTTTCTCCGGGCAAGACCACACCAAGATTCTCAACTGTTGCTGATCCGGGAAAATGCCTGTAGAGTGTTCCCTTTGCTCCCGGTATATAAAGCCAACCATCAGAAGATAGTTCCATATCCCATGCCCCATCAGTTCCGGGCAAAGGTTGATCCAATATCATTTCATGATTTTCTTCATTGAAAGCTACCAGATGTGCAGGATTTCCTCGGACAACAGTGTAAATAAAAGGTTTCCCCTTGTCATCCTGAATAAAAATACTGCCCTGAATCATCGCTGCCTTTATCTGGGAACCTAGATTCGTTAAACGTGCATCAGAATTTTGTGCTTGTATTGAAAATGAACTAAGGGAAAAAAGTATTAGTAAGCTTATTGATCTCAATTTGGGATAGTATTTAAATAAATTATTTATTAAGAGCGGTTCGTACCTCTTTAATTAATTCGGGTTTAAATGGGATAGCATGATTGGAACCCAAAGAACGTACATAGGTCATGATATCCAACAAATCCTCATCTTTTAGGAAGGCAAATGAGGGCATTGGAGTATCATATTTAACACCATTGATTGTGGCTGGGCCATTTGAACCTGTCAATACCTTTTTTATAAGTTCTTTAGGATTATTAACCACAAGCAGAGAAGTCAGTAAAGAAGGAAATACACCTTTTACACCCATGCCATTATCTTTATGACAGGAAGCACAATATTGCTGGTATAATTGCGCAGATTTCGAGCCCGGAGGGATAGATGAGAGCATGTTTTGCGGATTTGAAGGATCCAGTTTTGAAATTCTGATAATTCTGTCATCAGAAGGCAAAGGAAAACCTGAAACCGGATTCCAATCGCGGTTGCTGGTTGCAAGATAAATATCCCCTGCCGGAGAAATACAAAGGTCTCTGATTCTTCCGAATTTATTTTCAAAATAGACTTGTTCATTAAGAATCTTTTTGCCATCATTATCCAACTTCAATGCTCTAAGGCTCTTTCCTTTTAAAGTAACCAGTAAAAGTGAATTTTTTAATGCAGGAATTTTATCAGAAGAATAATAATCGAGACCCGCAGGAGCTATCGTTGGAGTCCATGCTTTAAGAGGATCAGCCGTATTGTGCAGACCTTTGAATGTGCTTTCTTGTACAGTTTCAGCAAATCCCTGTACCGTTGGCCAACCGTAATTTTTTGCCTTTCCGATCAAGTTAATCTCATCATCGGTAGCATCACCATGCTCAGAGGTATAGAGTTGACCACTTTTAGAAAATACCATGCCCTGTATATTACGAAAGCCCCAGGCCCAAACCAGGTTGCCTTTCATTGGATTATCAGAAGGCGCCGAGCCATCAGCATTCATTCTAAGTATCTTGCCATTAGGTGTTCTTGGGTTTTGTGAATCAGTCAAACTAAGGGCATCACCGGTTGCCCAGTACAAAATACCATCCTTCACTACCAATCTGGATCCATTATGTCCATTTGCCGCAGGTATCTCCATTAATATTTTCGGATCAGTCAGGGAATCCTTTAAAGAATTATAACGAACAAGCCTCATTAAATACTTTTTATCCTTCTGAATGGTGTAGGATAAGAAAATATAAGGAAATTTCTTCATATCCGAATGAAGCGCCATTCCAAGCAAACCAGCAGTCCGAGACTGCCAGACATCTGTTAATTTTAAAATTATTTGTTTGCTTCCGGTTTGAGGATCCATTCTACTTATTACTCCTCCATGTTCTGCGATCCAGATTTGATTATCGCCTCCCCAGATAATTTCAATAGGAACATTTAGGTTGGAAGCAATGATACTTATCCCACTGTAATCCTGTATTCTCTCAGATGTTTTAACAACGGGGACAGTCAAAACCTTTCTATTGGATTCAAAAAAAATATACCATGAAAAGGTAATGAGCAACAGAATTTTCAAACAAAGGAACTTCATGGTTTTAAGGATTATTTTGTTGAATTGATTATCCTGGCAATAAGAATGTGCAGTAGACAAATATAATTTATAATTGAATATTTCAGAGTTTAGAATGGAATTGTCTAGCTTAATTTCCAGTATATTAAAAAAATGTTAACTGTACATTAAATCATTAATTGCCTCAATTCATTGGGTAAATATTACCTTATAGTGTTATATTTAAGTTTATAATTATCGATTACTAATAAAAAAGTATTTATGAATCCGAATTACTTCATCATAGCACTTGCTTTATTAGTCGCTATGATCGTCATTATCTTGCTTTTCCTTAAAAACCAGAAAGACCGGAAAGATTTTGAACAGAAAATGAATCAGCAAGACATTGATCATGAACATCATAAGGAAGAAAAGATTTAATATTATCCGAAGATTAAACCATTTTGATTTTGCTAAAACCCGCAGGGTTATGATTATTAAATCATAATTGCTTAATCCCGCAAGTACGAGATTGAAAAACAAAAAATAACCGGTTGAAAAACAATTAACTAATCCAGTTTCACGAAGAATGTGAGCTGGCAATTATATTTTTCTGAAAAATTCATTTTATATAAATTAATATTAAATTTAATACTTATAATATTATCAAAACTTTAATATATAATTTCCAGTATGGATCGTCGTAGTTTTATATCTGCAAGGGCAAGTTCTAAAACAGATTATGCTTTTAATGCACGAACTTACACAGGATTCAGCGCATATTTCCCTCCTTTTGGCAGACCAGAAATCATACATTTATTAAAACGCACCTTATTTGGCGTCAAAGATGCCGATATTAAAAAGCTGAGTGGGAGAATACTGAGTGATGGACTAGATATTTTGCTTACACCTGAACCATTACCATCACCCCCATTAAATAATTACAACGACACTAATTTTACTGACCCTAATGTTCCTGCTGGCCAAATTTGGGTTAATGCTCCATATGACGGAAATGCAAATAGTCGTAGATATACTTCATTTAAATCATGGTGGATAGGCCGGATGCTAAATCAAAGCACCTCAATCCATGAAAAGATGATTCTGTTTTGGCATAACCACTTTGCCACAGAAACGGTAGATATTGGGGATGCCCGATATGTTTACAAACATCATGTGCTTTTAAGAAAATATGCTTTGGGCAATTTTAAAGAGTTTGTAAAAGAAATAACAATCGATCCTGCTATGTTAAGATATCTGAATGGATATCAAAATAATAAAAATTCGGCTGATGAAAATTATGCCCGTGAACTACAGGAACTTTTCACCCTTGGCAAGGGTCCTAAATCAAATTATACTGAGGGAGATGTAAAAGCTGCTGCAAGGGTTCTAACGGGATATACGGTAAATGCAACCAGTATCTCATCTGCATTTGATCCCAACAGGCACGATATAGGTTTAAAGCAGTTTTCTTCCTTTTACAACAATGCAGTTATTACCGGCAAAACAGGTGCAAATGGAGCGGGAGAAACCGACGAACTCATCAATCTAATCTTCTTACAACCTGAAACAGCACTTCATATATGCCGTAAACTGTATCGTTTCTTTGTTTATTATGAAATTGATGCAGCAACAGAAGCGAATGTAATTACACCTATGGCGAACCTGTTCAGGACAAGCAATTATGAAATAAAACCCGTCCTTAAGGCGCTTTTTAGCAGCGAACATTTTTTCGATCCTGTGAACCGAGCCTGTTTGATTAAAAGTCCGATTGATTTATGCACTGGCCTGGTCCGAGAATTCAGCATTATTTTTCCAGAAGCTTCCGACTACATTAATCAGTATTTCATGCACGATTATATTCGTACACAGGCCTCAAACATGCAGCAAAACATAGGCGATCCTCCCGGCGTTTCAGGCTGGTCTGCTTATTACCAGGAACCACAATTCCACGAATTATGGATTAATGCAGATACACTTCCCAGAAGAAGCCAATTTAGTGATGTGATGATTGGCAACGGATATACTAGAAACGGAAAGAAGATCAATATCGATATTCTAGCCTTTGCCAATGCACTATCTAATCCTTCCAACCCTAACACGCTAATCAGCGATAGTCTCGAAATTCTCTATGCAATCGATATCACCCAACAAGTCAGAGATTTCTTAAAAAGTATTTTATTATCCGGACAAGCATCTGATTCCTACTGGACTGACGCTTGGACAACGTATAAAGCAAACACTAGCAATACAGGTAATAGGAATATTGTATTAAATCGACTTTTGGCTATGTTTAAATATCTTATGAACCTCCCTGAATATCAGCTATCATGAAAAGAAGGGATTTTATTCGAAGTACAGCACCCGCCGGAATAGTCTTCCCCGCTTTGATAAATGGCTTTACATTTAAAGCATTTGCTGAATCTCCTCTTGTATCGGCGCTCACTCAAGCACCTACAGAAACGGATCATGTATTGGTAATAATTCAGCTGAATGGGGGTAACGATGGCTTAAACATGGTTATTCCTATGGATCAATACGATAACCTGGCCAATGCGCGTTCAAATATTATCCTTCCAAAAAACAAGATACTTAAGCTAAATGGTACTAGTTTTACGGGTCTTCACCCTTCCATGACCGGACTGCAAACTTTGTTTAATCAGGAAAAACTTCAAATTATTCAATCTGTAGGTTACCCGCAACCAAACTTCTCCCATTTCAGGGCAACAGATATATGGCTTAGCGCTTCTAATTCTAACCAGACTATAAACTCAGGTTGGGCAGGACGTTATCTAGGTGAAGAATACTCAAATTACCCAACTGGATTTCCAAACTCAGTAATGCCTGATCCACTAGCCATCCAGATTGGCTCATTTGTATCTCCTGCGATGCAGGGGCCGGCCGTAAACATGGGCATGGCAATTGCAGATCCAGTAAACTTCTATAACCTAATCAATGGAATTCAGGGAACTGCTCCTAACACTCGAGGAGGCAAAGAACTGACCTATATCCGACAAATTGCTCAGCAAACACAGCAGTATGCCAGTGTAATCAAAGCCGCAGCAGCTAAAGTAACTAAGCAATTTGCAGGATATCCAACCGGAAACAGTTTGGCAGATCAGCTAAAAATTGTTTCTCGTTTAATTGCAGGCGGACTAAAAACAAGGATCTATATGGTTAGTATCGGGGGATTTGATACCCATGCTCAACAGGTAAATGCAAATGCAAAAGAAACCGGCGCTCATGCAAACCTCCTCCAAAAAGTTTCAGAAGGTATAAAAGCATTCATGGATGATCTCGACTTTCTGGGTGCAAAAAAACGGGTTATCGGGATGACTTTCTCCGAATTTGGCAGACGAATTAGATCAAATGGTAGCGTAGGCACAGATCACGGAGCTGCTGCTCCTTTATTTGTATTCGGTCATTATGCACAGAATGATATCATTGGAAAGAGTCCGACTATTCCCATAAGTACAAATACCGGAGATAATGTACCAATGCAATATGATTTCAGATCGATTTATGCATCTATTCTTCAGCAATGGTTCTGTGTTCCCGAAAGTACCCTTGAAAATGTAATGCTCAAAAATTTTCAAAACATTAGTGTTATAAAAAAATCAGCACCATGCATTTCAACTAGTCCTGATGTGATTAATATAAATGCAGGAAAAAATCTGATCAGTAATTACCCTAATCCATTCCAAACTTCAACCATAATATCCTACGAGAGCTTTGGCGGACATACATTGATTCAGGTATTTAATACCGAAGGCAGATTAATAAAGACTTTAGTAGATATTGAAATCGGGGCTGGAAACCATAAGATTACCTTTGAAAATGAAGGATATTTACCAGGTGTTTATTATGCAAGACTTCAGAATAATTCTATCCAGCAAATCAGAACCATGCTGTTGGTGAGGTAAGAAATTAGACTGATAATAATCAAATAAGATTTATCTAAAACTCTGAAGCTTTCTTTGACCTGACAATTGAATATTCAGACTTGCCCTTCTCAACCAATGTAATAGAAAATGACATTATTGGAATAAAAGACATTTTAAGCACCTAGATAAAGCGAAAAAGAATCATAAGAAAACTATGCCACTTTAAGCTAAACATATGAAATTAAAACGCTGAATAGCGAGGCGGAAAATTTTCTGAAATAATAGAATAATAGAATGAACTGTGCGTAATGGAGGTATTCAATTTGAAAATACTTTGGGTAATATTTTACTTAATAGTCAATGCCATAGAACGGATATCCTCCTTAGTGTTAATCACTTTATCTTCATGGAGCTGAAAATGAAACGATTCCAGCTTCTGAAGCAGGTATTGAAGTTTGAGTTTCTCTGAATAACTTAAATTTCCTGTTACCATTTTACCAACATAGCTCATATCATCAAACACTTGGTGTAAAAGCTTTTTACCACTTTCTGTGATTGAAATCCTTTTCGAACGTTTATCAGTCTGGTCATCCCACTGCTTGACAAGACCATTGAAAAGCAAACGACGGATTACTTCAGTTCCTGAAGTTTTTTCTTGTATATTTTTACTAATTAGTTCACTTTTGGAGAGACTGTCGTGGGTTAATAAAATGGCAAGGCAGGTAAAATCTTCCGGACTTTGTATTGGGGTACCCTCCAGAGTCTTCTTGATATAAGATTTTGCATAACGGCTCATGTAAACGAACAAACGACCAATAGAATTATCAATTTGATAAGCTAATTCCTGTGACTCTGCATCCTTATCACCAAAACGAATATCCAATGACGTTAAGGAAGTATCTGAGTGCTCCAGGTGATTAATCAGAAAGCCTGAAAAATCATTTAAGAAAATTTCTTTCCCATCCCTATCCTTCTCGTATTGTTCAACTAGGTTTAACAACTTGTATACTAGTTCGTAAGATTTCATTTTATGGCTGGTTTATTAAAAATAATCGAGTCTAGCCAATTCGCATTAGCTCTTTCCTGCCTTCGGATATATTAAATAAATTTAGCATATGGCAAACGTCCTAAACCCTGAGGTAAAAAATAGGCATCTAATCCTACAACTGTAACAGTACCCGCAAGTACATGATCAACATACCCATCCTGTGTTAATACTCCTTCATTCAGATTAACGTGCATGATTTCGCCGATAACAATCTTTGTGTTATTCAATGATACATCGATAATTTCACGAAGTTCCAATCCAATTTTAATACTCGATTCTGTCACAAAAGGAGCCTTGAAGGGATCTATATAATATTCTTTAAAACCACATGGTTCAAACTCTGATACTCCGGCAGGAAATCTGGCACTCGTTTGATGCGCTTGTTCAAACCAGTCTGGTAATACATTATTTAGCGTGTATTCTTTGGTTTGCTTAATGTTTTGCAACGAATCGTGGTCATTACTATCGGGTCTGAATACCATACCTAATAATGGAGGATTGGCCCCAATATGAAAAATCGAGTTAAATAATCCCAAATTACTGTGTCCCTCTTTGCTTATAGTCCCCAACATATGCAGCGATTTATAACCCGGTAAACTATTAATAAAAGTAGTGCGGTATCGCTTTTCCATGTCAGAAATATAGCTTTGATTAAAATTCATATTTTACATGGTTTTTAAATTTCCCATTCCTCCATCAATTCCAATTACCTGACCGCTTATCCATCCACTCGCATCAGATAATAAAAATGAAATTGCTGATGCAATATCCTCAGGTTTTCCGATTCTACCCAATGGATGTCTTTTTGCTGAGGCTTCTCGTTTCTCGGGCGTATTAAGTAAATTTTCTGCTAGGGGCGTATCGGTTAATGAAGGAGCAACCACATTGACCCTGATATTTTGAGATGCAAACTCTGCCGCAAGCGAAAGCGCTAGACTTTCAACTCCACCTTTTGCGGCCGCAATACTGGCGTGATAAGGCATACCTGTTTTTGCGGCTACGGAACTAAGCAGCACAATTGAAGATGCACCGGCCTTTCTCAAAGATTTATATGCTGTTTGGATTGTGCGAGCTGCTCCAATTACATTTAATTTGTAATCATTGATAAAATCATCTTCAGTAAAACGGCTGAATGGCTTTAGATTGATACTTCCGACTGCATAAACCAGTCCATGTAAATTTTCAGGGAGCTGTTCAGCAAGCAAATCAAAATTTGATAAGACATCTATCGGAATATGAATCAAGCTTTCGGGCGAATCCTCTGATTTTGTTCTGGAAGCACTGTATACCTGAGCACCTTGAGATGCCAGCATATTTACCAAACACAGTCCAATGCCTGAACTTCCTCCAACAACGAGAATATTTTTATCTTTAAAGTCCATTATCCGATATGTTTTAAAAACTCATTTCTGGTATCGGGTGATAAAAACCGGCCACTATATTCTGCCGTTATTGTTGAACTATTCATGTCACGGATCCCTCTTGAAGAAACGCAATGATGATGGGCATCAATTACCACTGCCACGTCTTCTGTACCTAAAGCTGTTTTGATCTCATTTGCAATCTGTATCGTCAGTCTTTCTTGAACTTGCGGACGCTGTGAATAGTACTGAACTATCCGATTTAATTTAGACAACCCAATTACTGTGCCATTACTCATATAGGCAATGTGCGCTTTTCCTGTTATTGGTACAAAATGATGTTCACAATTGCTGTAAACCGCAATATTCCGCTCCACCAGCATCTGGTTATACTTGTAATGATTATCAAACAAGGTAATTGAAGGTTTGCTTGCAGGATTTAATCCGCTAAATATCTCTTTAACATACATTTTTGCTACTCTTTTCGGAGTATCTCTCAGACTGTCATCATTTAAGTCCAAACCAAGAATGTTCATTATATGACTGAAATGCTTTTCGATAAGCTGAATTTTAGTATCATCATCGAGGTCAAATGCGTCTTCACGCATAGGGGTGTCAAGGGAAGCTGAAATATGACTTTCAGCCATTAGATTTAATAAATCCTGTTCCGTAGAATGCAAAACATGATTTCTATTGCTTTTATCCATTGTATAGTTACGTATTAGTTTTTAACAAAAGTAACTACAACATTCTAATAATTACTATTGGATAAGTCGCTTAAGTGTCATATAATATGGGAAGAAAAAGAATAAAAAAAGCCTGAAAAACAGGCTTTAACAAATTCAACTAAACCTAATTAATTCTACGATTTAACTTCCATTTTTACCTATTCATACCTCAAAAATAGAGCCTTCTCCTAGAACAGAATGGATAGTTAGTTTCCCATTCAATCCACTGATTAGATGTTTGATTAGTTGCAAGCCAAAACCATAACCCCTTTCGCCTTCAGTTCCTTTTTCTGAAGAAGCATTCCCATTTAGAATGTCATTTATCTTTTCGGCGCTTAAACCTTCACCTGAATCCTTTACTGTAATTTTTAAATTATTTTTCGAGTGCGAAATGTCCATATCCAATCCTACACTCACATTTCCACCATTAGGGGTGAATTTGATAGCATTTGAAATCAGGTTTCCTGTAATTTGAATCAGTTTATTTTTGGGAAATGGTATTCCCATAGCCCGGGGATTAATATTTACATCAAACTGAATATTTTTTGACTTTGCTTGAGGAATATATAATTTTTCAAGATTCTCGCCAAAGGATTTCATATCCATTTCATTGCTCTTAAAAATAACAGAATTTCCCCTATCTGCGTTTAAAATTTCATCGGCCAATTCAAGAATTGACTTCCCACTTTTATTTATTAAGTTAATATAT
>Ga0105051_10008286_pt1 | contig 10582 bp, 1 predicted proteins | sample FRY02_FD_78383 | JGI IMG/M metagenome (GOLD analysis project Ga0105051, IMG submission 78383) | Freshwater microbial communities from Lake Fryxell liftoff mats and glacier meltwater in Antarctica - FRY-02 (megahit assembly) | ecosystem: Environmental > Aquatic > Freshwater > Ice > Glacier...
AACCCCAACCCCAACCCCAACCCCGTAAATTTTATATTTTTATATAATCATTAACATAATCATAAATATTTAAATAATAGAATTGTTTTATTTAAAAATATTAATTTATATATAATTTAAATCTTTTAATAAGTTATAACTTTAAATTATTATATAAAATTTTTGTTCAGTGATTTTTGATATCATAATATAAATCTTGTGACAAAAAATCATCTTTTAAGAATTGAAATTAAATATTTAATCTATAAATAGGTTGATAAATTAATTGTAAATCCATTAATTAACATAATTAATTAAATCGGAATGAAAGTCACTAAATCCTTCAGTGAGATAAACAACTATAGACAAAATTCTATATCAGTAAGAAAGTCCATCAAGAAATAAATTCTCTACAGGATCCTCTATGAAAATTAGACCTGCGAATCAGCGGCCGTAATGGTTGGAGTCGATTTGAACACAGTTAAAAAAATACTTGTTAGACACAATCTGTAAAAACTCAGAAATAATAGTAAAATTAACGGGATTTGTTTGTTTAAAATAATCAAAAAAGTAGAAGAATCCTCGGTGCAAATATTAAATGATACCTTCTAAATAACCGATTTTTAAATTAATATGAAGAACTTTTAACTCAGTCAAAAGCGTATCATATCAAATTTCCAAAATACTTACAATCTTATCAAAAATAAATCAATAATCAAATGATTTAATATTTAATTGATTATTTTTGATGCATAATACTATTATATTACAAGATTATTATTTATGTCTCAAAAGTATTAGAATTTAATTTAATTTTAATACTTTATATTATTTATTATATTTTGTATTTTTACTTTTTAATTATTAATTTATAAAGCAATATTTATAATCAACTATAATATTTTTTTAATAAATAGTAATCTATTTAAATATTAATAAATTCATTTTCATTTTAATGACTTTAAATTTATATTAAATGGATAATAATAAAGTATTTAATATAAGTCCCAACAGAAAGAGGAAAGCTTCCCCCTCCTCTCTTTTGTGTCTGGACATATATTGATAAAATATTTTCAAGAATATTATAACAAAAGCAATAAAAAATTATATTTTATCTATATGTAATTTAAATTTACAAAAAATCCTTTATTAAAATATACTTAATATAATTATCTAAATTTAATTAATCGGTGTTTTCGAAGTTCGGTAGGAGTATGTAAATTAGCCTATAGTAATAAAAAAACAATGTGTGATATTATTAGTAAACATTCAGAGATTAAAAAAAATAAAACATCTGTCCAATTACCAATTATTTGGCAATAACACAATTTCGACACACTTGTTTAACTCGTTAATTTTAATAAATTACTTATAATTCTTAGCGAAAATGTAAAAGGGATTAATAAAAGTGTAAAAAAGCTATTGCAGTAATACAAAAAGAGTGCCAATTAGATTCCACCTATATATATGATAAACTAGATTATTTATAGAATGATAATCTGTTGGAAACAGGGGTGAAAGGGTTGTATATTCGGGAAATGGTCGCCTCAGTTGCAGTCTTCCGCCTAGTCCGTTGCAAACTACCACCCTTTACTTCCTTTAGCCACTTTAGGTCAGGCTTGGCTCATTCTTATCATCCTCCTTAATGTTTCATATTAAATTTACCAAAGGGAAATGGAGAATATTATCATCAATATTTTTATTATTTCCTTTTATTATTATTTATCTTTATTATTAATCTTTTCTATAACTTTTTTTGATTTTTCAATTTAAACTTCTTATCTTTATAATTTTACATTTAAATAATAATAAATGAAGTTACATAAAATGGATTATCTACAAATTAAAAGATTAATTTATAATTGAAAATTAAAAAATTAAATATTATAATATAAAGAATTAAAAAGATATTGAATTATGTTAAATAAATATTTGAATATTAATATAAAATTTATTATAAAAATGAGCTAAGCAGGTTTATCATATTAATTAGTTAATCAGTAATAAACAGCATAAAGTTTCTACCATACTGAAGGAAACTTAAAATAAAATTAATCTTTTTAATAAAGTTAAGACTAAGACTAATAATAACCTTAAGACTGGATTGTAGTTTCTCATCTATATCAAAAAATCGACAAATACGAAACAAAAGTTATCTTATTTATATTTAGATTAAATAACTTGAAATTTAACTACTGACTAAAAATAAAGGAATCGATATAAATTGTATAAATTATTAAATACATTTTTAATTATTTTAGTGAATGAGTAACCTAGTATCAATTTTGATTTTATGGAAGTTAGGAAAATTAGACATGATTTGGAAAACTATATGTAAGAAAATCTCTATTTATAAAAAAAGATTGAAGCTATCATTCTAGATAAAGTAAAATATTTTTACATAATTTTAAGAAATATAAAAATTATTTCCTATTATTATTTTCTCTTATTAATTATTAAGGTCCCATAAACACAATTTGAGAAAATAATTCGTGAAGAATTAACTTTAAAAGATCGTAAATGCATAGAATTAACTTTATAAGTTTAAAAATTATAAGAACAAAATTAAGTACTAAATTAAGAAAAAAGCGAAAGATTAATATAAGACAACCGAATCGAAGAAGAACGCAGACGTTAGTAGGCTATATAAGAACAAAATGAAAAATATAAAAGATTGAATACTTTTGCATATGCTTAAGTAGACAGCAAGAACGTAAGATAATAACAAAAAATGAAAAATCAAGACCATCTTTACCAATAAAAACTGATCGAAAAAGAGCTTAAATAATAAATCTAATTGTTGAAATAAGATTTAGATTTTTCCAACTCCATTCGGACAGAACAAGAATTAAAATTAAACGAACTAGAAAGCGAAGTCTCCTTCCTGCGGCATTCTCTGAGTCAGAAGATAATTGACCTCGAACAATTGAAAGACAAGATGGTTAAAACGAATTAAACTTAAATATTCCCGTCCGATTCGAGCGGGAATTACAACCCTCATTACGATCAATAGGATCAACAAAAGAAAATGGAACAAATTTTACGACAAAAAATCGGATAAAGGGACAAAACCATCTCTGTTCTTACAATCCAGAATGATAATTACGCAAAGGAGAATGAGAAGCAGTTGGACTAGTTGAGTCAGAAGAAATTGGTAATTAGTGACCTCCAAAATCTTAATAAGAGGGCAAATAGGTTGGATAAAAAGGAGTGCTATGCAGAGATAGAAAGGTTGCAGAAATAGATCATCTTTTTTAAAGAGGACATTAGCAATAAGGAATAAGAGTTGTATGAACTCTAATCTAATCCTATCTATTCATTAGTGTATTTCTTAATTATTTTAGCAAATATGAATAGAAATTTGGCGAAAAGAATGAACATGAGAGTAAAATTCAGCATTTGTTATAAGTCGTTAAAAATCTTGAAAAGGATAATTAGGTTTTAAAATAACAATTGAATCAATCTAATGAGTAAATATCTTAAATTCTAAATTAAATATTTTAGAGAGTTAAGAATTGCATTTAATTCAAATTAACAAGAAGAAAAACTATTATTATAACAGCGTTTCAGCAAAGATATGGAATAGATTACGATGGAACAACGTCATTAATAATCACAAGAAGATATAAAGCAGTATTTGGCCAAAATCTACGACTTAGAAGAAAAGAATTAAATAGTTTCAAACCAAAATAGCTTATTATTGACTAAAGTGAATATGAACGGAATTGAGAAATCTAAAATGAATATGTTTGACTACAAGAACACGAATAATTTGTACAGGAATATATCTGATTGGACAATCAAAATGAATAATAAAGAGGATTCTAATTAACAGCTTTTTACTCAAATTTGATATAATATATAAACCTAAATTTGTAAATACGCTAATATAAATCTAATAATTTTCATCTACCCCTTATTGTATTAAAAGAAATTTTATTATTAATAGTATAAATCTTAATGACTTCATTTAAACTGGAGCAAATCCGAGACAATATGGCAATGGTAGAACAGCTTGAGAAATCTATTGTTTAGTGTCTGTTCGTTAAAGCAGAGCAGCCCAAGGAGTCAGTACTCGCAGATCATAGGATCAAGATTTTTGTTGATATGGCTTAGGGGTAGAGTCTTGATGCCCTGTTGCTGTTCACGGATAATGATGGGTAAATAGGGGGACAACCTATATTTAAACTTTTTTAAAGAAATTATCAGGATTTTTCTGGATTTGGGAGTAATTCTTAGGTTGAAAAAAGAAGAGAATTTAATTTTGGGAGGTCAGAATCATTATCTTCAAGAAAGATAGGGAAAACCAGATGTATGGCAAAATTTCTATGATAGACTCAGAACTATAAAGGTAAAATTCATAAAAATTATGAATAATTTCATAGGATTATCATAGAAAATACAACCATCTTTAAAGCAACCTCGAAAAATATAATCCTCAAATTATATACGAACAAGCATTTAATGCGCCTTATAAAGAGCCTAGATTTTCAGGAGAAGAATGCAATGTAAATTTTAATTATTCTTTTTTTTAAAATTTTAAGGGAAGATTTGTTGATATGCATATATTATATCAAGAATTCATCAATTTGAAAAAAATTAAATTTAGTGAAAATTATGCCATAGGAGATTATCTCTGGTACTTATAAAATTTCGACCTTTTCCACGAAATTCCTTATAATCTTAAAGAAAAAGATTACAAAAAATATCGCAGATATCTAAAAAGCGTCTTGGAATACAAGAAAGATTTCTTCAAACGAGTTTAGCCTTTAGTTGATTTTTCAGTAGTGGACTATTAGTTCAAAGAAGATTTTGAATATAAGTGGAAAGAGGGAACTATCAGAGGTTGGGAGTAGAAAGAAGAGGAGAATAAATCTAAGGAGTTGCATTGTGCTGTTTGCTACAAATACTTTACAAATGAGAATGTCTATGTGGTAATTAAAAATTTTAATTTTTTATTATTGTTATAGAATCATTTTACTGGCAAAAAACATAAATAGAATGAAAATGAACAAAAAGAGAAAAACACTGTGACTGAGAAAATAGAAGAAGTTGACCGAAAAGAACTGGCATTCCTGGAATCCTACATCCAAAGGTACTAATTCCGGTATTTCCAGATTAAAAGAATAACTTTCCGATTTTTTCTTCGACACTTAAAATAACATCCGTAAAAAACAGTACTCTAATTAATTACTAGATCGCGAACTATGAATGAACTGATTGACGAGGATAATACGAAGGACATGAAAAGCAAGGATTAGGAGGAAGAGGAGTAGAAGTCCAGTGATGATGAAGGGCCCATTTATAATCCCAAGAACCTGCCCTTAGGATGGGACGGCAAACCTATTCGTAATTAATTAATTTTATATTTATCATATATAAATTAAATTTATTAAATTTTATAAGTTTAAATTCATTTATATTTAATAATAGCTTATTGGTTGTATAAATTGCACGGTCTGGGTATCGAGTACAAATGTGAAATTTGTGGAAATTACAGGTTGGTAGTATATTTTCCATTTTAATAGTTACTGGGGCCGACGCTCCTTTGAAAGACACTTCGTTGAATGGAGACACTCCTATGGCATGAAATGCTTAAAGATACCAAATACGGTTCATTTTAAAGAAATCACTTAAATTGCTGATGCGCTTGCTCGTAAAATAATATTTAAATAAGTTATTTTTGAAATTTTAATCGAGCTTTTTAAATTTAAAATATTTTATAAAATTTCTTAATAATTATTTCAAAATATTTATTTATTTTTAAAATTATAAACTTTGCAGTGTATTAAAAACTCATGATTGATAATGATTAAGCCGAGTTTAAAGTGAATGAGTAAGAATTTGAGGATAGCGAGGGAAACTTATTGAGTAGGAAAGAGTATTTGGATTTGCAAAGACAAGGACTTCTTTGAATATAATTTAATAATTAGTAATAAATTATATTAATTCTTGTTATTATATTTATTAATTTATTCTAAAAATGCAAAATTTATAATTATATGCAACAAATTCATTAATTATTTATGGTTAAATTCTCTAAATATTATTTAGCCTTAATTAAATTTTCAAATTCAATTCCATTATATTCCAATTTCTTTTTCAATAGCGATTCATATTAACCAAAGTCAAGTTATTTCCCCTAAAGCAAAAATTCGATAACTGTTTCAGGTTTAACTAAAAAATCAGTCATAAAGGAATTATAATGTTTATTATGTCTACAAAAGGCCATATCCTCTGAAATAATATGCAAATGCAATCCATCTAGACTTGGTATCGCATGAAAGCCTATCCTAATTTTATTGGGTTTAAGAAATTAGACAATTTCATCAGCAGTCAATTACATTTTATACAATATATTTATATGTTCTATTTTCAAATCAGCTATCGATTTTATGATATTGTACTTTTGCATGAGGAGAAGGTGGATTTTGGATTTCGGATAGCCGTCGTAGAACACCATTAGATCGGGGGTCTCATGGTAAATTATTTGAGGGTATTCCTAAGGGTTAGAAAGGAATTTTAGCAGCGCTTTACAGAAATTTTCGCTTTTTATTATGCAATTTGGAGGGTGTTTATATTTTTTGAGCATCTTATTTACCGATTTCAAAATTATACGGAATTAATTTATTTTTGGAGTCAAACACGAATTATGTATTAATTTTTAATTAATTATTATATCATAACAAAATTTATATCGTTTTGAATTAAAAAAAATTTAACATTTTTAAATTACTAGATTAATTGAAATTTGTTTTTTTTATTAAATTAATATAAATATAAAATGTTTATATTTATTATCATATGAGATTTAAGTAAAATTTTCAATTTTATAACTGCTTTTGATTATTTTGAATTTATAAACTAATATAAGAATGAGTAAAGCATTTTAACCTCTTAACAGTAAAAACCCTTTACTGAATAAAGACGAAATAGGAAAAAGTAAAACATCTGGCTTCAAAATACCTCAAGGAATCACATTTGGCAAAAAGGCTTTTACTAATTCTGATGGTGGTGTAAGAGAAGGTAAAATTATGAAAAAAACTATTATTATGGTCTTTTAATAATACCAGAATAATAATCAATTATAATTTTAGCTGTGAATAATTGGCATGTATCTTCACCGACTGAAGGAAGTAGGAGAATCCAGGATTTCATTTCAATGAATAAAAATCAAGCCCAAAATGGTGTTTAATCAAAAGTTTAATAATTATGTATAAGGAAATCTACAATTATAGAAAATAAAACATGATTACAATTGAAAAAAAAACTGGAAATTTGGAATCAAGGTTATAATTGCCAAGTGAAAACTTTGTATATGGTAAACCTGCATAGTAAAATTATTTAAATATAGTTAAGAAATAGATATGAAAAAAATAATGTATTAAGACTATAGAAAAGATTCAGAATAATATCTTAATAATTATTACCAGAATCTAAATATTTAAGTAATTTTTAATAAGTTTAGTCTTAATAAGATAATAAAATTTTGTAAGAAAGAAGAGCAAAATCAATTGGAATTAAACCTAAAGTTAAAGTTGAATAAGAGTAAAAAGATATATTTAAAATTAAAAAATACTCATAAGTAGAATCTAAATACAAAAATTTTGGAAATATAAATTGGAATGACATTTTAGAATTCAAAAAATGATTTAATAAATAATTTTAAAATCACTATAATTAATGTTATTTCACACGAGGAATATCCCAGGGTCCGTAAATTAAACTTCATTAAATAATTTATTACTTTTTATACTAAAACATCCAAATCATCCATAAAGGACAAACAAAACTAATAAATATAACGAGTCCTGAATAAATTAAAGCAAATTTTGGTGATATGGCGTAATTTGCTGCAGTAACTATAAACTAAATAATTAAAAAAGTGTAGTAGTAAAGCTTTTCAGATTTCTTATTAATTTAATATTTTAAATATCTAAATTATTCAAAAAGCCTTTATTAAATATTTTTACATAAAATGATTTAGTAAAAGTACAAAAACTTTAATTTAAATTTGCAGTCTGCTTGATAATAAAAATGTAGTAAATAAGTTAAAAAAAGTAGAAATATTAACTTGAAAATTTTTTGAACTAAATCTAATAAATAATACTAAGGTTTTGTTTCAAATTCATAATCTTTCAAAAACAACTATAATAATTAACTTATAAAAATGAGTGGTAATACAATGTTACTATGATAATTTCTGAAAATTGAATAAATAATAGGTGATAATATGAAACAACAGCCATATAATAATCCCATACTTTTCAAATATTATCTTATGAAAATAATTTTCAGACTAAATTTAAAAAAATTACATTTTTTAATGAAAAGCAATATATAAAAAACAACTTGTAACATTTAAAACAAAAAAAAGAATAAGTGCATTTTCAATTTTAACCAGATCATTATATAAAACATAGAAAATTTCAAAGTATATAACCGAAATATTAATCTAAATAATAATCTCCATCGATTATTTAACAATCTAAAAATACTTATAATCATTATGTTGCTGATCCAAAATAATACTATTCAGGAAAGTTTTATCTGTGTAATTATCAGGATATTCTTATATCTCGAATAATATTTTTCTCCAAGGAAATTTCTTGTTTCTGGAAAAGTGACATTCTTGGCAATTGGTGTCAGAATTAAGGAATTAATAACCGTCGTAAGGACAGTACATGTAGTCTTGTTAGGACTGAAATGAACTTTGAGATAAATCCAACATATTTATTTACATATTATTAGACTAAATTTAATTATATATTTCAATTAATAAAACTATTAAACCCATTTAAATTAACATAAATTATGAATTAATCAAAAATTAACTTTGAACAAAAATAGAAAAAAACCTAAAAGAAATACAATATAGAATTGTATATTTAAAAAAATGAGAATATTAAAAAAGAAAATTAGATTATTAGAGATGAAATAGAAATTGAAAATAGACATAATTCTATTAACAATAAAAACAAAACTTATTGTATGGAAATTCTAAATGTTTAAGAATAAAAATTTGCAAAAAAAATTGATTAATAAACTAGAAAAAATGTATTTTAAAAAAAATTGTTAAACTTAATTTGAAATAATTTTATTGACATATTTCAAATTTCTATAAAAATTTGATTAATATTTTAGATTGAAATAAATGAATAAATATCAAGATTAGATACATATCTTGAAAGCAAATAAAAGTATAAATAATAATCAGAAAATAAAGATATGCACTAACTTAAAAAGAAAATTCGAGATTTGGTAAATAATGTTGAAAAAACCAGTGTTAAACATAATTAAGCTTTGGCTGATATTAAAAGACTAAAAGAGGATGTAAATATAGTAAGAAGGGAAAGAGTTATTTTTGATAATGTTTTTAAAAAACTTGAAATTGATTTAAAGTAAAAAGAAGAGGAGTTAAAAAAATATCTTATAGAAAGTATATAAGTAGAAAATCATAGAAATATTATTCTGGAAGAATTAAAGAAAATAAGAAATGAGACTGATTCGGATATATAATATTTTCTTAAATGTAGTTATTATATATTTAGTATATGAAACAGCATTTGTTTAACAACCTGTCATAAATAATATTATAACTAGAAAAAAATCTTTAGAAAATGTTAATGAAACCACAATAAAAGATGAAAAAAAAACACATTTATCTAAAATTCATAATGATTCTATTTAAATTTCATCTAAAATTAATGAAAAATCATAAATTGATTAAGAAGTTTAATTTTTTAATTTAGATACAAATTATTTAAAATCTGATCGAAAGAATACTATTAGAATCAAATGTTAATAGTTTAGATGAATTTTTCATTGAATTTGATGAAAGTGATAAGATAAATGAATAATTATTTAAAGAATCTAATTTATTAAATGATTAAGTTTTTTAAATTTTTTTTAGGCAGAAAAATTATAAACAGAACTTGGTTAGTTTTAAGAAAATTAAAGCATAAAAGAAGATACAATTTAAATTTCAGTGCAAGAAATTAATCTTGAAAATGAAAAAGTATTTTTCAAAATATTTAAGATAAGAGTTAAGAAAGCACATCACCGAAATAATTAAATTGAATCTCAAAATTAACTTATATAAGGACAAATTAAAGATATTAATTCAATTTTACCAAGTATTTTAAAAGAATTAGGAATGAATAATAATAAAAAATTATAAGATGTATTTTAATTAATTTTAGATCGATCCATATAATACCATTAAAATCCTTTAATTTATGCAAGAAAAAATATTTATACTTTTTAAAGAAAATCAAGATGAATCTAGATTAAAAGATAAATAATAAAGTTAAGATGTTAGAACTTAAGTTTTCGATGTCATTGATACTTGTATTTTAATATTATATTTAGTTGATAAAACTAAAGAGTTTGAAAAAATTATGACAAAAAATGAACTTAAGGATTCAATTTAAAATGATTTAAATAAACTATAAGATAATTAAAAAAATAAAATTTAAACAAAATTAAAGAAAAAATGATTGTTTCAAAATTATTATTTTGATTTTTGTAAATTTAATTTATAAAAAATAATATAAATTAATGAAAATAGTTTTTTTAAATTAAAGGGGGTTGGGGTTGGGGT
>Ga0105051_10008290_pt1 | contig 10580 bp, 6 predicted proteins | sample FRY02_FD_78383 | JGI IMG/M metagenome (GOLD analysis project Ga0105051, IMG submission 78383) | Freshwater microbial communities from Lake Fryxell liftoff mats and glacier meltwater in Antarctica - FRY-02 (megahit assembly) | ecosystem: Environmental > Aquatic > Freshwater > Ice > Glacier...
ATCATTGGACGCAGGAGCGGATGCCTGCAAAAATCCACCGCCCTGTTCCGAGGTCGAAAGACCGAAATCGAACCTCACCCTTGCCACTAAAATCCAAGAAGAACCATTTTTTTAGAAAGAAAACTTTGCGGCTCGCGATTTAGAAAAAACCAATCGGTGAAATCGCGACCAATGACCATTGGCTATCCAGGCTCATGAACCCTGCATCGCAATGGCCGATTGCGTCGCATCGACTGGCCACCCCAACGCTCTCTGAAGCCGAAACTGCGAACGGTTGTAGTCAGCAATGATGCGGATGTATTGACGTCTGGCTTCATTCAACGCTTGAACTGCCTGCAGGGTTTCAATCGGCAAGCCTTGCCCGTCACGAATGCGTTCGCTGTTCCGGCGATAGGAATCTTCGGCGGACGTGATCGCGGACTGTGAGATTGTGATTTGATCTCGTCGAGCGGAAACTTCCGCGTGGGCTTGGGCGACTTCAGCGGCAACTTGATCCATGATGCGTACTTGTTGCCACTTCGCCTGTTCGACTCGTGAACATGCTGCGTTGCGAGCGGCCTTTTCGCCATAGCCGAGATTACGAACCTCCCACCACGCCGCCGCATCGAAGTCCATTCGGTCACCAAAGCGATCGATGTCTCCGCCCAGTCCACCTCCATTGCCTCCGTAACTCATTCCAAGCAGCACACTGGGAACCAGCGGTGCGTACTTTTCCCGGTCGTACCTTCCGATCGCTTCACGAACCAAATAACGCGATTCGGAAAGTTCCGGTCGCGTGAGCAACCCCGTCGATACGAGCGACGAGACGGGCGATTGAGACTTCACCAATTCGATTGGCACAATCATCGGTTCGACCGGCACCAGTGTCACGCTTTGGTCGGCGTGAAGCAATCTCGTCAATCGCACCGAAGCCACTCGAATCGCTTCATCGGCTCGCCGGATGTCGATGTCACGAAACGACAATTCGGCGCTGGCGCGGTCAGCATCGGCCGCCAAGCCTTGGCCTGTTTCTGCGTAATCAGTCGTCAGCTTGGCAAGCTGATCGGCATTCCCATACGTTTCTTCGGCGACGGCCTTCACTTGCATTGCTTCCAGCAGATCGACATACGCGATCGCTGTTTCCATCAACAAATCATTGGACACGGCGCGGCTTGCTTGTCGCCGCGCGGCAACCGTCTGGCTGGCAATGCGAGGTTGGAAAATCGCATCGGTGAGATGAAAATCCATCAGCAATCCAGGAACCGCGGGCGAACTTGCCCCCACGGCCTGAGAACCCAAACCGGTGTAGATCGACCCACGACTGGTCTCGATGATTTGCCCGGCGACATCCTGAATGCGTCCCTCGTGCTTGTTGTAGTTTGCACCGGCGCGGATCGATGGCAACCAAAGCGTATCTGCGGCTTGCAGTTGGGCAAAGGCTTCGGTGATGCGCTGTCGAGCAAAGTTCACTTCGGGATTTTGTCCCGCCGTCATCGCGAGCGCCGAACCAAGATTGATCGGTTGAGTTGGCAGAATCTCGCCGACCGCGATGGGAACCTGCGAGCCATCGAGCCTTACTTCGGTGTCACCCGTCGCCTCGGTCACCAGGGCATTGTTTGGGGATATGACGATCGGTAACGGAGCCTGCACAGAATCCCCTTGGACCTGCAACGCATCGCTTTGAATGGGCTCGGCCCAAGCCATCAATGCGAGCGGCGAGCCTGGTTCGCGGAGCGCTTCGTTAAGGTTTTCTCGTTTGTTCTCAACCTCACTCAACACCACCATATCCGGCTTGGTAGAAGTGGTGTCTGCAAACTTGCGAAAGGTCTCGGGCATCGCACAGCCGGGAGCAACAACGATCATCCCGATCGCAATCGTTGCAAAGCTTTTCTTTATTGTTCGACGCGTCATCACTGCACCTCCGCAAGTCCAAAAAGACGGCAATGTCCGGTCGGACATTGCGTATACGCTGTGCTATCGGCACAGGATGTTTTTTCGGGTTATTGATTTCAATCCAGCCATTAGGGTCGCTCGTTATCGATTCAAACTGAACAAACATCGCATCAAATCCGTTATTTATGGAGTCGCTAGTCACGACACGATCGGTTTTTCGACTATGATTGCATCCTCTCCGTTCTGATCATTGGCATTGCGGATCGCTTGCCGTCTAGGAAGACTTTTCCGAACCTGGCGAATGTCTTGTCCGCCAGAACCAATCTGAAAGTTTTCCGTACGATGAAGTTAATCCTGGTAGCGCTCCGCCGACCTTTGACGATCATGGTTTTGATCGCCGCCGTCGTGATCGGTGCGTTTTTGGCGATCGGAAAACCTCTGTTCGAACGGCTTGGCTTCGCCTATCCACAGGGTTTACCCAGGGGGATGGAAGTAGACATCTTCCCCTCGCTGAACCTTCCGGTGATCTATGTTTGCCAACCATACGGCGGTATGGATCCGGCGCAGATGGAAGGGTTCTTAACGAACTATTACGAGTATCACTTCCTCTACATCAGCGGCATTCACCACGTTGAATCTCGCAATGTTCAGGGCACTGCGTTGATGAAGCTGTACTTCCATCCGGGCACCAACATGGCCCAAGCGATGGCGGAGACGATCAACTACGTCAACCGTTCGCAGGCGTTCATGCCTCCGGGAACGGTTTCGCCATTCGTGATGCGATTCGACACCGGCAGCGTTCCGGTTGGCTATCTGGTGATGTCCAGCGACACGCGATCGATTGCGGAGATCCAGGACCTGGCGCTGTTCCGCGTCAGACCGATGTTCTCAAGTTTGCCAGGTGTTTCGGCTCCGCCACCGTTTGGCGGCAGTGCACGATCGATCGTGGTGACCGTTGATCCGCAGCGACTGCAAGCGTATGGAATGTCGCCTGACGAGATTGTCACCGCGCTGACCAAAGGCAACACGTTGACGCCGTCCGGTAACCTGGTCGTGGGCGACAAGTATCCGATCATTCCGGTGAACTCGGTCGTGCGAGATCCGAAGCAACTGGAAACGATTCCGATCCGCATGGGCAAGTCGCCGGTTTACATTCGTGATATTGGTTATGTCACCGACGCCGCGGACGCTCCCGCAGGATACGCCTTGGCCAATGGTCGCCGCGCTGTTTATATCCTCGCGACGAAACGTTCTGACGCATCCACAATGAGCGTGATTCACAATATCAAGAAATCGCTTCCAGACATGCAGGCGGCGCTTCCTGATGACATTCGCGTCAGCTTCGAATTTGATCAATCGCCTTATGTGACCAGCGCCGTCAAAAGCGTCATTCTGGAGGGAGCCCTGGGCGCGATACTTGTGGGTTTGATGGTTGTGGTGTTCTTGCGAGATTGGCGCAGCGCGATCGTTGTGGTGCTCAACATTCCGCTTGCACTGAGCTGTGCGATTGTCGGGCTGTGGCTCTTTGGCGAAACGATCAACGTGATGACGCTCGGCGGACTCGCGCTCGCGATCGGCATTTTGGTGGATGAAGCGGCCGTCGAAGTGGAGAACATTCATGCGCAACGAAAACGTGGCCATTCACTCGCTCGCGCCGTCCGTCTTGGCAATTCACAAACCGCGGTACCACGTTTGCTGGCGATGCTTTGCATCTTGGCCGTCTTCATTCCCGCCTTCTTGATGCAAGGTGCGGCGCAGCGATTGTTCACACCGCTCGCCCTGGCCGTCGGTTTCTCCATGATTGGTTCTTACCTATTGTCCAGCACCTTTGTGCCGGTGATGTGCATGTGGTTGATGCGCGACAGTAAGGAAGATCATTTAAAACCGAGTGAAGAACCTCGCGGATTGCAGAAGTCCTATCAAGGAATGTTGGGCGGACTTGTCAAAGCCCGCTGGGTCGTGATGGCGTGCTATCTGATCCTGGTCGCAGGCGTGATCACATGGGTCACGCCGAAGTTGGGCGTCGAAATTTTCCCGTTGGTCGATGCGGGCCAATTTCGAATGAGAATTCGTGCTCCTGACGGGACGCACATCGAACGCAGCGAGGCTTATGCGAAGGCGATGCTAAATCTCATTGAGGACGAAGTTGGCAGTGAGAATGTGAATCAAACGCTGGGATATGTCGGCATGATTCATAGCAACTTTCCTGTCAACGCGGTGTATCAGTGGTCACGTGGACCGGAAGAAGCAATCCTCTTTGTGCAGCTTCGCAAAGACAGCAACATCAATGTGGAAACATTGAAAGAAACGCTTCGTGATCGCGTTGCCAAAGAGATCCCCGAACTGCGAGTCTCGTTCGAACCCTCGGATATCGTCAGTGAGGTGATGAGCTTTGGATCGCCGACGCCGATTGAAATCGCCGTCAGCGGTCCGAATTTCGACGAGAGCAGGCAGTATGCACAGAGACTGAGGGACGAGTTGGCCCAGATCTCGTCGCTTCGAGATTTGCAATTCGGACAATCACTCGACTATCCCACGATCCAAGTGAATGTCGATCGTGAAAAAGCAGGCATGGTTGGTCTGACGCCGATGGATATCTCAAAAGCGTTGGTGACGGCAACTTCATCGAGCCGATTCGTGGTGCCGAACTATTGGGCGGATCCCAAGTCTGGAGTTGCTTATCAGGTGCAGGTCGAGATTCCTCGCCCACTGCTGCGCACCCCTGATGGCGTGCAGACGATGGATTCCGCCGATGCGCTTTCACGCCTGCCGTTGGCCCAGACAGATCAGGGGATGGTTTTGGTGCGCGATGTTGCGTCGCTGAACCCCGGTACCATGCCGGGACAATACGATCGCTACAACATGCGTCGTCAAGTCACTCTGACCGCAAACATTTCTGGTGAGGATCTGGGTTCGGTGTCGCGAGAAGTCGACGCGGCGATGAAGCGAGCCGGTGAGTTACCTCAGGGCGCTAAGGTCGACGTTCGAGGCCAGATTGTTCCGATGCAAGAAATGACGAGCGGTTTGACCGTGGGCCTTGCCGTTGCCGTGCTAGTTGTCTTCCTGGTGTTGACCGCGAATTTCCAATCACTGCGTCTCGCCTTTGTGACCGTCTCCACCGTCCCCGCAGTAATCGCGGGTGTGCTTTTGATGTTGTACGTAACCGGAACGACATTGAATGTGCAATCGTTCATCGGCGCGATCATGGCAATCGGGGTGGCGATGGCCAACGCGATTTTGTTGGTGACGTTTTGTGAACAGACTCGCCGCGAAGGTGCTGAATCGGACAACGCCGCCGTGCTCGGTGCGTCAAGCCGACTCCGAGCGGTCTTGATGACAAGCTGCGCGATGATTGCCGGGATGCTGCCGATGGCGCTGGCGATGGGTGAAGCCGGTCAACAAAACGCACCGCTTGGTCGCGCCGTGATCGGTGGACTGCTTGCGGCCACGATCGCAACCTTATTCATTCTTCCCGGTGTCTTTGCAGCGATGCAGCGTCGGGCGCCGAAGTCGTCAGCGTCACTTGATCCCGACGACCCCGATAGTATTTACCACGTTCAAGATCAATCGATCGCCGCTTTGAAGGGAACCGTATGATGATCACGAAAAAGATGGCCACCGAATTTGCCAATCCGACGTTGTCGTGTCTCGCATTGATCTCGCTTTGTGCGCTGTTCACCCATCACTCGCCGATCGCGTCAGCACAAAGCGGTTCCCTGGAGAAAGTGACGGCCGGGACGCCGGTGCGAAAATCAATGACGCTCTACACGACCCAGCCCGGAACGGTGCGAGCTTATGAAGAAGCTCCGCTGCATTCTCGCATAACCGGTTACGTCAAAAAGGTGAATGTCGACATCGGTGATCGTGTGGAAGCAGGCCAACCGCTGATTGAAATCGATGCGCCGGAGCTCGGCAATGAGGTGACGCGGCACCAAGCCTTGGTCGCTCAAGCGGTGGCCGAATTCTCGCAGGCGGAGGCTGCCATCTCGGCTGCTGCGGCTTCGGTGCGATCCGCCGAAGCTCGCGTCTCGGGCGTCGAAGCGGGTGTATTGCGAACCGACGCCGAGATTGAACATCGCAAAGCAGAATACGATCGCATTAAAGAACTCGCGGGACGCGGGACGGTAAACGTTAAGCTGGTTGATGAATCGATGAATCAGCTTCGGGCCGCCGAGGCCGCTCGAGAAGAAGCTCGTGCCGCGATCGAATCTGCAACGGCTATGGTTGAAGAAGCTCGTGCCTTCCAACAGAAGTCAGAAGCGGATTCCGTCGCCGCAAGGTCTCGCATCGATGTTGCGAAAGCGAATCTTGCTCGCGCCGAAACGATGCTTCAGTTTACTTTGATAAAGGCTCCGTTTAACGGCACGATCACGCAGCGGCAAGTCGACACCGGATACTCCGTCGTGCCCGCGGGAGGCGCGATGAGCGCACCGTTGTTGGTCATTGCGAGACATGACATCGCGAGAGTTTTCACGGATGTCCCGGAAACCGAAGCGGCGCTGGTGACCGCGGGCGGCGAAGAGGCGGATCCAGCGACGGTGACGATTCAAGCACTGGGGAATCGCTCGTTTGAATCAACAATCACACGAACCAGTTGGTCGCTTGATCCTTCGAATCGGTCCTTGCGAACGGAGATCGACCTGCCCAATGAAGATGCGAGCATTCGTCCGGGGATGTATGCGATGGTACAGATCCGCTTGGCCGAACGACAGAACGCATTGACGTTGCCGTTGGGAGCCATCATCCGCGAGGCGACCGGCGCGAGGTGCTGCGTGGTGGTTAACAGCAAGATTGAATATCGACCGATCGTGCTGGGACTCCGCAGTGGCGACGATTTCGAAATCGTGTCCGGGATCAGCGACAGCGACAATGTGGTGCTTGCCCGCGCCGGTGGACTTCAAAATGGTCAAGTGGTCGAAGTGCTTCCGACCTCGAAATAAGTCGAAGCTTGGCGGTAAGGAACTTTCGACGGTGTCCCTGCGTTACGCATGAACGCAGTCTGGGTTAAACTCTCTTTCCCGCCGGCATCGTTCCTTATTCTGCACTCCCCACCAAGCCACTCCCCACCAAGCCACTCCCGATCAATTCATGAGCAATTCGACGTCTGACAATCGACTCCAGGATGGATTCACTTTTACGAAGTGGATGGTCTGTATCATTGCAGCGATTGGGTTCGCGTTTGATATTTACGAATTGCTAATGTTGCCGCTGATCATCAAGCCAGCCGTCGCCTCGCTCAGTGCACCGCTGATCGACGAGATGGTCAAAGCAGGAATGTCGCGGCCCGATGCGATCGCGACTTGGCTCCCCGGTGGAAGCAACTATGTTTTTTGGGCCCGACTTTTGTTCTTTGTCCCCGCCGTGGCAGGTGGGATCTTCGGGTTGTGGGGCGGTTGGCTTACCGATCGCCTCGGTCGCCGGCGTGTGCTGACGTTCAGCATTTTGCTTTACGCCTTTGGTGCCTTTGCCGCTGGGTTCTCAACCACATTTCCTCAACTACTGTTCTTTCGCTGCTGCGTGTTTGTGGGCGTTTGTGTCGAATTCGTCGCTGCGGTCGCTTGGCTTGCGGAGCTGTTTCCGATTCATGAACAACGTGAACGAGTGCTCGGCTGGACACAAGCGTTTTCATCGTTCGGCGGCTTGATGGTCGCGGGCATGAACATCCTTGCCGGAAAGTTTGCGATGAGTCTTCCTGAGATCGCAGGCGGTCACGAGGCTTGGAGATACACACTTATCTCGGGTGTGATTCCCGCATTACCTTTGATTCTGATTCGTCCGTTTTTGCCTGAATCGCCCGCTTGGCAAAAGAAGAAAGAAGCAGGCACGCTGCGTCGTCCTTCGATCCGTGAATTGTTCAGTCCCGGGCTTCGCACCACTACGATCGTGACGACGCTGATGTTCGCAGCGAGCTATGGGATTGCATTCGGTGCGATCCAACAGTTGCCTCAGATCATTGGCGCACGTGCGTTAGGCACTCCGGTTGAAGATGGCCACATGGAAGTGATTGCGGCGGCGAAAGCGAAGGCTGGCGAACCGGCCGGAATCAACAAAACGACCGGCAAGCCAGAGTTCACACCCGCGCAAAAAGGTGCTGCGGGAAATGAAAGCGATGCCGTGGTCGCAGGCGTGACATTGTGGCAAGAACTCGGGGGACTATTGGGAAGAGCATTGCTTGCGATTCTTGCCGTGAGAATTGTGAGCCGCCGTTCGCTGTTCCGAATTTTCCAGATCCCGGCACTGATTTTCATCCCCGCGTTTTTCTATTGGGTGGGTGGATCTTTGCAGACCGAATCGTTGACGATGATCAAGTTTGGAATTTTCATCGCTGGTGTTTTAACCGTGTCGCAATTCAGCTTCTGGGGCAATTACATCCCGCTGGTTTTCCCGGTCCACCTTCGGGGAACGGGCGAGAGCTTCGCGGCGAACATCGGTGGAAGAATTATCGGCACCGCGGCAGCGTTCCTGACCATTACCTTCGCCACCGGTCCAGGCCAAATGGCCGTCGTGGGTGCAATCGTGGCAGGTCTCTATGCAGTCGTGGGTACCGTGCTGACAAGCTTCCTTCCCGAGCCATCGCAACTTGATCATTCCGAAGAGTGACGCTTTGCGACATGCAACACGTTTAACGCGGTGTCCACGTTTTGCGAGACAATTTGCGGCATGCTTCAGTTAAGTTCGCCAATCCAGCCCTTCATGCAATCGATTGAGATTGCGGGCGGGCCCGGTGCCGACGACCAACATGTCTTCAACGCGAACGCCACCGACCCGTCGACCATAGAGACCAGGCTCGACCGTAAAGACTTCGCCTTCTAAAAGTTCACCACCGCCATCGTCGAGCAAGATGGGTTCATGAACGTCAAGGCCGATGCCATGGCCGGTTCCATGCTGAATCGTGGGTTCGTCAGTCGTCGTGCCGCGAGAGAGTTTGTAGCCGTTTGACGTCAATGCATCGATCGCCGCTTGATGCACCGAGGCGGCTGCTTGTCCGGCGATTAACTTGTCGATCGCCGCTTTCTTGGCCTCACACACCGCCGCGTGCATCGCAATCACCTCATCGCTCGGTCGACCGTTGACCACCGTTCGCGTGCAGTCACCCCAATAACGTGTCGATTCGTCACGAGGAAACAAATCGACAACGATGGGTTGGCCGGTGACAAGAGGTCCGTCACCGGCGTGATGACAATCGGCGACTTGGGGCGTGGTCGCGATAATGGCGCCGTGAGCCATCGAGAAGCCGCGACGCATGAAGGTTTCGGCTGCCATCACGCGGACACGCTCACTGGTCAGCGGGCTGTCGTTGTCGCGAAGGACACCCTCCGCATCAGGGCGACTGCGCGCGATCAGGCCGCAAACTTCCTCCATCACCGATTCCGTCACACTTTGCGCCTTGGCGAGCATTTCAACCTCTTCTTCCGACTTAACGCGGCGATCCAATACGCCAAGCGAAGCGTCGTAACGCAGTTGCAAACCGGCAGCGGCGAGGTGATGGGCGTAGATCATGGGAAACGTTCGATCCACGCAAACGTGCTGCACGCCATGTTGCTTGAGAGCAATCGCCAATGCCTGGGCCGTTGCCGTTTCACGGTCCGGATCGAAGCCCCCGGGCGGCGCAAAATCGGGCGGACTGACTACCTTATCGGCGAGAGCGAACTGCATCACACGTTCGCGTTCGATATCGCGTACCAGTGCGATTCGCAAGTCGCCGATTTGAAACCAGGCGGCTGGATCACCCAGAGCGACTCGCAGGCGTCGATAAAGCGAAGGATTTTTGTCGGAGATGCCGGCAAAGGCGGTGGCTTCAGAATTTGCTGTCATGTCGCTGGCATTCAATCAAGGCTTGGCGAAACGAAATCTCGCGTCGAAGGAACGATTAAGCTACCACACGAAAGCGAATGAGTGAGCCAAGGAGAACGATCCGCCTTCGGATCTGACAAGCAGCTCGGTTCCATGAAATCCGTCTGGCATCCGTCTGCGTTTGTTCGGTATACGCAAAAGAATGATGGCGAATTCCTGTCAAAAGAAAACTCGACTCCGTTTAGCCACCGCAGGATCTGCGGCGGTAGACAACTTTCGTTGGCGGAGGCGAGTGCTCTTACTAACGTTTACCGCGGCAATTGGAATCGTTCCTTGCGGTTGCGTGCGACGTCGATTGACGGTGCGAACATCGCCTCCAGGCGCGGTCGTGTCGGTCGACAATCAACAGATCGGCACGACGCCAGCCGCCTCCAGTTTTACCTATTATGGCACTCGCGAAGTTCGCATTGAGAAAGACGGCTTCCGCACCGAAACGATCAAGCGCAGAATCAATCCCCCCTGGTACCAAGCGCCCGGCCTTGATTTCATCACCGAGACGTTATGGCCATGGGAGATCCGCGATGAGCGAATCATCGATGTGCAACTGGTTCCTGAAACCATTGAGCCGACCAGCGAAGTTTTACAGCGAGCCGATCAACTTCGTGGGCAATCGCGAGCTGGCTTAGTCACGTCCCCGAAAAGTGCGGGTCGACCTTAGAACCAAGGTTCAAAAATATGGCTCTTCCGCAAAATCTGTGGGTAGATTCAGATTGGTTTTCAGTAGCGTTTCGGGGTTGGCACAATCTTGAGGTCTTCGCCCATGCTGAATCCAGGGCGCGGAATTTTTTTAGGCATCCGCTCCTGCGTCCAATGATATTTTGCATCTGAAATTGCCGAGCGATACAATCAATGTA
>Ga0105051_10008294_pt1 | contig 10573 bp, 9 predicted proteins | sample FRY02_FD_78383 | JGI IMG/M metagenome (GOLD analysis project Ga0105051, IMG submission 78383) | Freshwater microbial communities from Lake Fryxell liftoff mats and glacier meltwater in Antarctica - FRY-02 (megahit assembly) | ecosystem: Environmental > Aquatic > Freshwater > Ice > Glacier...
CGGATGCCTAAAAAAATTCCGCGCCCTGGATTCAGCATGGGCGAAGACCTCAAGATTGTGCCAACCCTGAAACGCTACTGAAAACCAATCTGAATCTACCCACAGATTTTGCGGAAGAGCCATGTTTTTTTTACTCAAGGGGAACCAGGGAAAGCTGCGTGACGCCGTGACGGACTACATCACCGAGCACATGGAAAATGACTTTGCGAACATCCCGGCCAGGCGGTATGTCGAGACGCTTAAAGGACATGGTCGAGTGGATGAAATTACCTCCTGTCAAATGCCCGTACCGAAGGATGTTGAGTCATCGAATCACTCAAATAGCCGTGAGAAAGCAACTAAAAACGAAATGTTCCATGCGGAGGTTGACGCTTGTTCGTTTACTGAATTAGCCAAAATACGCCTTGCCTGCCTGTTCATCTCTCGAGTCCAAAACGCCGCTCCGTCGCGAACCCATCTCCAACAAGAGGACGACTGAGGTGGCCCTGTATTTGGGGGCCACCTCAGCTTTGCCGCTTGGCAGGAAGTACTCGCCAAGCGAATTGTTTAGTGGTCGTGATCGCCGTACGGTTCTTCTTTGAAGTCACCGGAGTACGGTGTGCCATCAATGACGCCCGAGATCGTTCCGGCGTACTCTTGAACAACGCTCAACTTTTCGTGATTGCCGACAAAGCGAGATGCCCTGCCCGCAGGGTCACTCTCTTGAGGTGCAGCCTTCAGTGTGACCTGCATCACGGGATCGGTGATGCTCATTTCAATTTCTGCGACTTCGATCGGAACCGGCGACTTCTCGTCAGCGCCAAGGATGTACACCGTGCACTCTTGCTTGTCGTGATTGACCGTGAACTCAACGTGATACTTGCCGCCTCCCCAATCGGCCACGGTTCCGTCGTGCGGACCGGCACCGTGGACGTCGTGCGGAGCGTGTTCCGTTCCATCGGCGTGGACATGTGTGTCCCCGCTATCTGCGGATGGAGGAGTCGGTGTTGTCGAAGTGGTTTCCTGTTTGCAGCCAACGAAGCCGACAAGACTTGCGACGGTGAGCAGTAAGGCGAACGTGTTTTGAATTTTCATTCAAGAGATCCTTTGGATGTGGGAAAGTGCGTTACGAAATTTGTCTGTGAAGTAAAAGGTTGCTCAGGTCATGGCTAGTTCGTCCTCCCCTGTTTCTTGTTTCGCGAGTCGCGCGGCATCTTTGCCGCTATACTTCCAAAAGATTCCAGGGTGAATCAAGAACTCGCAGAACGTTGATGTAGTTAGTCCACCAAGGATGACCGTCGCGACCGGGTAAAGGATTTCGCGTCCGGGTTCTTGACCGCCAAAAACCAAAGGAATCAGGCCGATGCCCGCAGTCAAAGCAGTCATCAAGACGGGCGCAAGTCGTTCGAGACTTCCGCGCACGACCATCTCTTGCGTGAAATCCTCGCCTTCCTCTTTCATCAAATGGAAGTAGTGCGTCACCAGGAGAATTCCGTTACGAACTGCGATCCCGCCGAGCGAAATGAAACCGACAAGGCTTGCTACGGTGAGGCTTTGCTGAGTGATGACGAGCGCCATCACGCCGCCAATGAATGCAGTGGGCAACGCGTTCAAGATTTGCAGAACAATGCGGATCGACGGGAACAGCACCAGCAGCACCGCGAACATGCCGATCACTGAAACGCCTGCAAGCACGATGATGAGTTGCGTTGCCCGCTGTTGACTCTCGAACTGCCCGCCGAACTCGATGAAATATCCAACAGGCATTTCAAACTTGTCGCCGATGCGTTGTTTAATATCGCCGACCGCTCCGGCCAAATCGCGTCCTTCGGTGTTGCAGCGAATGACAATCCGTCGGCGTGCATTTTCGCGATTGATCGAGTTTGGACCTGTCCCGACACCCACGTCTGCTACTTCTCGCAATTCGATTTGTCCGCGATCAGGTTGTCCGTTCCGATCAGGCAAGTCGATGCGGAGCCGATCAAGGTTGGCGTAATCAGTGCGGAATTCCTCTTCGAGTCTGACGAGCAAGTCGAAGCGGCGTTGCCCTTCAAGAACCTGAGACACGACTTCACCCTGCAATGCCGTTTGCAGAACGTCCGCGACGTACTGTCGAGTCAGTCCGTGCAATGCCAAATCATCGGCTCGAAGAGCGATGTGCAACTCGGCTGTCTCTTGGATCGGCTCTACCACTGGCGGCGTGATTCCGGGCACGTCCTTAATCGTTGTTTTCACCTGATCGGCCACTCGCTGCAACGTGTCCAAATCGTCGCCGTGAATTTTGATCGCAATTTGAGCGTAGACGCCCGAGATCATATGACTAATCAAGTGAGCAAGTGGCTGCTCGACCTCGATGTCAACGCCAGGAGCTTCGTTGCTGATTTTCTCGCGAAGGCTGGCGAGGATTTCTTCACGCTTTGTCGGCGATTCTGGGTTCATGCTCAGAATGTATTCACCGAAGTTGACGGGCGACGCATGTTCGTCCATCTCGGCTCGACCGGTTCGACGAACGAAGTGCAAAATTTCGCCATCCGGATTGTCAGCAGTTTTTTGCATCGACTGAAAGACGGAATCAATCGCTCCTGAAACTTTGTTGGAAGCGTCCAGCGACGAACCTGGCGGCAAGGTGACATTGACTTGAATGCTGCCTTCGTCGAACGGCGGCAGGAAGTTTCGACCCAGCGTCGACATCTGCCACGCAGCGACGACGACTGCAAGCCAAGTCAAAATCAGCAGCGTTCGCGGCATCGCCATACTCAAACGGATCAGATGCGTTACGATCGCCTTCAATCCATGCAACAAAAACCCGTCCCCTTCTTGGTGCGTTGCACGGGATTGAGGTAGTAGATAGAAGGACAGCACCGGCGTGACGGTCATCGAAACGACGAACGATGAAAGAATCGACACGATGTAGGCAATACCAAGCGGCGTGAACAATCGTCCTTCCACGCCGGAAAGTGCGAACAGCGGCATGAACGATAGGATCACGACCGCGGTGCCAAATACAATCGAACTGCGGATTTCTTTACTCGCCTCGAAGGTCACGACGATCGCAGATTTTTGCTTCTCAATGGGCAGCAGATTGTTTTGCTTCACTCGACGAAAGATATTTTCGACATCGACGATGGCGTCGTCGACGAGTTCCCCCATCGCGACGGCGATTCCACCTAGCGTCATGACGTTGATGGAAAGCTCGGTGCCACTGAGCCAACCCATGATTCTAAACGTCAATGTCGTTAGCACGAGCGATAGCGGGATCGCCGTGAGCGTGATGAACGTCGTGCGAAAGTTCAGCAAGAATAAGAACAGCACGATGACGACCAGCATCGCACCGATCACGAGTGCCTCGGCAACATTGAAGATTCCTCGGTCAATGAAGTTTCTCAGCCGAAACAGTTCCGAGTTGACGACGATGTCCGCTGGCAACGACGCCTCGACTTCGACAAACGCTTCCGCAACCGCATCACTCAATTCGCGTGTATCGATGTGAGGTTGCTTGACGGTTGTGAACACAATTCCTGGCCGACCATCGACGCTTCCGTCACCACGCTTGAACTGTGGGCCTTCGGTGACGCGAGCGACTTGCTCCAACAGAACAGCTCGCTTGGGATGATTGCCTACGGGAACTTTCTTCAGATCTTGGATCACAATCCGTGACTCCGGCCCCAGTCGACCCAACACGCGAATTGGGCGTTCGGTTTCACCCGTGACTGCAAAACCGCCGCTGGTGTTGATGTTGCTTTCTCGCAGTGCCTGTTCAACGTCTTGTACCGTGACGTCGTATTCGAGCAGTGCGGTGGGATCAATCAGAATCTGATATTGCTTGCGATCACCACCGAGCATGAAGACTTCCGCGACACCGGTCGTCTTGAGCAACCGTGGTCGAATGATCCAGTCGGCGACCGTACGAAGTTCGAGTTGTTGTTTTGCATCGGTGTAGAAATATGCTTCATATGATTTTCCATTGATCTTGATCGAGGCAGTTCCTGTGAGCGGCAAGGCGCTAGCCGCCGGTTCTTCACGGCCCGAGGTATCATCGGAACCCGCGGCTAGCGACTTGCGGTTCATGGAAGAACCGGTGGCTAGCGAAAGACCGCTGGCGTCGGCGGTCCACTGAATTTCTTGCGTCTGTATTTTCTTCCATGTCGAAAAGTCATGCCGGTTGCCAGGCATCCAAACACCGATTTGAAAATCTTGGATTTCACCCAGGACCATTTCGGCCATCATTTCGGTGTTACCGACTTGCGCAAGTCGCCCGCCATCCGGACCGTTCTGTCGGTAAACCCCCGCGACGATAATTTGGCCCATGATCGAAGACGGAGGTGTCATTTGGGGACGAATCCCATCAGGCAAGACGCCTTCGAGCGTTGACAATCGTTCCTGGACGGTCTGTCGAGCCGCACGGATTTCTGTCGTCCAATCGAATTCGATATAGATGACGTTCAATCCCGCGGCCGATTGACTTCGAACGGCTTGGACGCCGTTGGCACCCATCAACGCGATCTCGATCGGCTGCGTCACAAGCGTTTCGACCTCTTCGGTCGCTAGTCCGGGAGCTTCGGTAATGATGACAACGCGCGGGCGGTCAAGATCAGGAAAGACGTCGATAGACATCTGTGTCGCCAAATACGATCCATAGACCAACACAAAGAGACTGACGAAAACGACCAGCATCCGGTAGCGCAGCGACCATCGTATAATAGTATCAAGCATGAATAAATTTCCTTAGTGGGCCGCGTGAGTTGTGCCGTCAGCGTGAACATGTACGCCCGGTTCTTTACCGCTGGCCGACTGTGACTTCATCACACGGTTGAGCGAAGCTGCGGAATTTTGTGCCAGGTAGGCTCCTGCCGTGATGCTGCCATCGTTGGCAAGCACAACCGAGCGTCGATCTTCGTGCAGCACGTGAACGGGAATCAGCTTGAACAGGTCGCCGTTTTGACGGAACACATACGCCTCCGGTCCCTCTCGGACAACCGCCTCGGCGGGCAGCACAAACACATTGTCGAATTTTTCCACAGGCACATGGATGCGAGTACGCTGCCCAGGTCGAAAACGCCAGACGAGGAAGTCGCGTCCTTGGTCATCGTAAGACCGCGACTGGTTCATCATCGGTACAAAGAAATCAAACGTACGGCTGTTCCTGTCGATCGTGTTTGAGAGATGGCGAATCTTGAACGTTTGCTGCAACTCCGGCCAGCGATCATTGTCGTCTTCGGCAAATTCAATCTCGATCGGTCGTTTCTCCTGAGCGGCCTGCTCGAGAAATGCGGCTTCACGTTTGAACGCGTGGCCAACGACGTACAGCATTTGGTGATTCGACAAATTCGCAAGCAATTGACCAGCTTGAACCTGTTGCCCGAGTTCGACGGAAAGCTCTTGGAGCTCGTACGCGATACCCTGGTTCTGCGTTACTTCGTCGACGAAACTGACCGGCTCGATGAGCTGGGGATCAGATCGTTTTAAGTAGGCTTCCAAATCTCGGACTGGTGGTGCGACGACTTCGACGGTCGAGATAAACGTTCCCGATTCAATCTGCTCGACCTGAGCCGGAGTCAATCCGCGCGTGAGCAATTCCTGTCGAGTGGCCTGGATCAACGTGTTCTGCCGACTTATTTCGCTGTGTAATTCAATGATTTTTCTTTTCGACACGGCCCCAGAACTGACTGCACCGGAAAGCCGGTCGATTTCCGCCTGGACGATCTCCGTTTCCTGCCGCGACTTGAAAAGCTGGGTCTGCGTCGATTGCAGGTACTCACTGAAAAGGCGTAGCGAGAACAGCGGTTCGCCCGGCCGCATCGTGTCGCCAGGGAACGCATGAATCGCGGTGATAACCCCGACAGCCGGCGACGTGACGCCACGATCGGACAGCCCCGGACGATCGTTAACTTCACCAGGAATCACGACCGTTCGCCAGTACGATTGAGGACGCGCAGGCTTGGATACTAGCGACATGTTTTTTCGAGCCTGTTCGCTGATCTCCAGCACGGTTTGCTTTTCAGCCGACGCTGCTACCGCCTTATCGTCCGAAGCCGCAGTTGATTCCTGTTGCAGAAACAACTGCTTGCGGAACGTCCAGCCCGCAAACAATACGGCTACCACAATCGCTGGACCTACCAGTGACTTGGCAATGGAAACTATTGGTTTCATCATTTTGATCTCGGCAAGAAGAACTCATGGAGTGACTCGAGCGCATCGTCAAACCATGCGCGCAGGCGCAAGCGACAAAACAATCTCAAGCGAAAAAAACAGTGTGCAAAATCACCGATAAAGAAACGCCGCAATCAATGCACAGCGAATCGGTGATGGCCGTCTGCTACAGACGTAGCGATGCCACTAAAAGATATATCGGTAGCCCCGCATGCCTCTCGGACCAAGCTGGCCGCAGGGATGCAGGCGTAGGCACACCCAAATCACCCCAAAATTCGATGACGCTTCCAAAGTCACCGACGTCAATGGAAATGGGCGCTGAAGAACGGTCAATCGATGCAAAGTTCTGACCAACGTAAATGGCACCGGCATCATACCCACACGGCAGCAAATAGGCTGAACTCCCACGGCTATCCGCTTCGCTGGTTACTGGCTTATCATTTTGCTCGTTATCGGCATGGCCCTGGTCATCACCGTGATGATGCGAATGATCGACCGAAAGATGCACATGAGGCCGCGAAGCCTGGTCTTCCGATTCAAATACGCCGGTCCCGGCATGCGAATGAGGCATCGCTTGCCCCAGCATGAACAACGGAATCAGCAGTAATGAAAGAACACGATTCACAGGCAATTCACCTTCTGTAGGAACACCCTGCATAATCTTAACCAGTCGGAAGTTTACGTGGAAGGTCGGAAGTTTCGGACCGATCTGAAATAAAGAGGTTTCACCAGCATTTTAAACGACCGTTCGGCATTTGGCTGGTCCCTATGGGGGCGAGTGCGTAACCTGCTCCGGGGCCAACACCAAACGATTAGCAGCCTCCGTTTCTATCCTTTCCTTCTTCGCGGGAGCTCTTTGAAGCTGATTCACTCGCGACCGCTGGCCACTTGATTGTCGGTTCCAAACAGCAGCGTCCCTTGCAGCGTCCCTTGCAGCGCCCCTTGCAGCGCCCCTTGCATCGACGCCGCGACGGCGGTGCCAACGAGACAATCGAGCCAGTGGTTGTCCGGCTGCTCCGGTCGGGCCTTCCATTCGTCGACCGTGCGGCCGCGGCCCTCGGTTTTGATGAAGTACTCGGCGGTCACTTGTTCAGCGAACATGCGGTGCGTCTCGGATTGGTTACCAAAGGTCGAGAGACATCCATGATCGCCCATCGACACCGCGAGTCTTGCATGCGTGAATGACTTCCACCAATTCGTGTCGTAGATGATGTGGCGGATTGCTCGCTTGCCATGAACGCTTGGAACCCGCCAATTCAGTCCCACACGATCGCCTGGTCGCCGTTTGTATTCGCTGAACGGATTCGACGACGCACCCACGAAGCGACCGTGCGAAGGAAGCAAGATCGACGCGTGCGAACTTTATCGGCAGAACTGATACACGACGTTGGTCGAGTGTCCCCAGTTGGCATCGATCAGGCAGCGACCGATTTTCATCACAGCGCCGTCGTCACGTTGCCATTCGCGACCGAGCAAGTCGCTGGTTAGCGATTCGACGCCGGCGCAAATACTGCCTTCGAGCCCCGTGCCTTCGGCCGAAGTCGCCAGCGTGTGTCTTGCATCTCGAAGTGTGAAATAGGCTCGGCTTTGATCGGGATACGTTCCATGGTCGACGACGTAGCCGGTAAAATCATTTTCCCAAGCGGCGACAACGTAAAACAGTAATTTCTGTTGCACGTCGATGAGTGCCGTAAGGTGGTTGCCGGAGATTGGTACGGTGCGACGCGGCAGGTTGTCTGTTTTCGACGCGACTTGATCCGCATTGAGTTGGTCGGCGTCAACGCGTTCCTCGGGCAGCGGTTCGTTTTGATATTCCGCGAAGAAGGCAGCTTCGTCTTGTAGCTTCAAGTTCGTCGCATACTGGATCGCGGACAACTCGTTGTGGTTGAAACGCTCTTTCCAGGCAACATTGGCCCCTTCGTCCATCGCGACTTGATTCTCGCGATAGAACTCGGTGCCAGCGGCTCCACCGTCACCCGCACGGTATCCCTCGGCGCGAATCTCGGCGTAGCGTTGCCATAACGTCTCATTGGTCGGAAACGAATTCATCATCCTCGTGCGTTCGCCATTCCACTCGGGATGCCGGTCGCGATGAAGAATGACGTCGGTCATGTCACCGGGACGGATGACGGTACACGGCATGATGCCCGAGATTTTCTTGCCGGGTCCGGCAAGGCCAAGCACCGCGCCGGCGAGAATCGCTTCGCGGTTCGCGCACTGAGATAGTGACCGAGCGCTCTCGTCCGTCTGCGGGTCATCGAGCACGACCAAACTCGGCCGCACGGTCTTGCCGTCGGGACGTTTGAATTTCATCCCCTGGATGAGGCCGGTGAGCCCGGCGACCTTGATGATCGCGCCGCTGGCATGGCTGCCTGCAATCGTTGGCAACACGATTTCTTTCGCGGTCCAACCGATCTGCGTTCGCTTGCCTTGGAAGAGTTGTCCGTTGGCACGATTGGAGATTCCGTCTAGCGATTGAATTGGGGAGCAGACCTCGGGATAGTCGGCCAATAGTAATGCGTTGGCGTCGAGTTCGGTTTTGATCGAGTCGAGCATGTCGCAGGCGTAACCTTCGTCGCTGCCGATCAAACAAACGAAGTCGCGGTAACCATTGAGAACCGCCCAGATGCAAGCGACCTCCGCGAGCGAACTTTTACCGCTACCTCGCGCCATCGCGAGTGCGAATAGCCCGCCATGCAAAACCGCTTCTTCGATCTTGCTCATCACATTCAAATGATCGGCCGACCATTCAAGATGAAACGTCATCGGGAAATAGGATTCGCAGAATGTGCGGAAGCTACGCGAGGCACTGTGCCGCCGCTCTGGATTCTCGATCTCCGGCAACTCACCGATGTCGCGACCGGCTAAGGCCAGCGCAGCGTTGCGCGCTCGAGCGTTCTCTTTCATCCGTTCATACGGATCGCCATTGGCTTCGGACTTCGGTCGGTGTCGTTCGATGTGCAGCCATGCGCAATAACGAATCAATTCAACGTGCTTGCCGACGCCAATCCGGCTTCCTGCACGCCGTCGATGGCGATATCGTTGCCGTTCGCTGGTAACTTCACCGAGCGGTGTTGAGTTCAGCAACCGGCATAATTCGCTGGGCTTGAGCTTCTGGGGGTCAATCGGCATAAAACTCAACTTCCTAGGCGATGGTAGTTTGCTATATACTGCGTCAAGCGTTCAATGGAATTGGCGTCAATTACGCTGCTTTTTTTGAGAAATGAGATGCCAAGTATTGAAGAACGAGTCGCAAAACTTGAGCAGGAAGTACGCGACCTTAAAGTTACGCCTATAGACTCCGAGCGATCTGCCAAAAAACCTAATTGGATCTCCAAGATATCCGGGTCGTTCAAGGACGATCCAGAGTTCGATGAAATTCTCCGTTTAGGTCGTGAAGAGCGGCATGCCGATATACTCAACAACGAGTAATTACAGTGTTCGTACTTGATACCGATCATCTGGGAATTTTGCAGCGGCGGCGTGGTTCCGAGTTCGATCGACTGACCAATAGGATCGCAAGCGTCGGTGAAACGGAAATATATGTCACAATTATTTCCTTCCACGAGCAAGTAAGCGGTTGGACCAAGTACGTCAAGAGTTCGCAGGATCCCGCGAAGACAGTTATTGGCTACTTGCGATTGGAAACAATCCTGCGTGACTTTGCGTCGTCGCAAGTATTGCCTTTTTCGACAGCAGCAGCCGAAGTCTTCGAAGATGTAAAGTCCCAAAGAATTCGGATAGCTACGATGGATTTGCGGATCGCCTCCATTGCTATTGCCCAGCGCATGACTCTGGTGACTCGTAACCGAGTCGACTTCGAGCGGGTTCCAAATTTGGCGCTCCAAGATTGGACGGTTTAGCCAATAGGCATTCTCGATCGGGCTATTCTCCACGAACCATCTCCTTCGCTTGCCAAGCGGTGTAGTTCACCAGGTTGATTGATCTGTCCGCGTTTGTAGGCGCACCGTCGTTAACACCCGCCTGGAGCGTTGGCGCTTCGATTCGCTCGCGGCAGGCCGAAGAAAGTATCTTTGCGGCTTGTTCGATCGTCAGTTTGGCAGGATCAATTCGCTTGTCATCACTCATCGCACCTCTCTCCAAAACCGTGTGATCGCCAAACGACGCCGCGAAGCCGATCGATACCATCTGCTCAACCTCACGCATTTGGCACACGGAAAAAACCGAATTGAGTTTCGAGCTTTCGCCGGAACGCTCAACAAGACCAAGGTCGTTGGGTATCTGATGATGGTTTTGGGATTGGTCGAATTGGCGCTCAACAGCAAGCGATATTCGGATTGGGACTACACGAAGAAAGCGGGCACCGGAACTTGGCACCGCGTGGATGTTCAACGCGAACACGGATCTCTTGAGCTTCCAGATCAAGCTGCACATCGGCCACGGCCCAGGGCGACGAAAGCCCGAGAATCTGTTGGTAAAGTTC
>Ga0105051_10008295_pt1 | contig 10572 bp, 13 predicted proteins | sample FRY02_FD_78383 | JGI IMG/M metagenome (GOLD analysis project Ga0105051, IMG submission 78383) | Freshwater microbial communities from Lake Fryxell liftoff mats and glacier meltwater in Antarctica - FRY-02 (megahit assembly) | ecosystem: Environmental > Aquatic > Freshwater > Ice > Glacier...
GCGGAACAATTCCTATATCTTCACAATTTTCGGCCGGTGCAATAAAGAGTTTGACTCCTGCCTTTTTGGCAGAAGATATTTTCTCGGCGATCCCGCCAACTGGCCCAACAACTCCGCTGGTAGTAATTGTTCCGGTCCCTGCAATGTGGCGGCCTCTCAATAAATCTTCCTTAGTCAATAACTCAATTAAACCAATTGCAAAAACCATGCCACCACTTGGCCCACCGGTATCTTTTACTTTAAAGGAAATATTCTTGGCCGAAATTGCGCCACCACCAGTTAGTTCAGGATGGGAAAGCAGATAAACCATAGCGCTTTTAATCGCTAAATTCTGGGACAAATTCATATCTGCTTTTGCCACGGCATCTTCCTTTTTCGTTGTAGTCCCAGCTTTATAAACCGCAGAGTGTGGAAGCACAACCTCATCGCCTTTAAGCCACGAATAAAGGATTTGAGGACCGAAAAGATATGAATCGGGATTAGTGACACGGATAGACATCAAATCAATTCGCCCATTTGGCGGATAAGTTTTTTCATTCTTAATAACGATAATTGAGTCGAAAATATTTTGGGCACTGCCTGGCATCAAAATGACAAAGGGAAGAGGCGCCAAAAAAGCTAGAATTAAAAAAATTGAAAGAATTAGTTTTGCAAATATCGGAAGTGGTGAAAAGCGCACAGAAGTATTTACTTTTTAGTGCGGAATATCTGTCTTCGGATTTCCCAACGCATCAGGCTCGGGCGTATCTGTTGACTTTGGCTTGAGAGAATCTAGACGTTGGCGCTCACGAAGAGAGTCTTGGAAGCGTTGAAATTGACCGACTGAGCGCCCTGTTTCTTGTTCAAATTTATTTTTAAATTTACTAATCCATAAAATATAACCGAAGGCACCAAGCAGGCCAGCAGCTGGAACAACCCACCAAATGAGGGCAAGGAAGGCGGTGGACATGGCACTACTTTAGCCTTATCTGCTGCTTCGCGTCGTACGGGAAGAAATTCAATGGTCTCGTTGTTAGAAGAATGGGAGGATTAGGGCCATGTCAACATTTGGATTTACTCCGGAGAACTCTGATGAGGATTCCGAGAAGAATTCACAGGATGAGAATTCTGGTGAAGGCTTAGATTTTGCTGCAATGATGAATCAGGTGCAAGAAGCGATGGCCGAGCAGTTTCAAAAACTTGGAATTGATCCATCGAATTTAGATAATCTAGTCAATAATCCAATTATTGGATCCTTCGGAATGGGTTTTGGCAATACCGCGGGATTACAAGAAGCGTTACCTAAAAATATTGTCAGAGATATCGCTAAGAAATTTGTTAGCGCTCATGGTTCTATGCCAATGGGGGCTAATGATGTTGCCCTTGTTGAGCGAGCTCTTGCAATTGCCGAACTTTGGTTAGATGAAGCAACTTTCTTTCCGTCACATAGCTCGATTTCACATTCAGAAATAAGTTCCGGCATCGAAAGCCAATCAGATGCGAGTCAATCAGAACAGAGCCCGAAGTCAAGGGATAATGCAAAGACAACTCAGAACACGCTAAGTAGAAGTGATTGGGTTGATGTAACTCTTGCTGGTTGGCAAAGCACCGTTGAACCACTAGCAATCGGTCTTACAGCTGCGATGAGTGAACTTCTTAAAAACGCTACTGAGAACCAGAGTGAATCCTTAGTTGAAAATCAGATGCAGATTCCTGCTGGTGCAATTACTGCCTTATTGCGCACATTTATAGGCTCACTCTTAGCAACCCAACTAGGTCAATCAATTGGTGGTTTATCGGCTGCAGTAACTGGAGCTCATGATGTTGGACTTCCACTCCTTGACCCAATTCGCCCAGCACTAGTGCCACAAAATATTGACCAGTGGAGCAAAGATCTAGAAATTCCAATTGAAGAAGTGCGAATTTTTCATGCATTGCGTGAAAGTGCCGTAGCGCGTTTATTCGCGAGCAATCCTTGGTTAGTTTCATATATTCGCACTGCAATTTCGGAATACGGAAAAGGAATTCGCATCGACATTGATGCAATACAACGCCAAGCCCAAGAGGCTTTCGATTCAGCAAGCGCGTCGGGTGGCTTTGATCCAGCGAATCCTGAAAGTTTTAACATCGCACTTAATCAGGGAATTTTTACTCCTGAAGAAACTCCCACCCAACGCGAGGCGTTAATAAAATTAGAAACAGCCCTTGCGCTAATCGATGGATGGAGCGAAGAGGTTGTAACTCAAGGCGCAAAAAATCGCTTACCAAATTTGTCTGCGCTAACTGAAACGCTACGCAGGCGGCGTGCAACTTCCGCCCCAGCGCAACAATTATTTTCATCTCTTTTTGGTCTAGCGGTTTCACCACGCCTTGCCCGCGAAGCAGCTAACTTTTGGTCCAAAGTTCGCGAACTGCGCGATATAGAAACTCGCGATAATATTTGGAGTCTGATTCTTCCAACTGCGCAAGATTTATTAACGCCCGAAAGTTATTTAGATAGCATCACGATTCCAGATGATTTATCTGACCTATAGAAATAGTTAGCGAACCATCGCTGGCCATCGCTGGCCTACGCTGGTCTACCAAAGAGAAAAGCGAAGTCCCCGGGCGCACATTGCGCTATCTGCCTTCCCCTTGCAGATAGACAACGGTTATCCGAGGACTTCGTATCAGTAAAGTACGCAGTAATTGCAACCAAATCAACCTAAACCCACTTCGAAAAAAATATATTTTGAGAGTAATTAAGAAAACCGCGCCAGGCAACACTAATGAAATCCCTCAACAAGTACTTTAGATTTATAAGTTACATCGGTGTATCTCCCAAATTTTCCAACCTATTGCAGCTATCGTTGCAACATGAAACTTGATTTATCTGCCGCCGGCGATGAGCTAGCTCTTCCAGGAATTTCAGAGGGCGAAATCATTGTCGTTCGTTCGACTAGGCGAAAGAAAAACATCTCGGCCTATCGCCAAGGTGGGCGAATTGTGATTTCCATTCCTTCGCGCATGAGCAAAGCTGATGAACGCTGCGTTGTCCCCGAGATGATTGCCAAAATTCGCGCCCAAGAGGCGGCCCAAATCCCAAGTGAGGCCGCACTCGCCGGCCGAATCGATTCATTGCTTACCCAATTTGCCCCAGAAATCACCGAACGCCCAGTATCTGTGGCATGGCGCCCAATGCGCGAACGCTGGGGCTCTTGCACCAGCGTTGACCGCTCAGTTCGAATCTCAGATCGCCTAAAAGGTGCCCCTGATTACGCCCTTGACTACGTTCTCTTTCATGAAGCTATCCACCTGCGCTTTTTCGACCACGGCCCGCAATTCCGGGCTGTGTTAGACCGATTTCCCCAGAGCGAGCGCGCCAGCGCCTATCTAGATGGTTATGAGGATGCCGAAAGGTCACTTGTCGCTCCAGAAATTCTAAAAAAAGTCTTGCAGAAAATAAGCCTAGAAAGCCCCGATTGAGCGCGCATCAGGGTATCGTCAGACCAAAGCGAGCGCCCACATGGCGAGCGCGATTGGAGGAAAAATGACAGAGACATATAAAGGTGACGCTTATTGTGTAAAGTGCAAAGCCAAGCGTGATTTCGAGGGAACTGTAAAGGTCTCTGAATCTGGTCGTCGCATGGCACAGGGTATTTGCCCAGTGTGCGGCACAAAGGTCAATCGCATTCTTGGTAAGGCACCAGTAACACCCACCTAAAAATTAATAAGAAAAACCCTAACGCTGTTGGGGGTTTTTCTTATTTGTGCGCCACATGACCAAGTGCGCTCGCTTAGTTGCATTGCGTAATTAAAAGATGGTTCATCCACAATTTAATTCCAACTTTAATTACTAGCCCAAGGGCGCCGAGCATTCTTGCGCCATGACAAAATCCAAGAAAATTATAAAGGCCGCATCGCTTTGTATTCCATCATCGCTTGAAATCTTGCCTCGTTTAAAAGTCGGGGTCCGCTTTAGCCGTTCAATTCACTCGAGTGAAGAATCAATATTTGTTGGAAATTCTCAGAACTTTGTAGAAGTCCTGCATCCAGCGGCACGAACTGTTATTTCACGTTTTAATGGATTTAAAAGCGCGCAAGAAATCAGCGATGAAATATCTGTTCCGGTTGATTTGGTAGAACGTATGGCAAATGAATTGGAATCTGGGGGACTTCTCGATACGAAAAAAGGAAAGATAACTTTACAGAATCGATATTTTTCTGAAAATCCAGAAAAAGTTCATGGGGTACAAGATCAGAGCCGAGACGCGGCTTATCTTCAGTTGCAAACCAGAATTGCTCCCGAACTTTCGCAAGCAACATGGATAGACGGCGTTTATGACGGGGGAGTTTCAAAACTTTCTGCTCGACAGAATTTTGTCATTGAAATATATGGCGGAAACCGAATTGCCAGCCTTCTCTATGCAATGTTATTAGCCAGTGGTGTAACACAAACTCGATTTGCGATATCGGCTAGACGTAGTAACCCAACAGTTAGCGATTCTGATTTAGGCACGGGCATTTTACGAAATTCTGATATTGGCGAGAATTACAAAGTGCGCATTGCCGAAATCTCGCGCGAAATCGCGTTATTCCCCTCTGAAATAAACCCAACTAAACAAGCTATAAGCGAAAAAAATTTAAGTATTATGGTTGGCGATTTCTCTAGTGAAACCATGGAACACATTATGCGCGAAGGCCAAAGCCACTTATTTATTCATAATAGTGACGGTCCCGGGATATCTTTCGGTCCACTTGTCATTCCAGGAAAAACTCCATGTATTCGATGTATTGAATTAAGTATTGAAGAGCGAACAGGGATGCGTTTTGAAACCGTTCTTAATGCTCAAAGAGAGAGTGGCGGCGATGTTCCCATTGCAATCGCCCATCATGTTGCTGGATTAGTTACACAGTTACTGCTGAGCCATATTGATAGTAATAGTTCTGCCCTTATTGGCGTTCAGATCAGGCTAGATTATCGCGATCCAATTTCTCCAAAACGCACTTCCTATCCACGCCATCCAGGCTGCGGCTGTTCTTGGCGCTAAAAAGATGGGCTTGCGCCCTTTTTCTGCCAATTCCGGCCAACAGCTAGCGCACTTAAGGAGTTAGCGCTATCCACCTTGGAACTTTCTTCACATAGATTTCCAATCTTAATTGCCAGCCTTTCTCAGGCACAACACTGCGCTAGTAAAAATAATCCACACTCAACCTTAGGGGCACAAAATGAAGCCATATCTATCTTTTATCGTGAAATGCGAACTTGCTTTTCGAAATAAATTAATCTCATTTCACAACAGCGCTTTCCATAGCGGGTTTTTTAATAATAGAACCACAAGAAAATCATTTTCTAAGAAATTTAGCGATGAGCAAGGCGATGTACCAGGCTGGGTACTAGTTGTGCTTATGACAACTGGTCTAGTAACAGCAATTTGGACAATTGCAGCCCCTCGTTTAACTGCAATTCTGCGTAATTCTCTGGATGCAATGAATGGAGTTCGCTAATTGTGTCCAGAGACTTTAACAATCAATCGAATTAGCTAATTGTGTCCAGTTGTTTTCGACGCGCCATTCGTTTACTAAGAAGCGAGCGCGGCAACATAGAAAGTGCAATGGTAATTATTCCGTTGCTCTTTCTCTTCCTAATCGGTGCGCAGTTAATAGTTGCTACAAATTTGCGCAACATGGAACAAGTAATGGCCCAAGGCGATGCTTCAGCGCGGGCGTTAACTGGAGTGATTCATTCTGACGATGAAATTATCGAGATAAAATCACCAGATTCTTTTGCGTACTTTAAGGTATTAATTACACATCGCCGCCGTGTCCTTGTGCAATTGATTCCAGGCTTTGTTGCACTTATGGGTGGTACACCACAAATTGATGTCAAAGGGGCGGCAGTAATGGAAAATTCGCTATGAAATTCTTACGAGATGATCGCGGAAGCGCAACGGTTGAATTTAGCGTTCTTGCAGTTCCGCTTTTCATTCCGATTTTTCTTTTTCTTGGTCAATTCGCATCCGTAAGCGGCAATGAAGAAATAATGCGCGTAATGGTTCGTGAAAGTGTTCGTGTATATGTTGCGAGCAGCAGTGAGAGTGCAGGCAGGACCGTTGCACGCAATGTAGTTAATATTTTGGGAACTAAATTAGGCTTAACCGATAAAGAGATGGCATCGGTTACTATGCAATTTGAATGCAGTAACAATCCATGTTTGTCGGCAAAAGGAAGAATTCGCGCGACAATTAGAATGCGCGACGGGCAGACTGGGCGAACCATTTCGGCATCTGCGCAACAGTATGTAAATCCATGGAGCTAAAGTGCGCTTTAAAGAAAGAATTTAGCCAAGAGCGCGGGTCAATCTCGCTTTTAGTTATAGGCCTGTTTTTACTCACCATCGCTTCAATAATGGTTGTGACTGATATTTCATCCTTGGCAGTAGCTAAGCGATCCCTTGTACAAGCAACCGAGGCCGCTGCCCAACGTGGAGTTCATACTTTAGATAAAGCTAAGTATTACGAAGGCAAAGGTTCAACGCTTAATTCAATTTTTAGATTTGTTACAAAAGAAAAAGCGATTATTCCTATTGATTGCGCAGCTGCGCCAAGTGAAGTAATGAACGAGCTTCGCATCTGGAGCGAAGATAATTCAACTATGAAGCGGGCAGAATTGCAGCAGTTACAACTCGTAGAATTTCAATGCGATGGTGAATCAATAGAAATTAAGGTTAGCGCGCAAGCAAATCTGCCATTTAGAATTCCATTTTCGTCGATTGATTCTGTGCAACTTTATGCAAGCGCTGGAACAAAGAACGAGCGCGATCCCGGCTTCTTTCTTTTCGGAGTGCGTATTTTCTAAATTTAACTTGGGTAGGCTTGCGCTATGGCCGTGCGTGAGTATCAACTTGAAATAGCTGCAATCGACGCTACCCTCACCTCGATCGAAAAAGTGCTCGATCTGCCTAAGTTAAAGGCGCAATTTGTAGATTTAGAAGCACTAGCCGGAGTTCCTAATCTTTGGGATGACCCAGAGCAAGCACAGAAAATTACGAGTCGTTTATCACGCGTGCAATCTGAAATAAATAAGTTAGAAAACCTGCGTCGGCGAGTAGAAGATTTACCGATTCTCTTTGAATTAGCTCAGAGCGAACCAGACGGTTCAGGTTTAGCCGATGCCGAAAAAGAATTAGATTTAGTAAAGAATTCAGTTAGCGAATTAGAAGTACAAACTTTATTAAATGGCGAATATGACGACCGCGATGCGCTGATAACTATTCGTTCTGAAGCTGGTGGAGTCGAAGCCGCAGACTGGGCTGAGATGATTATGCGCATGTACTTGCGCTATTGCGAGCGACATAATTTCAGAGTTGATGTTCTGGAAACTTCTTATGCTGAGGAAGCAGGAATTAAATCCACAACATTTCGTGTAACTGCCCCATTTGCTTATGGCACGCTATCGGTTGAGCAAGGAACCCACCGTTTGGTGCGCATCTCACCTTTCGATAGCCAGAGTCGGCGACACACATCTTTTGCTGGCGTCGAAGTTGTTCCATTTGTCGAACAGAGCGATCATGTAGAAATTGATGAAAAAGAAATTCGTGTTGATGTATATCGCTCATCAGGTCCCGGCGGACAAGGTGTAAACACCACCGATTCAGCGGTTCGAATTACACATATGGCAACCGGAATTGTTGTTTCATGTCAGAACGAGCGTTCACAAATTCAAAATAAAGCAACCGCAATGGCAGTCTTGCAATCTAAATTACTGGAACGCCGCCGCCAAGAAGAGCAAGCAAAAATAAACGCACTCAAAGGTGATAATTCAGGCTCGTGGGGAAACCAAATGCGTTCCTACGTATTGGCGCCATATCAAATGGTGAAAGATTTGCGCACAAATTATGAAACAGGAAATACCGGCGCAGTTCTAGATGGTGAAATCGATGCATTTATCGAAGCCGGAATTCGTTGGCGCCGCAGTAGTTCATAAAAATTGGCGGGTAAGAATCGAACTTCACAATAATTAATTGTTTAAATCATCGCTCTTGCTATCAGTTGAAATACGCATGAATCAGATGAATCTCACACTTTTCGCAAGGACAAATGCCTGTTAAAGAGCCGATTCCCATACTTCTTCCATAGACTAAGGGTTGGATTTGATGTGCATTCGATTCTGTCTCCATAAAGTAATGGATCAGAATCGCTGACATGAAAACGGTTAGAAAGATTTGGATCGAGAGCTCGCGCATGACATTATGCATGACATGGCGCTTACCGAACGAGAGAGAATGGGCCAGAAATGATTCGCTTTGAGAACGTAACAAAGCTGTATGCAGGTCAAGAGCTGCCTGCTCTTGATTCAGTCAACATTGAAATCGTTAAAGGCGAATTCGTTTTTCTCGTTGGATTATCGGGTTCTGGAAAATCTACTTTCTTGCGATTAGTTCTGCGTGAAGACCGTCCAACTGCGGGAATTATTCATGTGGCAGGAAAAGATTTAGGAACCCTTGCTAGGCATAAAATTCCGGAACTTCGCCGCCAAGTGGGAACAGTCTTTCAAGATTTCCGGTTACTCTCAAATAAAACAATTACTGAAAATGTGGCATTTGCTTTGCACGTATTGGGTTATTCGCAGAAAGAAATTAATCGCGAAGTACCTGAAGTTCTAGAACTTGTTGGGCTTGAAGATAAAGGTGATCGCCTGCCGAATGAAATTTCAGGTGGCGAGCAACAACGCGTTGCAATCGCCCGCGCCTATGTCAGTCGCCCACCAATTTTAATTGCCGATGAACCAACTGGAAACCTTGACCCTGCAACAAGTGTTGGCATTATGAAATTGCTTGATCGCATCAATCGCGAAGGAACCACAGTTTTGATGGCAACCCATGATTCAGGAATCGTCGATCAAATGCGCAAGCGTGTCATCGAATTAGATGCGGGCAAGGTAATTCGCGACCAAGTCCGTGGCGTTTATGGATATACGGGATAAAGAGCGCCGTGATGATTAACTTAAGTATGCATCGCACAAGAACGGTATCTGGCTTGTGGTCCGCCTTCGGTTTTGAAAGCGTGAGCGCATCTAGCCACGCGGTGAAATTTGATTTGAAGAAGCAAAGGAGAATCTAGATGCGCGCACGGTTTCTATTAAGTGAAGTCCGAATTGGGCTGCGCCGTAACTTAACGATGACTTTTGCCGTAATTGTTACAACCGCAATTTCGCTTTCCCTACTTGGCATAGGCCTACTTTCTAATGCCCAAGTGGGTGCGATGAAAGATTATTGGTATGACAAGATTGAAGTATCAGTATTTCTTTGCGGTACCTTATCTGAATCGCCATCATGCTCTGGCGGTATAATTACTGCTGAACAACGCTTACAAGTACAACAAGATTTACAAGATTTACCAGTAGTGGAGAGCGTTTTCTATGAATCGCAGTCACAGGCATATACACGTTTCCAAGAACGTTTTAAGGACTCTGCAATTGCGCAAAACGTTACGGTTGATCAGCTACCGGAATCTTTCCGTGTTAAATTAAAAGACCCCACTCAGTATCCAGTTATCGTCAGCGCATTTTCTGGTCGCCCCGGCGTAGATGTGGTTCAAGACCAGCGAAGTATTTTGGAGAAATTCTTTAAATTACTTGCCGTGCTCCGAAATGGTGCGCTCCTTGTTGGTCTTGCATCGGTACTCACCGCCGCACTATTAATTAGTAACACACTGCGAATTGCTGCTTTTAATCGTCGGCGTGAAACCGGCGTCATGAAATTAGTCGGTGCATCTTCATGGTCAATCCAGTTACCATTTTTACTTGAAGGTGTTATATCTGCAATTATTGGTTGGGCGATTTCTACTGGGCTTCTTGTCGCGCTTAAGAGCGTGATTGATTCCAAAGTTGCTCCTCTGCTTACATTTACTAAATTCTTTGGTTGGAAAGAAGTCTGGGTTGCATCGGGTTATCTACTTGCAACGGGACTTTTCGTCTCAATTGTTGCATCGGTGATTACTCTTCGTCGATATCTCAGGGTGTAAGTAACCACGGGTCTAGACTTAGCTGACGAGTTATTTTTCTGGTTAGAAAATATAGACGGGCGGTGCGGCTATGGTAAAAGAAGTCGGTCGCAAACTAATCGCGCAAAACAAGAAAGCGCGTCATGATTATGCAATTGATGACGTTTTTGAATGTGGATTAGTTTTAACTGGCACAGAAGTTAAATCTTTGCGTTTAGGACGAGCATCACTCATCGATGGTTTTGCGATGATTCAAGATGGCGAATTATGGTTAAGCGGAGTTCATATTCCCGAATACACCGAAGCTACATGGACAAATCACACACCACGGCGCGATCGTAAATTGTTGGTACACAAAAATGAATTAGAGAAATTAATTACCAAATTAAAAGGAACTGGCACAACTTTGATTCCACTCTCTATATATTTTAAGGATGGAAAAGCCAAGATTGAATTAGCCCTTGCGCGCGGAAAGACATCCCACGATAAGCGCTCAGCGCTGATGGAGAAAGAGGCATCACGCGAGGTAGCACGTGAAGTATCGCGCAGGCAATCAGGTAAGAACACGCAGTAAATAATAAAGCTCAATAATAAAGCTCAATAATAAAGC
>Ga0105051_10008297_pt1 | contig 10571 bp, 4 predicted proteins | sample FRY02_FD_78383 | JGI IMG/M metagenome (GOLD analysis project Ga0105051, IMG submission 78383) | Freshwater microbial communities from Lake Fryxell liftoff mats and glacier meltwater in Antarctica - FRY-02 (megahit assembly) | ecosystem: Environmental > Aquatic > Freshwater > Ice > Glacier...
ATAATTAATAGTTATAAATATAATCGTTTATTATAAAATAAAATATAACTCTTTTATTCTATGCAACCTTCAGAATCATTTCTCTACAAATCATCAACGTAGATCCTAAAGCCTAAATCTCATTTAACGTCCTCGCGTCCTCAGACCTCCCAATAGCGATTCAGACTGCCGAATTCCCACTTCGAGTTCAGCCATAAATACAAACAGGAAAAAAAGGAGCTAGGGGATCTCAGGTAGTCATTGTATAGACCTCAAAGTATGAAGTCAGAAATTAAAGGTAGGTTAACAGGGAAAATAAGGGAAAAGGCAGTTTGGAATTTTATTAAGATATTTTATACTAATTCAATATGAAAATATATTCTATATTTAAAATAGATAGTGTTATTTAAACTTGGATAGAAATAACTGCCAACCCTTAACTGCTTACAGGAGTAAAGACTCTTTCCTCCCTCAATCTGCTGAACAAAAAAACTATAAACTTACAAGTTCAAATATTAAATAAAAAAGAAAGAAGGAAATAGGAATCATGTCAGATTTATTTACAATGACTATCATTAGAAATTCACTAATCCTGGGTATAGCAGAAATAATCTCGGTTGTTACTACACTAGATGATTAATATTAATTATTATTTTAAAGTTCTTAATAAAAATCTAAATTAAAATATAGGAGATGGCGCTTCAAATCGGCACTTACGCCAAATTCAAATTTTTTATTATCTAATTAATTTACGCCAAATTTAAATATTAATAAAAAATCTATTATTTTAATGGAAATATAAGTGCTCGAAGAACCAATTATAGAAACTTCGAATACCATGAATGAAATCCAGTAAAAGGAGGATATAAATGAAGTGAAAAAAATAAGGAAATTATCTGGCGCAAAACACCAATATATTGAATAATTGAAGAAATTACCAGTCTCAAAAGAAGAAAATAAAATTAAGTTATTATTACAATAAGCAGATCAATATGCTTAATTTTTGCTCTAAAGATCGAAGGATAAATAATTAAAAAAGAATAAAAGAAGTATAAATATAATTTTTATAAATTTAATGGTCAAATATTGATTTACGTAAATTTTCTTATATCTTTGATTGTAGAATCTAATAAAATTTTATTTCCCAAATTCTAATTTAATAACTTTATAATAAAAAGATAAAAAACTAGAATCCTCAAGCGAATCTCTGGAGAACGAAACGCACTCGCACCTGGCCTCCCAACCTACGCTTCTTAAAAACGGCTTGCTAAAAGAATTCTAACTGACTGGCCTAAACTGGCTAATCTCGTTATACGAGATCGGAATAAACGGTATTCTAGCGGACGAAATGGGATTGGGAAAAACAGTATAAACAATTTCATTGATCGCATTCTTGAAGGAGTATAAGAATATCACGGGGCCGTTTATGATCATTGCGCCTAAGAGTACGTTAGGAAACTGGTTTAGGGAGTTTGGCAAGTGGTTGCCCTGTTGTAGGGTCTTGAAGTTGGTAGCAGTTAAGGAGGAAAGGGAGGAGTTGATTAAACATCATCTTAAATAAGGCAAATTCGATGTAAATCTATTTTTATCTCCTATTTAAATTATAAGGTTTGTTTGACAAGTTATGAAGGGGTCAATATTTGTCAGAAATACTTGAAAAAATTTAATTGGAAATATATGATTATTGATGAGGCTCATAAAATTAAAAACGAAGAATCACTTTTATCTATGAACGTTCGATCCTTTAACTGGTACACAATTTAATAAATTTAATAATTTTACAGCGCTTATAAACTCTTATTAACTGGAACTCCTTTATAAAATAATTTACACGAACTTTGGTCCTTGCTGAATTTCCTAATGCCTGATATTTTTGATTCTAGTGAAATTTTCGATAATTTATTTTTGGAGAATCAAGATAACAGTGAGGATAAGAATTTAGAAATAGTTCGTAAATTACATTAAATTTTGAAACCTTTTATGTTGAGGAGAACCAAAGCTGAGGTTGAAACTTCCATTCCTCCTAAAAAGGAAATTTATATTTATGTCGGATTATCACCGATTCAATAGAAATTATATAAAAATATATTGATGAAGAGAAATCCTTTGGACGGAGATAATAAAAACCATTTTTTAAATCTGATGATGTAATTGAGAAAAGTATGTAATCATCCTTATTTATTTGATGGTGTAGAAGAAGAAGGCTCGTAATTATTAGGGGAACACCTCGTTTTGGTACTTCTATTATAAACTCTAATTAATATAATAAGAATTCGGGTAAAATGATGGTACTTGACAAATTGCTATAAAAACTGTCTAACTCCACCTCCCGCCACTAGGTGCTTTTCTTCTCTTAAATGACGCGGATCCTTGATATAATGGAAGATTACCTGAATATGCGTCAGTTCAAATACAACCGTATAGACGGAGACACTTCCATGGAATCCCGTGACGAGTAAATCCAACATTTCACAAAAAAGGACAGTGATACCTTTGTTTTTTTGTTGAGCACGAGGGCAGGGGGGTTGGGCATTAATTTGATGACGGCGGATACCGTGATCCTTTATGATAGTGATTGGAATCCACAGGCAGATTTGTAGGCAATGGATAGGGCTCATAGGATTGGCCAGACGAAATAGGTTTTTTTAAGAGATTAATTTTTTATTTTTAGGTTAATGTTTATAGATTTATCACCGAGCATACTATTGAGGAAAAAATTATAGAGAGATAAATTGTCAAGCTAAAATTAGATCAACTTTGTGTCAATAAAAAAGTTCAAAATTCTAACAAAAACTTTTCAAAAGATTAATTGAAAGACATTATTTAGTTTGGAGTGAGTGAAATATTCAAAGGAGAAAATGGAACTTACACTGATTAAGACATTGAAGATCTTTTAATAAGAGGTGCAGAAAAAGCTTAGTAAAATTAAAAAGATATTAATTCATAACTCGAAAGGTAATATAAAATAAATAAATTACAATTTATTAGATTTAAAAATATATTGGATTTGACATAGAGCAATTTTGATTACAGAGATTATTTGAACGTGAATAACCCTTAAAAGAAAGATGATGAAGAGATATTTGAAACAATATAAATTTAGAAGAATTTTGTGGAAGAGGAGGATTATATGACAAGACGAGAACGTAAATGCCTAAATGAACTTCGTTTCGAATAAGATATAGCTTATTTGAAAGAGAAAAATCCAGTCTTAAAAATAAAGGTAAAAATTATTATATTCTTAGAGTATCCGATTACATGATCATCATTTGCACCTTAATAAAGAAAGGTTAACATTTTTGATGAGTAAAAACGCTGAATTTAAGGCAAATGTGATATAAGAGTCTCTTTCGGAGGAAGAAAAAGAAGAGATGTAGAATTTATAGACCAAGGGATTTTATGATTGGAGTCAAGAAGAATATAAATAATTCATCAAAGGATGTGAAAGGTTTAAATATTTTTATTATAAGATTCGGCAGAAATAACTATGAGTTGATTAAGAATTAAGTTAAGACCAAAACAATTGATTAAATAATTGCTTATTCTAAAGCCTTCTGGGAAAGATTGAGTTCTAATCCTGAATAAGAAAAGATTATTAGAATAATCGAGAAAGGAGAATCTTAAATACAAGATACAATTAATTCTTAAAACTTATTAAAATTGAAACTTTAAAGATTTAAAAATCCGAAAGAAGAATTTAGATTCACTACAAGCTATTATTCAAAATTCAAAGATAGGTTTTTCACATCTTTCCATGACAGAATATTATTGTTCTATACTATGGTTGTAGGTTTTGGAAACTGGGAAGAAATTAAAAAATAAATTAAACATGATCCTTATTTCTAATTCGACCATTTCATAAAATCTCGTTCTGAACAAGACTTTTAAAAAAGAGTTAAAAAACTTGTTAAAGTTATGGAGAAAGAAATGGAAGAAGATTCTATGGTTAAAACTATTTCCAAAGGAAGTAAAAAAGGAGATCATAATGAGAGTAGCCAAATAAAAGAAATAAGTGTATTTAACAAAGAAATTAATAAAAATACAAAAGGAGAGTTGAAATAGTAAAAAATTCAAACTTCTTTCAAATAAAAGAAGTTTATTTTATTTATTAATAGAATTGAAGTTATCGATTTAGATGAGCCCAATTTATAAAAATAAGTAAAAATAGATACTTAATAAAAGCAATGATTATTTATGTTAAAAAATATTATATTTATATAGTGTCACATATAAGTTTATATTTTATATAAACTATATACTTATATTAAACTATCAATTTTATAAATATTTTTAAATTTAATATATTTTATAACATAATTAAGATCAATTTTTTTTACTATTTTTTGAATTGAAATTTTATGAGCTTGTTAAAGAAGAATTATCATCTTTTAATATTGAATTTTTGAGATAATTTCCATATAATGATTATTATGTATTTTAGTTAAGCATATTTGTTTAATTATCTATAACATTTTAGTATCTAGGTTTTTCAATCTAATTGATTATATAGAAAAAATATTTCTTAGCTTTAATTTTTAAATTAAAAGTAATTTAATAAAAAATATTTACATTTGATAATTTTTAAGTTACGCTAAGCTTTTGATTAGTTAATAAAGATAAATTCTTTAAATTTCTAAGTTCTATATTATCTGTCTTTAACTAATTGACTCTTGAAGAAAGATCTTTTTTAAAGATTTTATTTTCCTGAATTAATAATAATAAAACTTATATTTCACTTTTTTATTTAATTAGTAAACTATCTTCTTAATTCCATTTTGCTCTTTGATTTTCATTGTCAATTACTAATGAACCAAACAAAACTTGATCATTCTTAAAATATTAAAATTTTAAAAAAATTTTACATTGCTTTTTCCTTCATAATCATAAACTTTTGTTTTGCAGTTATCGCTTTCTTTATCTATAGATTTCTAAAAACTTTTCAATTAATTATCTTCATTATTTTTCAGTTATTATAATTCTAAAATTAGCTTTCTCTCATTTTCTAACATTTCATAATATCTTTTGTCATTCAAAAACTAACTATTCATTTAAACATGAGAGTCTAGCAGTAAACGATCTTTCACATTAAATAGTTGTTTTTCCATTTGAGTTAATTTATCTTAAAATATATCTATCTCATTTTCATGTTTATCTTTCATTTCTGATATTTATTGCTGGTATTACTTCTCGATCTATACCAGATTTTAACCTTAAAAAATTAATATGTTAATAATTTGATACCTAAACTCTAATGAACCTCAGCTTCTTGATTTTTTCTTATCATTTGCATATAGGCTAATGTCTAATCAAATTTCTTTATTGCTTCATCATAGTCTTTTTTAGCCTCTTCTTTTTAGTTCTATAAAAATACAAATTTTTAATCCCAAAGTACTTTATCTCTATAATTATATTTTTAATTTTTTTTATTTACCTTTCATATAAAGCATTTTGTTCATTTTTCTCAGATTCTAATTGAGTATAAGCACATTTTAATTTTTCAATTTCGTTTGAATAAGGAATTTAATTTTCGGTTAATATTTTTTTATATTTCTCTATTTTTTATTAAAGATCCTTAATAATTTTTTAATATTTATTTTCTTAATCAATTAGCTTTTAATCTGATAAGAAACAATTCTCTTAAAATAAAAATTTTTCTTTTTCTTGATCGTTAATTTTTTCCTATAAAAATTTAAATTTATTTAAAGAATAATTACCTGCAAAAGCAACTATTTGTTTTTAAATTAAATTATAATTTACTCTTAGTTTTATTCAATTTGCTAATTATTAATATTAACTTTCTATTACATTAAATTAACTTCTTCCTGGAGCTAATCGATAATTATTTCTAAGAATAATTAATTTTAAAAATTATAATATTATGATAATATAACTTTTATTTTTATCATTTTATTTTGTTTATTTTTCATAATTCTCTTAGTTTTCCTTAATCTTATTATTTAAGAATTATATCTAGAATTAAATTTAATAACTTATTAATTTGCAACACCAACACTTTTTTCAAAATTTTCTTACTTTTATTAAATCTATTCTTGATGAGATTTTCTGACTTCTTCAAGTAAAGTTTCCAATTTCAATAATTCTTCATGCCTTTTAAATTAATTTTAAACTTTTCCAAATCTTTTTGCAGTTAGTTTTAATCAAGTAAATTTATTTTTTAATCTAATTAATCTTAATTTTGTTTATATTATTTAACCTCTTTTTCTTGCCTTATTATTTCATGTTATTTTAAATCGATTATTCTTTTGAGTTAATTTTTTTCTTCCGAGAAAGAATTTTTTAATTATTTAATATATTTTTCAAATTTAATCTCAACCCTTATTTATATAAATGATACTGATCCAAAGTTTGTTTTACATCTTGAATTGTCTTTTCGTGAATAACAATCTAATTATCTTTAATTTCTTGTTGACTTTTAAATAAAAGCTCCAAATTCAACGTTAAACTTCTTTATTCTTAAACTTAATTTTTTGAGTTTTCTAATTCATCTTCAAATTAAGCGTTTTCATCTTTTAATCTGATATTAAAAATTTAATAACTTTTATTCATATTCCTCAACTAATAGTTTTTAATTAATTTCCTGTTTTTATTTTTCTTCATTAACTCTTTTATCCATTTTACATCTTTCCTCTTCATAAAAAATATGAAATTCCTTTAATTATGTTTCAGTATTTTCCGAAATGATTTTAGAATCTTCCATATTTTTAGCTTTTAAATCATCAAGTTCTTTTTAAATCTTACTTATCTATTTTTTCGCTCTTTATTCAGTTTCTTTGATTCCACTGGCTAAGGAACTTTCCAAAATTTTATTTAAATTAAGCAAATTTTATTTTTATTCTTCTGATCTCGCCAGTTCATCAGTAAGAGAAATAATTTATTTTTACAAATCAGCTTAAGATATTTTAAATTTCAATTCTAAATCGTGATTGGATTGGTTAAGTTCATTTAGCTATGAAGTATTTTTTCTTTTAATTTCCTCTAAAATATTTTGTAGACTATGGATCTCCTAATCGTATTTTTCTTTAAAAGTAAGTAAAATAATATTATCCTACTATCTTTCTGAATTTTTGAAATGCAAAGTTGCAATAGTCGATTCATACTATCTTTTGCTTTCAGTTAACTAGTTTTAGACTTCCTAAAACTAAAGTTGTTTGAAATGCAATTTTTGCTTAAATACCGCTAATTGGTTTGAACTATTTTATAAATTCACTTTCAATTCATCTTCGTGCAGTTTAGATTAGTTGCTTAGACTTTATTATTTCTCAGAATTATCTAACTTCATTTAAGTTATACTCTCATTTAGTTAGTTTATTGTTTCATTGGTATTAGTTTCTATTTATTCTATATCCTTGAAAGTTATTATAATATTTTAATTTATATCTATATATTACTTTTTTCATGTTTAGGTTCAATTATGTTAAATCCATGATTTATTTATTTAACAGCTTTTTTTCATTATTGAAATTTATCAGATCAATCTATTATTTTTCTTATATTTAAGATAAATTGAGCAAAAACTCTTAATTTTTTTCGTTTAATTCTTTATTTGATTATTTTAAGCTTTTATTTATAAGTTCTAATTAAAGAAATTAATCTTTCATTTGTGTTGAACTTTCTTAGTTTTGTTATGAAATTTAACTAGTAAGATCCTTAATAATAATTATAATTAAATTTTTATATTAACTTGTTGTTTTTTAAGATAGTCTTCGAAGCTAGTCTCTTTGAATTCTAGTTTTTGAATCATTAGAGCCTTCTCTTATTCGTAATCACTATTATTAATAAAGAAGGTTCTTTCTTTTTCTTTAAGTTAATCTTTCAAATCTTAGTTTTGTTGTTTTAATTTATTAATTTAAGCTTAATCTTCTTTATATTTGATTTAAATTTTAGCTTCATTTTTTTCATAACTTTTAGTATTTTCCATATTATTTTTTTACAAAGAATTATATTGCATCTCTTTTTATTGAACCTTTAATTCATATTGATTTATTTCATCTTCTCTTTTAAGAACTTATATATTTAAATCATTAATTTATTATTTTTTTTCAAATAACTCATTTTTATATTTGTTAATAAAGTACAAAGAACCATTTATTATTTCATTTTAAATAAATTTCAAATAAACTATTTAAAAGAAATTAAATTAAGGAGCATTATCCTATAACTTTTAATCAAATTATGAAATTTATTAATAAAAGCTTTCAATACAAACTAGCTAGTTTGTTTGTAAAAGTTTTTATACATGTAGGTATTCTTTCTGGACAAAAATTTAGCACGTTTTCTAATAATATAAAATCTCGAAAACAAATTTTTTAAGAATGATTAATATAAATTAAATTATTACTTGAGAAAGTTCATTATTTTGCTTTTTTAAATTTGTCTTTTGCTATTTAAAAAGTGAATTAAGCTCATTCAAATAATTTTAAAGTTCATCCCCTATAGCTATTTATTAAAAATTTAATATAGCCAATTTTTTAGCATTTGTGAATAAAGCTTTAAGTTTACTCTCAGTTTAAGGTAAAGTTTTAGCAATATCTTCTATTTATTAATTAAATAGTTATTCAGCTTAATTTTAAGCTTTTTAGTTTTGATTTCTACAAACATATTACCTTTAATTTTATTATATATTTATAAATAAATATACCAGCTGTTTTCAATATTTGGAATAACTCCACTATTGATTTACTCGATATAGCTCTAAATCAGTTATGAAAACATAGCTCCATCTAAGTCTTTCCCATTAATTTATTTGGATTTCATGTTGAACAAAAACTTATTTCGTAAAGATTTGATCTAAAATATTATATTAAATATGTTATAATTAAAAATAATTTAGTCGAATAATTATAGGAATTACTTATTCATTGAATTCAGGTCTTAATTATCCGAAAGTCAAATTCTCTAAATTCTATAAATTATTTTCATCCAACATAGGCCTTATCATAGTGAAACAATCTCTTTCTTAAAAGAATGTTTATATTAGCTTTCTAATTCTATTTTTTTATTCAATATCATCAGTAAATCCATTTTGCAATTATAGAGCATTTTCTAAATACTCTTTAGACGTAATGCTTTAACCTTCTTAATCAACCAATTCTAGAGTAAAATCTCTTACTACCCAAAGGAAAGAAGGAAAATAAATTGAATAATCATCAATATCCTAATCCTTTTCTTAAGACCTAATTTGAATATGTTAGGTCAAACTAACGACTAAAGATAAATTCTGAATAGCACTTTCATCAATACTTCCGACACTATTAATAAAGAGATTATATACCTATTATAAATAAAAAGTGAGCTGATCAAAACCGCAAGGGAAAAGACTTTGGTATCGTGATTGCTATCCTCATCCAAAGCACCTATACCTTCCGTGTCGATCACGATCACATTGATTTTGTCTCCTTGTGAATCCCTGCCTTCTAATGGGCTACCCCACATCCAGAGTCCTTTTGTGCAGGGGTTCACGGTTGGTCCCACCGAGAATCCTTTTTATCGGTTCAACAGCATTCGGTTTATTAGGTACGATTTACCAGAACGGTACAGACCTACTATCGAGATTATACTCAACGGACCGGCGATCGAAGACAGGATTTTCACAGCCATAGGATTTATTACGTAATCTAAAGGGTTTTAAGGAATTACTTTAAGATTTATTCTCGAAATATATTAGTTCGATTGCTTCTTCTCTGTACATTTTTATTATATTCAAATTTCAAATGTTTTATTTTTATAATTTACTAGTTATTATCTTTTATTATACTTTTATAACTTAAGGAAATCTTTTATATTTTAATAGTTATATATATAATTAAAAATATTAAAACATATTACAATTGGAATTATAATATAACTTTTTATTTAAAATAATTTAATTATTATATATATGTTTAAAGAGAGTTTGAATATTATAAAATAATATTATATTAACATAATAATAATTTAAATAACGAGTAGCTTGTTATGTATAACAAGTAAAAAATGCCAGCATTTCCTGGCAATAAGCTATTATTCCACGCAATCCAACACATAAATATCCCGGACACAATTAAGCTGCTGGAGGAGAAAGAAGCTGACATAAACGCTCAAAATGTGAACAGCCAAACTCCATTGCATACTGCGGTGATGACAAAAAATTCTGCCCTGGTGGAAATTCTGCTCAAGTAAATAAATTGCTTATATTATTAAAAATTAGCTATGATGCGAATCCTAATCACAGGGACAACGTGGACGTGGGGTATTGTTCGCCTTTGCACCGGGCAGTCGAAATAAACGATCTCAAAATCTGTCAACTACTGTAATAAATATTAATGTAGGTTGGAGAGAGGGGCAGATCCTTCCTTGAAATAGAAGAATGGACAGACCCCGTTGCATTTGGCAGCCAGGTTCGGCTACAAGGATATTGTCTTTCTTTTGTTGAGTAAGGGGAGTGATGTCAATGCCAGGGATAATTAGGGCAATACCCCAAGTTATTGGGCTAAAGCATATTAACATTTTGATTTGCGTAACTATTTTGTTTATTTTTAGTCGAAATTTTGCCCCCTCCTTAGACTATAAATATCAATGATTTGTATGAATAT
>Ga0105051_10008301_pt1 | contig 10568 bp, 10 predicted proteins | sample FRY02_FD_78383 | JGI IMG/M metagenome (GOLD analysis project Ga0105051, IMG submission 78383) | Freshwater microbial communities from Lake Fryxell liftoff mats and glacier meltwater in Antarctica - FRY-02 (megahit assembly) | ecosystem: Environmental > Aquatic > Freshwater > Ice > Glacier...
CGAACCCACCGGCGAGACCACGCGAACCCACCGGCGAGACCACGCGAACCCACCGGCGAGACCACGCGAACCCACCGGCGAGCCCACGCGAACCCACCGGCGAGACCACGCGAACCCACCGGCGAGACCACGAGGAGGGTTCGTGTTTGCAGCCATTACAATTTTGATATTTTGTTTAATAAAGGAAATTATTAGGAAGAGGCGTAATGATTTTGGAATCTTGCAACATTGGTCCACGGAATGTATATATGCAGCTCCGAGACGCGTCAATCATTTGGAGATGGAACTAAATCATACGCAACAAGCATCGCAAACGCCAGTAATGGGACTGGGACCAGATATATTGCCGTATATTATGAGTATCATTCCTGCGTCGCGGCATCAGATTGCACATCTGATTACACTGCGGGAGGTGTGCAAAGACTTTAAACAAGCGGTGGACAACTGTCGGGAAAACCACGAGTGGACGGGACGTTTCTCAGCGCAGGCGGCAGACTTCCGCAACGACGTGGCAAGGATTGGAAACGTGCACCCACCACTTTTGTTGAACCGTGGCATTGCACGTATGATAATTGAAAAACAATGGCAGCCACTAATTGATGGCATGCGCGAGTACAACTCTGATTGCATAACACAGGAGATCATTATCACACGATGCATGCAAACGCTGACACCTGGTATTATATTGAACAGAGCCATGCAACTGGCTGGTGTGGTGGCGTGGGCTATGCGAAGCCATCCGAACAGTTACCTTGTACAACAGAATGGCTGTCGTCTGCTGCAACTAATCGTTCACGAAGACGATGAGCTGCACATAACACAATACATTGTTGGCACCTTGGCGGTTGTCATGCACGCGAATATGCAAAATGTGGAGCTACTACAAATGTGCATGTATATACTCTATAAAATGCTCTTTCAAGTTCCTCATCTTGCCTCAGAAGCAGAGGATGCATCAGATTCGGATGGCGATGATGCGTCAGATGATGCACCTATGCCAGGGGTGCAGTCAGGCGCCAGGGATGTAGTGAACATGTCTGCACTTATGCAGGCTGGTGTGCACAACGTGCCAACTCTTCTTATTCGTATCATGCGACAACACATGGACGACTTTGGTTTGCAAGAAGCTGCTTCCGAAGCATTTTTTGTGTATTCTGGTATAATGAAACGACTCAAGGATCGCACGTGTATGAAGGATTTCGTGATGCACGAGGCTCAGACTGTTCTCATTGCAAGCATGCACACACACTTGCACCGAGTGCGTTCCGATTTCACCCACAGCGTGCAACAAAATTGCATTATGGCACTGGAAAATTTTATGGATTTCGACTTTTCAAGCATGCGACACGTGGAAAGAGCAATGCAGGCCTCGATCAATGCAGCATTACAGGATCGTGGCGAAGAGTCTATGGATTGTATGCGCGGAATTTTCAGCAAAATAATGGAGAAACTCGAGAATTCGCCGGTCGAGACTGAACTCATGCAAAAATTTGCGGCCAACAGTGCAATGGTGCAGATTTTCATCATGTACATATGCGATCCAGAATTTATTGCTTTGCAAGATGAACGCGACACACTTCATGCATTTGAACTTGTCACATTGATTTGTGATGGCAATGCCTACACCAGTGCGCGAATGGTGCAGGCGGATGTTATGAGAACAATTGATGGCGCGTCGCCACATACACTGAAAACAGCACACTGGCATCGCGCTCGAGATCGGCTGGTTGCAATACTCGAATAGGCGTCTTTGGAAACCCTTGGTGTGCGCTGAACATAGAACACAACAATATCATACGTCTTTTGAAAACAGTGTATTAGGCTCGAGATCGGTTGGTCAAAATACTCCAATCGGCCTCTTTGGACATCAGAAACATCAAAATCAAACTCCCACGGCTTCGTTTTTCCGATGTGTCTGGGAGGACGACATATATATACAGCTCAGAAAACGTGTGCATCGTTTTGGCGTGCCAACCCAATCTCATGCAACAACCATATCCAACGCCAGCAATGGGACTGGGACCAGATATCTTGCCGTATATCATGAGTGTCATCCCTGCGTCGCGGCGTCAGATTGCACACCTGATGACACTGCGTCGGGTGTGCAAAGACTTTAAAGAAGCAGTGGACAATTGTCGGGAAAACCACGAGTGGACGGGACGTTTCTCAGCGCAGGCGGCAGACTTCCGTAACGACGTGGCAATGATTGGAAACGTGCACCCACCACTTTTGCTGAACCGTGGCATTGCACGTATGATGTTTGAAAAACAATGGCAGCCACTCATTGAAGGCATGCGCGAGTACAACTCTGATTGTACCACACAAGAGATCATCATCACCCGATGGATGCACACGCTGACACCTCCTGTTATTCTCAACATGGCCATGCGAATGGTACTACATGACGATATCCGTGAATTGAACGAATGTGGTGTACCTGGTGTGGTGGCGTGGGCCATGCGAAGCCATCCGAATAGTCACCTTGTACATTACAATGGCTGTCGTCTGTTGGAACTAATCTTTGACGCAGACACCCAGCCCCGCGTAATGCCGTACATTGTTGGCACCATGGCGGTCGTCATTCACGCGAATATGCAAGATATAGAGATACAAAAACATTGCATGAGCATACTTAACACAATTCTCACCAGTGTTGACCAGGTTTACGTAGATGGCGGGGATGCATCAAATTCGGATGGCGACGATGCATCAGATGATGGATCTATGCAAGAGCTAGAGGCAGGCCCCAATAATTTAATGAAGATATCTGCACTGATACAGGCTGGTGTGCACAACGTGCCAAATCTTCTTATTCGTGTCATGCGAGTACACATGGACGACTATGATTTGCAATGTGTTGTTTCCGACGTATTATGGTCGTATGCTGGTATTATGAAGCAACTCAATGATCGCACGTGCTTGAAGGATTTCGCGATAAACGAGGCTGAGACTGTGCTCCTTGCATGCGCGCACAGACACTCACACCAAAAAAACCGTTCTTTCTGCGACGGTGTGCAACATAATTGCCTGTGGACAATGGAACGGCTCATGGATGTCGACTTTGCAAGCATGCAACACGTCAGAGCAGCTATGCAGGCCTCGATCAATGCAGCCGTGTACGAACGTGAAGAAGTATGTATGGATGCTATGCACAGTATGTTTAGCACAATAATGACGAAACTAGTGAATTCTCCGCTTGATTACGAAAACATGCAAACATTTGCGGCCAACAGTGGAATGGTGCAGATTTACCTCATGTACATATGCAATCCTGAACTGATTGATTTGCAAGAAGAAGACAACACACTTGAGGCGTTTCGACTGGTCACATTGATTTGCGATGGCAATGACAGCACCTGTGCGCAGATGCGGCAGGCGGATGTTCTAAGATGCATTGACAGCGCGTCGCCAATTACACCGAAAACAGCACACTGGCATCGCGCGCGAGATCGGCTGGTTGCAATTCTCGAATAGGCCTCTTTAGAACCCCATGGTGCAAGCTGAACACATAACACAACAATATCATATCATACGCCTTTTGAAAAATAATTCATTACATTCAAAATAAAATTTCAACATGTTTCCGCACACCTCGGCCCTTTGCAACGATGTTTTTTTGAAAACGCTAGCCTCAGTCCATCAACACAACCGTGTTGTTAATAATGTTCCAACACTCGTCGTGTTCTTGCACCGTTGTATCCCAATGACCGTGAGCTGGGTCCACGGCACCTCGCCACAACTGAACCATGTCGTCAGCGAGCGACTGCAAGATGGTCCACATGTCGCCCATGGACTTGTCCATCATGGGTGCCGGGTGCTTGCTATGCAAGTAAAGTCCGCCGTCGGTGTTTTCAAGATCTGCCGTGCCGTCCTCGCGCATTCCACAAAACAACATAACCGTGCTTTGGTCCTGGTGCAAACGAAAATGGACGGTAAGAAAGCGAAGTACATCGCGCATAGTTTTGTTCTTGTGCACCATGAGGTCCATGTAACAATTAGTCGAACCGCGCCTCTCAATCACCATAACAAACGTCTCAGCATCGCCTTCTTCGTCTTCAAGCATAACAATCGAAGTCATGTTGTCGTTGTCCATATGAGGAACCATGCATATGCCACCGGCAACGATGCCCCCACCGACTGTGCCATCGGAATCCGTCGCAGTCTGGACCCAGTCTCCCTTTTGCCACCACCATTCAGTGTCGCGAAAATGTGGTTCGAAGCACATGAGATAGTCGTCAGCAAACTTGTCATCGGCGAATCTTGCCATAAAAATGTCGGCACTGACAATGTAGGGCGCCGCAAGCGTCGCAATGCGCACCAGGATGCCAGGCTCCACACATTGGCCCCACTTTGAGCGTGCACCATTCACGGTGACGCTGCAAAAAAACTGCAGTACATTCTCTCTATACAATATGACGTCCTTGGCCATCGGCCGCGACGCAAATACGTATGCAGCATCTTCGTCTTCCAGCACAGGTGCGGCCACCACCGCCACCACACCAGCATATGGAATTTTAAAATGCACCATGTTTACCGCCGCGTGGCACACTGATCGAGAAAGAATCTTGCAAAAGAGCACAAAGGCGGACCCTCCTATATAAAAAATGTTCTATTTTGGACATTTTCCCCCGAATACACACCAATGTGCTATTTTGCGCGTTCAACCAGCGTGAGTGCGTACATCCGCGTCCTGAGGGCACACGATCAACCGTATCCAATGCTCGGTAGAGCTGTGCGGTTGTCCGGCGCTGTCATGTACACAGCTAGGACCGCCCGCGGTGGCAGGGATGGCCGAGCCACATGCAGTACCATCATTCCCCCCGTGTAGACTCGGGTTGACCTGTACATTGCAAGGTGCGCCGCTCCCATGGCGGCTTGTGCTCGTATTGTGCAGGAGTATCATTTGTCTGTTTGTGTGGCTTTGGAGTGTTTGCCAGCACAGACGCCCTTCCCGGCAATGGAATATTGCTGAGAATGTCCGTCCACCACGCTACCACAAACGTGCAAAGAGACTCGTCTTTTGTCAGTTTGTTCATGGGCGTCATTTTATACGGGAATTCGACGGCGCTCGTCGTCTGTGGGGTGGTGACCGGGCGCACATCCCTTACAGCAAGCAATATTAACAAATCTTGCATGTCCACAATGAAGGGAAAAATGCCGGTGGAATAATGTGCACCGAGGTCGGGTTTGATGCCCTTGGCTGTGTTACCCTTGTTGGTCATTACAATGTAGTCCCTGTGGTTAGGAAATACAGTCAGCTTGGTGTAGCAGTCGTCGCCCTGCGCCTCGCCACACAGGCACACAAACATATAGCCACACACCAAGACACCCGGCCACGCACGCACCAGAAAGTGAGCGCGGTAATTTCGTCGTGCAGCGCACCTCCCACATAGTCCCTGAAAAACACGTTAACGATATTCAGGGGGATCCTGCGGTCGCCGGCCTTGCACCTCAAAAAACACCGTGGCAGGTCTTTCCACACCACACGAAACCCTTTCCTTCCTGTCCACCAACAGGTTGGAGAGCTCCCGATGGCCTGCAGTTTTTGGCACAGCAGAGCTGCGGCTTTCATGCAATCGCGAATGGTTGGGTGCTTTTCACACACTTGCTCAAACGTCAACCCAGCGTCGAAGGATTCCTGCAGCGATTTCTTAAATTCAAAGGGGTTCGTATGCCGGGGAGGATATGCGTCGAAATCGACGAATCCCACATACATGACAATCTCCGCGCCTTTCATTATGTCCTTCATCAGGCAGGGCGTACTATGGATTGTGGTGGCCTGAATCACCGAAATATGTTCGGTGTACGGCGGTGTGTTTTGCTGCGACAAAAGTCGCAAAAATTCCTTCACCGAACACACGAGCTGGTTGCACACGTAATGCGGGGTCCCAGGTGGGCTGTTTTTTGGGCCCTGATAAGTAATGAACCACTCATGTGTTGTGTCTTGGCGACTATGCGCAATCGGAATCAATTCCATTTATTGATGGGTGTTCAAAGCTACAAACACCGAAATATCCCCTTCCTTTACCTTCTGCAAACATTCTCTTATATACAAAGCTGCAAAGATGCACTTTAAAACCCTACACCACAGCAGCGGTAGTGCCCTGCAATTTGCGCAAAATGGCCAGGTCCAACAAACGCCCAGCAATTTCTTCCATGTTCGCAGCAGGCATGTTTGTGAAGCCATCCATGCGGAACCAGCGGTCGTACTCGCCCTCGTACACGATGCACTCGGCAGCGGCAAGCAGCGACAATACGGGATCGTGCATCGACTTGGCGAGTGCGTCGATGGCAGCCTTGATTTGCATCGAATCGGTCTCGGTGCCGGCAACCTGGGACACCGCCATATCCGTAGAAACGACTGGAGCATCGGGGACAACTTGCACCGCGGCATCCGTGGAAACGACTGGAGCATCGGGGACAACTTCCACCGCCGTATCCGTAGAAAGGACAGGGGTGTCCATCACCGTGTCCATTTCACCTTCATTGCCTACGTTGGCAGTTACAGTGTCTAAGACACATGTAACGACAGCTACAATGGCATCGTCGCCTTCGTTAGCATTTGCGACAGAGGCGATGATGCCAGGTGCAGCGTCACAGCCTGTATCAGTGACGGTCGGTTCAATGCGGCGTTTCTTGGGCAATGTCGATGACATCGTGTTTGGGTCCAAATTCACTTGTTTCCTGTGTCTTTTATGCACTTTTGCGAGGACCATGTTCTATATTTGGAACGATCTCGAGACCAGAGTGAACGCGCACCTACATAGAGCAGGGGCTTGGAGGTGTGGCGGCATTGTGCGACAAAATGCTGCGGCTCCACGCGGAGCTGCCGGGATGGACAACAATGCAACGAACACCGAATACGCGCAAGCTGACGGAAATGATCAACACCAATATTGACGATTTGCCCCGAGAAATGCTCCTGCTGAACGAGGGAAAATCGCTGCAGGTCATTTCCGAGGGCAATATTTTGAATATCCACATACTCAAGACGTGCACGCAGAGGAGTGAAGAGCACTGTGTGCTTGAAGAGAGTGAATGGAGGTGCTGGGATGGGGACTTTCAAGTGCTATGGGAACAAAAATGCACCAATGCAGAGTCCTTCAATGAACGTACTTATTACCGGCAAAGGTACGCGGAGGGCGTGCAAGTGGGCCAGAGCAACAACGATGTTGAGAAAGTTGGCGTCGACAAGGTACGAGCGGCATGCATGCTCGCGGAGTGCAGCAGCACGCCAGAAATGTCCCGACACAAAAGGACAAAGCGGCAGAAAATCGCATGTCGCGAAGAAAACTTTGTCGGACGTGTCAAGGTCACTACTTTCATGGTCTTTGTGCTGGAAAGCACGACCCGTGTTTTTTTTGTGAGCGACCGAATTGCAGCAAGGAATGGCGAGAGAAATAACTTTTCAGTGCCTAAAGCCGTCAACATCTGCTACACAGGGACAGTGACTGGCACCATCTTTCCCACGGCCATCAGCGCAGAGATGCACCAGGCGAAGAAGCGAGGACCTTGCGGCAGCGAAATACACGTGGATACCAGCATGGGCGTGATGCAGATCTTTGGAAATAATGGCGGCTCTCGCAAAATAACTTGCAAAGCGTTTCTCAACATTGTTGAAGCCAACTACATCGTGCGAAGGGTGTGTAGCATGGTATAATGTTTGTTGTGGGTTGTGCTTGCTGGTTTGCGGCGTGCGCCCCTTGTGGTGTGTGTTTGCTTTTTTTTGCGGCATGCTTACGGTCGTGTGCGCGCGTGTTGCATGTTTTTGTGGCATGCAGCTCCGAGTCCAAGAAAGCTCCAATCTAGTCATGCATATGCTGGTGGTTTACGGCAACACGGGGTGCAAAATGGACTTGACTTGCAACGGCAACACTCTCGCGGTCATCAGTAAAATGCTCCCGGAGTGCAAATACACCCCCTGCATCGAGGAGCACAACATCCACGCGATCTTCCGGTGGACTTCGGTGTGGTCGATTCTGCAGTCGTCTGTGCGCCTCGACCAGGCCATACAACGAGACCTTAGCCGTGATGCACAAGGTCGAGGCGCTGGTACGGTCACCATACCTACTGCTGAATACGACCAGGCAACCTCACACTTTCTCCAGGAAACAGGACTCACACTCAGCATCACGACCCTCGGCACATGCATTTATCGGTTTGGGAAAAAGCGCCACAGAGATCCATGCCATGCAGATTCCCATCAGCAGCACCGCATGCCATCGCACAGCGAATACTCGGCCGAAACTGAGGAGATCATTTTCCAGCTGTGTCGATACATGCACCACATCATCACAACGTCGTAAGGCGCGCGTTGTACAGCACTTTATTAAATGTTTACATATTATATCTTTGTATCATCTCATCTGCATGTTCGTCTGTGCATGTTCTGTTGGCATCGCGCGCCCACGCTCATGATGGCGGCTGGTGACATCAGTCTTTGGCAAAGCATAACATGCCAGGCATACAATCATGACGATGCGCTGCAGGTCGCCGCGCTTCAATCGTTATTGCAAACCGTTCTTCTTGTCGTCCTCTGTAATCTCGACGCTGAATTCGCATGTTGACTCGCTGCCGGGAGACCAGCTCAACATTGCCTTGTATGCGCTGCAACACTGAAACTTGCTGTGCATTAGATACGTTAGAACTGAACACGCTCTGTATACACTCGAAAATGTCTGCTGGGCATGAAGACACACAGCGTTCCGCCATGTCATGTACAGCCCGGTTTCGCATAACCTGTAAGAAGGCGGCATGTACATCCCGCAACATTTCTTCGGTATGGTGTGCATCGATTGCACGGACGTTCAGTTCTTGCATGAAAAAGGGAAAATTGTGCTCTGTCGACGCGATCATTGCGCACACGCAAAAGTCCGCGTTCAACACAGTCATGTGCGCTGCGCTGTCTGGTTGCGCCCAGTACACATCGTCGTTCATGATGTATGCGCGAAAACTCGCAGCCAGTGCATAAAAGTGGTGTCTGTCTCGATAAATTGCTAGCAAAGCAGGATAATGCAAGCGCACGACATCTCTCATGACTTCATGTGTCAACGATTTGCTCAAATACCAAGAATGAATCCGAGTTTTAAAAGTGTGTTCGCGCGCATGATCCGCAAGGGTTGACATCTACCACTGCACAGTCAAATGGACACACTGGTTATATAGTGTAAGCTGTAGAAACAAAAGCCCACCACCGCTCTGAGCGGTGGCCATATGCTGCATCCAAGACATAAATTTGAGGAAAGCGTGTGGTTTTTGCAGTTGTTTGCGGAGTGAACACCTGTGGTATATGTAGTCGCATATACAGGCGAGTGTGCCCAGAAAGTATTGCTTGTGGCGTGTGCACTGTGGGCTGCGATAGAGCCGTGTATATATAAGACTGTGTTTGAAGGTGCAGGCATAGGGCCAGTATCGTCGACATGCGCGCGTATTGTGCTGCAAGTATGCGTGCCGTGCCTCGTCTGTGTCTGCTCGGTGTAGCGTGCCTGTTGGTGCCGCGTGTGGTTCGCAGCACCACCACCTCGGTGCAAATCGAGGCGGTATGTGGTGACGGTGTGATTTCAGGGACAGAGATATGCGACGATGGCAACCAAGTGGCACAAGACGGTTGTGCGGCATCGTGTCGACTCGAGAGTGCATACCTGTGCTACAACAGTATGCGCCACGACAACGAGTCCACTTCCGATGGCCACACACTCTCGTGGAACACGAGCACCGGTAATAGCGGTAGCAATTCTAGCAGCATCATGCAGGACGGCAGCAAATTTACAGTACTGTCCACGGTAGAACGTTGTGCAGGCACCGACATTTGCATCTCTGATCTTTGGCAGGCAGACCTTTGGCGATCCATGTACGAAGTGAATGCAGACAACTCTGCTGTCTTTATGCCACCATCGGGTTACTACTGCGCACGCTTTTGCAAGGACAAAATAATACCTCCCCCTGGGTATGAATTCAAGGACGGGTGCCACCCAACGGTGATTGCGCAATGTCTTCGGGGACTGACAAATTGCGACGCCAACGCATTCTGTCTGCAGGCCCCCGGTGCAGCGAGTTACACCTGCCGGTGCGACCCCGATTTTTTCGTGTCGGCGTCACAGGGCACAGCATGCGCCCGCAGCGGGATAGAACTGCTAGTGAACTTCACCAGCAGTGCGAGCGTCACCGAGAACGAGGCGAGAAATGCGATGAACGTCGTACGTGAGGCGTTGATGAGGGTTTTATTGGCAAGTGGGTACGTGCTCTCCCACAAGAGCAACGTGTCCTTGCTGCTCGAAGGCGTGCTGGACTATCCAGTTGAGCTCGTGGAGTCCCAAATGCAGTCCTCCTTGCTGGCGGGAGGGTCGATGTGGCGCGTGGTGTTGCGCATTCCAAGCCAGCACATTGACACCGCAAAGTTTGGCGCGGGGGTTTATTTCAAGGACTTTGACGGGCTATCGGGGCTCTTTGTGTCTCCAGAGTACGCGGTTCACGAGACATTTCGCTGCAACGGCCAACAAGGGGAAAGCGTGTGTACGGTGGACTCGGACTGCGCAAGTTCTACCGCCACGACCACAAATGCAAATGCA
>Ga0105051_10008308_pt1 | contig 10563 bp, 2 predicted proteins | sample FRY02_FD_78383 | JGI IMG/M metagenome (GOLD analysis project Ga0105051, IMG submission 78383) | Freshwater microbial communities from Lake Fryxell liftoff mats and glacier meltwater in Antarctica - FRY-02 (megahit assembly) | ecosystem: Environmental > Aquatic > Freshwater > Ice > Glacier...
AATCTAATATAATTAAAATAAAGAAATAAAAAAATCAGCATTTAACAGTATACTCCTCACTAAGAATGATAATTGACGGTGAATGATAACTGTAAATTCCATAAATTACCGTTTTGATATTAGTTACAGTAATGACGATAAAATTTATATTTTGGCTTATAAATTTTACTATTTATTAAACACAGTTGATTATTTTATATTATTTTCAAAAAGACCATGGGTTGTGGCAGCTCTCAAGTATTTTATTTATCAATATAGAAATAACAACAGGACTATGGTACTCTATCCAAGCCTCATGTATTTTTTTTATTAGGTGGTCCAGGCAGTGGAAAAGGCACTCAGGCAGAAAACTTGGTTAGAGATTATCGATTTCTTCACCTTTCAACAGGCGATCTTCTCAGGGAGTAAAGAAAAAAAGGAGGTGAGGATGCGCAAATGATATAAAACTTCATCAAATAAGGGAAACTTTTACCTTCTTCTCTCGTTGTCAAGCTACTTAAAAAATGCATTTCTGTCTATGGAAACAGACGATATTTGTTTGATGGATTCCCCAGAAATTTCGAAAACTGGGAGGAATTCCAAAAACAACTTTAAGAATTTGTAGTTGTAAGAAACCTAATTTATTTTGATTGTCCTACTTAAATTTTGGTGCAAAGAATAATGGAAAGAGCTAAATTAAGCGGAAGAGCAGACGATAATCCAGAAACAATTAAAAAAAGAATATAAACTTTTGAAAATTAAACCTTGCCTATAGTGAAAGATTTTGAGAACAGAGGTAACTGTATAAAGATTGATGCGACAAAAACCGTTGCAAAAGTTTATGACTAAATTAAGGAAAAACTCTCTTCGTATAACGTATAACCCCCAGCACCAGCCCAGCTTATTTTTGTCTTGGGAGGCCCAGGCTCTGGAAAAGGAACGTAAAATTATATCTTATTCAGTCAATGTGCTATTCTAGTTAAGAAGTATGGTTTCACTCATCTTTCGACTGGTGATCTTTTGAGATAAGAAGTAAAATCAGGTTCTCCTTTGGGAAAACAAATCGAATAAAAAATAAGCTAAGGACAGCTGGTATCGAGTGAATTAATGGTTAAAATTATCCAATAAAAAATATAAAGAAATAACTATGGAGGCAGATATTTGCTCGACGGTTTCCCGAGAGGACAGTAAAATATGGACTATTGGTAAAAGATTATGGCCAGATGGACTGATCTCAAGACCATTCTTTATTTTGATTGTGAGGAAAAGTAATTAATAAAAAGACTTTTACAAAGGGGCCAAACAAGTGGTCGATCTGACGATAACGAGGAGATAATTACCAAGAGACTCCACGTTTTTAATGAACATTCAAAACCAGTTATAGATCATTACTAAAAAATTAATAAAGTTTTCAGAATAGATGCAAATAGACCTGTTGAGAATATAACTAAAGACGTCGAAAATCATTTAGATCAAATCGGTATCTATCCAAAAGTAGTCAATAAAGCAAAACCAAAGGCTTTTTTAGTTTTGGGAAACAGCGGCTCAGGAAAAGGTACTCAGTGCAAAAAGATTTCTTAAAAATTTGGATTCTACAACATTTGCACAGGAGATTTATTAAGAAAGGAAATGAAAGAAAACGGACGACATAAAGAAATTATAGAGTAATCAATGAGATTAGGAAAACTGGCTCCAACAGACATTGTTGTACGACTCATGAAACAGTAAATATAAAAACAAAACTGGGAAGGAACTTTCTTGATCGATGGATTTCCTCGAAATAAGGACAATTTGGTTAAGTTAAATGAGTAAATTGGTGTAGATATTGAATTAGTTCATTTATTCCTACTTAACTGCAGTGAAGCCACGACCTTAGAAAGATTGAACAAAAGAGGATTGACTTCAGGCAGAAACGATGATAATCCTGAATCAATTATGAAAAAAAGAGAAACTTACGACAGGGAAACCCTCCCTGTTATTCATAAATTCCAAAGATAAAGCGGTTTTGTTCTTGAAATTAATGCAGATAAAGAAATCGATGAAGTTTATTCATAAGTTAAAAAACAGCTTAATAAACTCGGCTATTAGTAAAAATGATTTTCTAATCTGTATAAATTTTAAAATTGCAACATTAATTTTGTTTAACACCATTATAATTTTTTTCTTAATTCATTTATTCATATATTTTGTTAATTTTTCCCCCGATTTACTTAATTTCTTTTTTATTATTACGATTTTATTTACATTCTACAAAGAGATATTTAAAATTAAATTATTAAATATTATAACTACTAAATTGATTACGCTGGTTCCCACCTGCCCAGTTTTTTTCATATCAGATTAAACGAAATTATAGTCTATCAACACAATAAAAATAGATTTTTCTAAAATTGCTTTTGTAAAATCTGCTAAATAATATTTACCCGGGGCCCTAATTGTAGAGCTATTTTGACCATTGATGTATTCATTTTTATGATTAATTAGGATAAAAAGTATATTTCCAGTAAAAATACAGATTCTGAAGGAAGGTTTATTTGGAGCTGCAGGTTTTGTAAGAAGTAAAATAAAAATGCCGAGCTTTACTTTGTATATTTGAATTTTAAATACTTTATTTTAAAAAATGGCATCATAAATCTTTATAGAAGAATCGACCAAAATTGTTCCCCCCATCATTTTATTTTTAATAGATATAAGTGGCTCTATGACATCTTCCATTTTTACAGATTTGTGGAGTAAAAATCAGTATGAAATTTCTAAGAATTCTTCAATTATTTCTAGTCATATGAAAAAAATCATTTAAGAAAGTTTGATGAGAAAAATCTAATCCCAATATTTGACCTAACTTCAAAAAAGCTTTGGAAATAAGAATTTAGTCTAATAAAAAATAAAAAATTTCTCGAAACTTTCCTTTCTATTTGCCATCATTTAATACCATTTGAAGATGTTGAAAAACAAAAAGCAAAAGAATGAATTTCGAATAGGTTTTATATTTTTCAGTGATTCTTTAACCATTATAAAAGGTGCCAAACAGAAATCTATACCCATGTATATCGATTAAAATGAATATAATGAAGAACAATATCCATTCAAAAAGTAAGTTGTTGATTTCAACAGCTTTAAAAAACTTTTTTAAAAAGGAAAATCTTATGACAGGTATTTTGGAGACAGTAAATTTAGTGACTTTGATGTTTCTAAATTAGCAGTTCAATACGTCAAAACTGGCGGTAAAATAGCTCTTGGTCCAGCTTTAGCCTAGCAGCTAGCATTATATCCTAACATGATCAAGGGAGCAAGATTATAATAGTTACAGATTCTCTGCCAAACTATGGCATATTTTCATCAAAAGAAATAATCCTTGATTACAAAGATTTATCAAAAGTGCTGTAATAAAATAAAGCTACAATGGGAGTTTTTCGTTTAATAAACGATGAGTTCTAGAACATAAAATCAGATGGAGGATTTTAACAGTTCCTGAAGCAAAATTAGCAAAGTGTGAAACTTATTGAGGTATCTATAAAGCCTTCAATAACAGATCAACTATTATAAAACGCAGTAAAAGCTCTAAAAAACTTAATAAACTATTAATCAGTGGGTCATCCATACAATCTTGTAATTCTGAACTAAAATGAAAAAATTAACCTGAACGAATTCAAATACGATAACATTGACTATCGAAATCTAAGATTTATTACATCTCAGTCGAAACATTGGATTCAATTGAGTGTTGATAAGAAAACTATTGAGTAAAATGATATGTTATTTCCTGTAATGACTCAATTGATAATCGAATATGATGATGTTTTTAGCAAATAAAAATGTCTTTTCATGTCGTACATCATCCAGAGTTTAGTTAAGCCCAGCCCTAGAAAAAGTATATTTCGTGCAAATTATAACGATTTAAACGTATAAAATGAAGAGGGAAACTAACGCGCAAACGAGCATATGGAGGAGATAAACTTATAAAACATACAGACTTTACTAGATCTGGAGAGTATGAAAAGATTTGAAGAGTAGAGATAGTCAGATGTATTTATGAAAAAGACGTTCAGAAGGGAGCTTAAAGACATTATTATAAGGCTTCCTAACAATGTAGAGATAAGATCGATAGACTGCCAGAACATCAACGACTACACCCTACTTCAAAATCAAGTTCTATTGAGGGAAAATTGTTCAATACCAAGCGAACAGAGCCATCAACATACAAAAAAATTATAAGTATTTCAGCCTTTCTAAACAGAGTAATAGTTCTAGCGACTTTGATTATTTTCCTTATTGATCATGTTGTAAAAATTGTCTCTAACCATTACCAAGAATTAGTTTAAAAAATAAACATCCTCCTGCTAAACTTTATTGATACATTAACAGAAAGTGTAAATGAAAAATAAATAACGCATTAATCAATCGGCCTTATCGGTATTTTTTTATTGGTTGGCATTCTACCACAAGTCCCTCCTTTCTCTCATTGTTTATGTTACGTTTATTTTTATTGGTTGGCCTCCGTTTATGTTCATTTGAACTGTCGCTGGACTCACATTCTCAAGATTTTGTAAAATTTGAATTAATGTCTTGTTTAAATAATTCTTTGAATTCTGATTCTACATGTTTGACACTGGCATGTGAATCTTGTATTCAGGAGCAAAGTATATCTTGTAATCATTCTCAGGGATTTAGTCAGGAATATCGACGCCTGTTATTATCGAGGTTTAATATGTCCAGCATCTTGGGACATTTCTTAAGGTATACCCACCACCACCGATCATTAAGATTGGGACATTAAAAGTCTTCATATATTAAGCTACTGATCCATGTCCTTTTACTGAAAGGTTAAAGCAGCCCAATCTGTCACCTGATAGACTGTCAGTTCCTCCTTGAAGAACAACGGCTTAAGGTCTGAAATTTTCCATTATTTTTGCTAAAACTGGTCTTGTAATAGCAATAAAAGATTAATCATCCATTCCTTCATCGAGTGGAAAATTAACAGATCTGTAGGCCCCTTATTATTTCCCGATATCCTCAATATGTCCGGTTCCTGGAAAGTAGTCTTTAAACTTGTGAAATGAGCATGTCATTACCCTGTCTGTAAGATAGAACGCCTCTTCAACACCGTCTCCATGATGGATATCGATATCGATGTACAATACTCTTTGATATGTTTTAAGGAGTTATAAGATGGCCAACACACAGTCATTAACGTAACAGAATCCTGAGGCTTCAGATTGTTTCGCATGATGAAGACCGCCTGACCAGTTTACAGCGTATTGGACCTTTCCTTCCGCAAGTATTGATGAGCAAGCCACCGAACCAGTTGTATAGCTGATACAGTAATCATAAAGGCGCTCCATGACTGGACAATCTTACTTAAAATTGAACCTGTAAAGCTGGTCTTCATAGTTTGACTTATTTTCAGGAGTAACGTTTTTTAACACATCTATGTACTCATCAGAATGGAATCGTGTCAAAGTTTACTAATTTGCATTCAAATTATAAAGCTCTGCAAATTCATAATCGATTGTGGTAAAATGATTATCCAATTTATACTTGCGGACAATCTCGTCAGTCATTGCAACTCTCAGAGGCTTCATTGGATGGCCGTAAGAGTAGTGAAAGGTTCCGATCATATCATCAAAATAATATACAACATTGTGTTTGTATTCCATTTCCTGAAATCGATCTTTTAATTAGTGGGTTTGATATTTATTATGAAGTAGGCAAAAATATAATTGTTTGATTTTAGAGAGCAAAAATACACTACATTTGTTAAAAGTTTGTAAAATACACTTGGGAAAGAGATTTACAAACATATCAACCTTATTTAAAACATATTAGCTCCGAAATAGATTCGACTAGCAGAGTTAGTTGTAAAACAAATATTCCACTAATTAGCATAAAGCAGCTTAATAAATAATTATATGATGAAACTTCAGACAAAAAGACCCATCAAAACAGAAGCCATTAAATATAAAATAACAAGATTTACGATAAAATTTCACTCCATCCCTCTATGCCAACTTAATAGTACAAATAATAAATAGCAAAACAATGAGTTACGATATGTAGACTATAAATTCAAGAATGAGCAAAATAATTTTTTTATTTGATTCGATTCGATTTCTCTACTCTATAATATTTAGTGTTAAAATTTTGAAGATATTTATATATTCAAAATTATATGAGAGTTAATTACATCAAATATGTTTGCCTAAGTAATAATATTTTGAAACTTTAATTGTTTATAATTGTTAATTCCAATGATTGAAATTGAATTAAAATGTATTCATATTTAAACAAAACAAAATACTATTCATATATCGGTCATTACTCATGCCTTAGCATTATTGGCAATGCATTAGTCTACTTCCTTAATAATGTCAGCTGGATTCTTTAATTCTTGGATCTAAAGATTGTGAACCTTTTTCATTCCCTCAATGAGTGGATTTTTATTGACAGGCTCGATTACAGTGAGTGCGACACCTTTGTCGTTATGTCTGCCTGTTCTACCGACTCGATGTAAATAAGTATCCACATCAATCGTATCGTCTTTTTAACTTTTTTTGGGAACCCCGACATTTATTGCAAGAACAGCGTTTCTCACATCAATACCTCTCGCGATAATGTTGGTCGCCAGAAGAACGTTTGTTTAGTTGTTTCTGAATTTTTGCATGATAGTGTTTTTCTCACCTATACTTGTATCGACTTTGACTCCGTCCTTATATGCCTTGGCTGCGATAACACCTCTGGAAATTCCTGATAAATATTAGGACTCATCAGTAGTAAAGTCACTTGCCTTTGAATAAATTCAAAATTACTATGGAGTCGAAAAGTTAAGTGAATCTGTTTATTTAGTCAATTGAGTTGAAAAACATAAACACTTGAGGCTTTATTTTTGTTGTGGCCTTGTAAAGCTCCTTGAAAATCTTCTTAATTACATACTTATGTAATTAAGGTTAGCCTCCTTCCACAGTAATGTAATAATTGTTGACTCCTGTTAGAGTTATTCTTTTATTGTCTTATCCATGAGATGTGTGTGAGTTTGTTTCGTACTACCCGGAATTTTCCTGATAAAACTCAATGAATCTTTTGTCCATTGTGGCAGAGCAGGTAATTAGATTTGTATTTTTGCTATCTCTTACAATTTGCAATACTTTGGCTAAAGAGTCCTTATCATGATGATACACATCATCGACTTAGTCGACTGCAACAAATCTGCATTGTTCTAGATTCATGTTGCCTCTTTGATGACGATTTAAAAATGATTTTGCCTGACAAATGATAATATCGCCATGCGTGTGACCTTCTTTATCCAATCGACCCAACTTAAATTTTAGCTTTTCAGATTTTGATTTTTAACCGTATTATAAGAATTCTTTGAGAATACTTTCGATTTGCTCTTGTAACACATTGTTTTGAAGCAGAATTACACCCTGGGGTTTGAAGATTTCATTCTGAATTATCTTACCACGGCTTAAATTATAGAAATAGTTACAAACTTTTATCTTAGGCACACTTTAGTCCTGGTCTTAAGGAATTAAGCATTGGCAATAAAAATGCCATGGTTTTTCCTGAACCATTTGCAGCTCTGATCAAATAGTTAAATTTTTTTCTTTACTAATCTGTTGTCGTTTATAAAGACTCAGCCTGAACTCCTGTGGGCTTATTTTTCTTTTGCTGTTTCAATGCATCGATGATATCATTGTGAAGTTTGAAGTCTGTCCACTTCTTATTGCTTTTGATGTAAACTTTATCTTGCTGGTTATTTTATTTATCTGGTTCCATCTTTTCAATTTGATATTTAAACGAGATTTGATTTCAATTTAATATCTTTTTTAAAGAATATCTTGATTATAAATTCTCAAATTACTTTTGAAGAAATGATCAAATAATAAGTCATTTTTGCTTCTTTTTGTACCCATAATTATCAAAAGAGTCTTACAAATAAAATTGAGCTCAAATGTTTGAACAATTAGAATTTAGTCCATGTCGTTTCTCAAGTTGGAAAAGTTTGCAATAGGTGCTCTGAAATTTTAATGAAATCTCTTCAAACGAGTGATCATTGCCTCGTTTGTGCTGAATAAGTTGAGGAATACTTAAGATAAAAATAGATTTGTCCTCATTAAGACCAACAATTCGATGAAGCCTCAATCAAGTGCAGAAATGATCCAAAATAAATTCATTACGTGCCTTTAAAAGCGAAAGTTTGTAAGATATGTTTGAGTAAGATTCATGCAGCTTTTAACATCAGTGATGACTGCAAAGTTTGCTCCGGAAACTAAAATCTTATTCTAGATGATATCGAGAAGAACATTGTTTCTCCAATATTTTTTTCAGTAAAAAATATCATTAAATACCTCAGCGAGCAAAAAGTTGAAGACCATGTTTTTAAAGACTAACTGTAGTATTTTTGTAAATCGTAAGGGCGGCCTGAGATTAAGTCCTAAATCCCAGCATAATTGAGAAACGAGTAATCAAGCAAAAAGCGGCCTGAGATTAAGTCCCAAATCCCAGCATAATTGACAAACTAGTAATCAAGCTAAAATCACTTATCAAAGAGGTACAGCCTTTACCCAAAATGCCCAAAACATCGAAACCTCCCAGTTGAGCTTTGCAACAAATGTCTAGTGGGAGTCCTCAATCTGAAATATTGCCCTTACGGATGCACATATGATAAATAGAAGAAGCAAAAGATCAAAACAAGCTAAAATACAAAAATATCATAAACCGGATTCCTATGCGTCTACCCTCAGCCTTTAGAAGATAGTTGCTATTTGGATCTTTTTGTTATTCGGCAAATATAGTAGAAAGGCAGATTGGACCGATGGGAGAGCAATCTAAGAAAAGTACGCCCACTTGATTCGATCACCAATAAGTATCAAAAATACTTTTGCTTGTACTCCGGGTCTGTCTTCATTGGCGACAATATGTACTTGAATTGTGGAGGTGTTATTGGCGGTTCTATCACCACTAAATAGGTCACTAATATTTCATTTTTACTCAGGCTAACTGATGATTATAAGAACTTTTAGATTAGTGAGATCGAACCGATGAAAAATAAAAGGGCCTCTCACGCTGTTACCTTTCATAAAAATTTATAAAGGGTTTATGTAGTTGGTGGATATGTCAAATAAACCGGCTGCCTGAGGTCATGTTAGTATTATGACAAGAAGGAAAATAAATGGGTTCAAATGGGAGAGCTTAATATTTAAAGATCAAAACCGACTACATTTATTTATCAAAATTAACTCTACGCCTTTGGAGGGATGACTACAAATCCAAAAATAAACTAATTCTTTGGTGAAAGATACAACTAGAATAAAAAGTAATGGTAGTTATTGTCCTTTTCAGGTTTCGACTACCCATCTCTGACGGGATCTGTGAGTTTAACTTCAATTCCTTGCTACCAGAACAAAAAGGCGCTGTGGATGATTGGGGGTAGCAACTACCAGGACTATTCTACAATCGTGCAGAACCTGCAGATCAGCAAGCGCTAATTCAGTCTAAACGTGGACTACTACCTAAAAACAACCCGGTCTCGTTGCAACTGCACCTTAGGGCTAATAAACTCGGACATAATCGTAGTGTTCGGGGGTTTAAAGTAGCACTAGCCTCTGCTATCGATCTAAGCAATAAAATGCAAAAATGAATAGGACTATATCAAACCGATGTTCGTCTACGAGCCCATCTAGATGGGTTCATACCGGCTCCTGCTGCGTTAGAGTTGCGAGCATGTGTACTCCAAGCTGTACTAAAACCTGTAATAGGAGGAGATAGTGCGGAAATAAAAACTTGACAGGAATGACAACAGGCTCAGCAATGGCTACAATAGCCACATGCTCGAAAAGATGTATTATACGGTCGGCAAGAACTTTGTATGGGTCGATATGACGAGGAAATGAGTTTTTGGAATACGGGAACGGATTCGGCGGTTAGGTAGGTTGCCATGTTTGCTTGCAAGGGCACGGCGCTTATATAGCCTCATCATTGCCCCTGGCATTTTATTATTTTTATGCCGTCTTATCATTATCTATTCTATTTAATGGCTATTCAATATTCGCCTCAAACCAAGCTTATTCTTGGCCATTATTTTCACTTAACTCACAGGCTTATTACTTTTTAAAACCAACCTTTACAAGCTTATACTATTTCATCTTTATACCATTATTATGACACATTTCACAAACCTTATACCCACAACCATAGAAGTATAATTTTGACTAATCGGATGACTTCAGTTCATTTTGATATATATAGTTAATTATAACCAGGTTAATCGCTCAAAGACTGTTTAAAAAATAATGTAACATAGTATTTATAGAAAAACAAAATATTAGGTATCGAATACAGAAGTTTTCATTTATACTCCAAAAAGTACAAATATGGTTCAGAAGTCTATTTATTTATTTTTATAATTTAAAGCTCTTAAATTGTTCTCCAATTAAATATTTTAGTAGCCGGTTAATCTTTAAAAAAAACAAGATTAAAAAAAAGATCAAAGGAAAAGTAATATATATAAAATAAGCAGAATACTATATAAACTTAAGATTTCGTAAAGTCTGATTAAATTATAGTATACTTTAGACACTTAAAAAT
>Ga0105051_10008315_pt1 | contig 10552 bp, 10 predicted proteins | sample FRY02_FD_78383 | JGI IMG/M metagenome (GOLD analysis project Ga0105051, IMG submission 78383) | Freshwater microbial communities from Lake Fryxell liftoff mats and glacier meltwater in Antarctica - FRY-02 (megahit assembly) | ecosystem: Environmental > Aquatic > Freshwater > Ice > Glacier...
ACAGAATTAATTAACATCATCACAGCTCCAATGATGGCTGAGTTGGAATTTTGTTTGTTGAATGAATTGCTTTTTAGATAATCATCTACTAAGTAGTTACCGTATCCATAAAAAAAGAAGGCAGAAATAAACAAAATGCCTATTATTCGAGAAATTGTTTTTGTGCTTTGCATAAAAAGTGAAGTTTTTGTATTATTAATTAAATTTATTATACAAAATTACTTATTTTTTTTACGTAATTTTGAAATAAATTATATTACTAACTAAAATAATGAGGGAATTATGTCTCAAACTCGTGGTCCTATATCTCAATTCATCGAAAATCACTACTTACATTTTAATTCTGCGGCACTTGTTGACGCTGCAAAAGGTTATGAAACTCACCTTTTGGAAGGTGGAAAAATGATGATAACTCTTGCTGGAGCAATGTCAACTGCTGAGCTTGGCAAATCACTTGCCGAAATGATAAGACAGGATAAAGTTGCGATTATTTCTTGTACTGGTGCCAATTTGGAAGAAGATATAATGAATTTGGTAGCTCACTCACATTATAAAAGAGTACCAAACTACCGTGATTTATCTCCACAAGATGAGTGGGATTTATTAGAAAATCACTATAATAGAGTTACAGATACTTGTATTCCAGAGGAAGAAGCATTTAGAAGATTGCAAAAACATATCCACCACCAATGGAAAACTGCCGAAGATAATAACGAAAGATATTTTCCACACGAGTATATGTATAAAATGCTTTTATCTGGCGATTTGGAGCAATATTACGAAATCGACCCTAAAAACTCTTGGATGCTTGCCGCTGCTAAAAAAAACATACCTATTGTAGTTCCAGGTTGGGAAGATTCGACTATGGGTAATATTTTCGCATCTTATATTATCAAAAATCAATTAAAAGCTTCGACTATGAAGTCCGGTATTGAGTATATGGTATGGCTTGCGGATTGGTATCGTAATAATTCCGCTGGAAAAGGTGTTGGTTTCTTCCAAATTGGTGGCGGGATTGCTGGAGATTTTCCAATTTGTGTAGTACCTATGATGTATCAAGATTTAGAGTGGCATGATGTTCCATTTTGGTCGTATTTCTGTCAAATATCTGACTCTACTACAAGCTATGGTTCATACTCTGGTGCGGTTCCAAATGAAAAAATCACTTGGGGTAAATTAGATATACAAACACCCAAATTCATAGTTGAGTCGGATGCTACAATTGTTGCTCCACTTATATTTGCTTGGGTTTTGGGTTGGTAAGAGTGAAGGTTGTGATTTAGAATTTAATTAAAAAATGCAATTTAAAAAGAAAACCTAATTAGATAGAAAGTCTGATTAGGTTTTTTTTGTGATTATTTTAATTATTTATTTAAAAAACAACACTAAATTACACAAATTTAATAATCTGGGATTATAAAGGTAAATTACAACTATTTTTTTTGGTATGTAAAATAAATCAACTATTATTTTGTATATTTAAATTTTAGATATAAATATTATGAATAAAAGTAAAATAATAATTAAGAATTTTGGGTACTTTTTTATTTTGATGTTTTTTGCCTCCTGTAATGAAGAAACGAAGTATATAAATCCTGAAATTAAAAATATAACCGAAAGCGTTTATGCTTCTGGAATTATTAAAAGTAAAAATCAATATGAAGTATTTAGTAAAATAAATGGTATTGTTGCCAAAGTTGTATTAACAGAAGGCAGTGCTGTGCGAAAAGGAGATACCATTATTCAGATTTATAATGAAAGCTCCAAATTAGCATTTAAAAACGCAAGATTAAATTCAGTTTACTCTGATTATAATTTTAATTTAGAAAAAGTAAACGAAGCTGAAAAAGCAATAAAATTAGCGAAACAAAAATTAACAAATGACTCTTTATTATTTGTTAGACAAAAAAATCTTTGGGAGAAAGGTATTGGAATTAAAATTGAATTGGAACAAAAAGAATTAAATTATGAAAATTCTAAACTAAATTTAACAAGTTCGATAACAAAATATAATGACTTAAAAAATCAACTACAATTAATATCGAAACAATCAAAAAATAATTTAGAAATATCAAAACTTTTAGAGAGTGACTTTTATGTAAAAAGTGAAATAGATGGGATCATTTATCAAATTTATAAAGAAAAAGGCGAGATAGTCAATAACTTATCTCCAATAGCTATAATCGGAGCAGATGACTTTGAAATAGAATTAAGTGTAGATGAATACGATATAACTAAAATCAAAAAAGATCAAACAGTATTTGTAAGAATGGATAGTTACAAAAATCAAGTTTTTGAAGCTAAAATTACTTCTATTGACCATATAATGAATGCCAAAACACGGACTTTTAAAGCTGTAGCTGGATTTGTTGATAGACCCAAAGTGCTTTATCCTAATCTAACTACTGAGTGTAATATTTTAATTCAAACGAAAGAAAATGTTCTTATAATAGAAAGAGACTATTTACTAAATGATTCTACTGTTATGTTGGAAAGTGGTAAAATACAAAAAGTAAAAATTGGACTATTAGATTATAATAAAGTTGAAATAATCAATGGATTAAGCAAAAGTAGTAAAATAATTAAGCAAGGAAAATGAGAGTAAAATATATAACTGAAATCGCTTTCGCCTTAATTATTGCAAGATGGAAGCAAACAGGAGTAGCGGCAGTAGGAGTTACATTTAGTATTACTTTGTTTATTGCTTTGCTTGGATTTATGGAGGGGTTAAACACATTATTGGATAGTTTAATTCTCAATCGAACTCCACATATTAGATTATACAATGATTTAAAGATTTCTGACAACCAACCAATTTCTATGAGTTCAAAGTATAAAGATAATTACAACTTTATTAATTCTGTAAAGCCATATAATACCAGAAAAGAAATTTATAATGTAGCAAAAATCATAAATCAATTAGAAAATGACAAAAGAGTATTTGGAATTGCACCGAAAATCTCAACTCAGGTATTTTATAATGTAGGTAATATTGAGTTAAACGGTGTAATAAATGGAATTGATGTAGAAAAAGAAGCTAAACTTTTTTTCTTTAATGATTATGTTATCGAAGGTGATTATAAGGACTTAAAAAAAATTGCTAATAGTATAATTCTTGGGAAAGGTGCAGCTGATAAAATGTTGGCAAAAGTTGGAGATATAATCAATATTACTACTTCAAATGGCGAACAATTTTCACTCAAAGTTGTTGGTTTTTTTCAATCTGGAATGGCAGAATTAGATAAAGTACAAAGTTATGCGAGTTTGGCTACTACTCAAAAATTATTAGGCAAGCCAGAAAACTATATCAGTGATATTCAAATAAAGATTTATGAAATTGAAAAAGCACCAATGATAGCCATAGAATATTCTAAATTATTTGGTGTAGATGCTGAAGATATCCAAACTGCAAACTCACAATTTGAAACTGGAAGTAGTGTTCGTTCATTGATTTCTTATGCAGTCGGACTTACACTTTTGATTGTTTCTGGATTTGGGATTTCTAATATACTAAATATGCTTATCTATGAAAAAATGGATACAATTGCTATTTTGAAGGCAACTGGTTTTGATAGCAGTGATATAAAGAAAATATTTACAACTATATCTTTGACTATAGGTATTTGTGGCGGTGTGGCTGGATTATTATTTGGCTTTCTGTTGTCTTTGTTGATAGATTCGATTCCATTTGTTACAGCGTCTCTACCGACAGTTGAGACTTATCCAATTGACTACGGAATTAGATATTATATAACCGCTATTACTTTTGCTTTGTTTACCACATATTTTGCCGGTTGGTTCCCAGCTCGAAAAGCCAGTAAACTTGACCCTGTAATAATCATTAGAGTAAGGTAAATGAATAATAATAAAGATAATCAAGTTAGTCAAAACAATCAAGATAATAGAGTAGTTCTAGAAGCTAAATTAATTAATAAATCATTTTACGACCCTGTACAAATTGATGTATTAAAGGATATTTCATTTCAATTAAAAAGTATGGATTTTATCTCTATTATTGGTCGGTCTGGTTGTGGTAAGTCAACTTTATTATATATACTTTCCACAATGGATACGAGTTATAAAGGTGAACTTTATATTGATAACATTTTGCTTACGGGCAAAACCGACAAAGAATTAGCAGCTGTAAGAAATGAAAAAATTGGCTTTGTGTTCCAATTTCATTATTTACTTAATGAGTTTTCGGTATTAAAAAATGTAATACTTCCAGGCACCAAACTAAACAAAAAAAGCGTTGAAGAGTTAGAATCAATTGGTATGAATTACCTAAAAGATTTGGGTATTGAACATTTGGCTCATAAAATGGCATATCAAATATCTGGTGGAGAAAAACAAAGAGTTGCAATTGCAAGATCAATGATAAATGACCCATTAATAATAATGTGCGATGAACCGACAGGAAATTTGGATAAGACTAATGCAGAAATAGTTTTTAAAATCTTCAAAGAATTAGCCTCAGAATACAAAAAAACACTTTTGATAGTAACTCACGATATGGATTTTGCGGAGCGTACCAATAGAATAATAACGATGGAAGACGGACGTATCGTAAGTTGATAAATTTGTTGATAGCTTAGAAAAAGGTTACATATTTATTGACTTTAGAATTGGTGTCTATAATTCTGGTTCAAAAATAGGGAAAACTCATGACCATGGTACTGGCTTCAGAATTTCCCCTAATAATTTAAATTTAATTTATAATAATATTATTGAAATATGATTAATTATTCTAATTTATAACTTACGCCAAACACAACATTATTTTTGACATAATTTTCGGTTAAGCTACGGTAATTATTAAATAATATGCTCGGCTCATAATATATTCCAAAACTTAGTCTGCTCTCTGGCTTTAAGTTTATTCCGATATTCCCTCTCATTATTGTACCGATAGTAGCAAAATTAATCGAAGTACCTATACTTGGATAAATTCCTTTCATTATTGCCAATTCTTTAATATCAAATTTATAATTTGCTCCAACAAAGTAAGTACTTTCGTTTTGATAATTTTTATCTAACTGATTAATTTGTGTTGGTAATACAAATTGCTCATTTCCTAATTCTATACCGACAAAATGGTTGTTTGCAACTGAATATAAAAGACCTAATCTTATATTATTAGAAAAAGATTGAATTTGGTTATTATAACTATTATTTGAGCTTCCAATACCTTTTAATACTATAGTGAAATCGTTGAAGTCTTTTGCATCTTCATAAACTTTGTTATCAATAAATAGTATGTTTTCTTTAAAAATAGCGTCTCTAGTTTGTTCTGTAAGTTCATTGATGATTGTTATGTTATTTCCAAGTTCGTTAATAATAATGTTATTGATATTATTAAATTGTTCCAAATTAAAAACAGAAAGATTATTATCAGTATTAGCTAAGCTGTTATTCAAATTACCATTATTATTTTCTGAATTTTCACCTAAATTGATTGTAATTCCGCCTCCCAAGTTGCTTTTTATATCTTCAATTAATGATTGATTAAGACTAATATTATTCAAATTAAATTTATTATCTAAATTGTAATTTGAGTTGTTATTCGAACTATTACCTAAATTATTAGATAAATTAGAATTAGAGTTGGAATTAGAATTAGAAGCAGTCAAATATTTTTGAATGTTATTGGAGTTCTGAGTATTTTGATTATTCTGGTTTGTATTAACTCTATTATTTCTTCTATCATTAACAATATTTCCATTATTTAATTCTTCATTATTATCATTATATTTATCATTATATTTATCATTATCAATTAATAATGGGAGTGAAGAATTAGATTTGTTTGAATTATTAGTCAAAGAATTATTTTGAGATGAAATACCATTACCACTAATAGAATTGGTTATTTTATCATTATTGATATTGTTTTTAGTAGCATTAGTGAAATTAAATATCAGTGCAGTCAACATACCACCAATCAACAGACCCAAAAATGCAGATACATAATCTCTGAAATGAGTAAATAAAGATAATGATCCAACTGATGTGATAAATCCCACAGGAGTTCTGTCTTTGTCTTTTTTAACATTTTCTGCTAACGGTAACTCAAGCCCCATAGTTGCAAAAAGTGCATTCGTTGCAGATGCAGGTACGGTCGTTTGAGCAAAGTTCGCAAAAGATGCCTTATCCAATTTGATTAAGTTATAAAACTCTTCTCGCATCTCTTTATTTTCATTTAATGAACTGAAGAGCATATCTTCTCTCGTATCATCAAGTCCTTGGTCAAGGTACTCATAAATTAATTTCGACTTAGACATATTGCCTCTTAAATATAATGTATTTTAATTTCTATAATTTATAAAAACGACCTTATTGCTTATTTTTATCATAATAAACAGTAAGCATATTTTTGAGCTTTTCTTTTGCTCTATAATATTTCATTCTACAGGTTTTAATGCTTATTCCTGTAATTTCTTCAATTTCAATATAACTCATATCTTGAAACTGACGCATAATAATTACTTCTTTTTCATCTTCATCCAATAGATTCAAACAATTATCAATATAATTATTCAAATCATTTTTGGCTTCATCATCATAAAATGTATGAAATTCGGTCCCAAAATTATGAATATCCAAATCCAATACAACTTCATTATAATTGTGCTTTTTTGATTCAAGCCAAATACTTCTCGCAATCTTGATTAAGTAATTTTTGATTGAAGTCATATTTTCACTTTTTAGGGCGTAATCAACAAACTTGATAAACACTTCTTGAAAAATATCCTTTGCAGTATCCTCATCTCCGGTTACTTTGAGGCAATAAAAATAAACTTGTTGACTATACCTATTATAAATCACCAAAAAAGCCATATCACTGCTTTTTTTGTCTGATTTTAATTCAATAATCAAATCTTCATCTTTATATTTTTCAAATTTATTTAGCATTCAATAATGTAATATTTAAAAAACTTTTTCAAAATTTGTCATTCCCTTCTATATAAAAGACTGTTTTTTGCCAAAAATGTAACAAACTATTTTTAGACACCGTTGTAAATATAATTAATTCAACGATTTACAGAGGAAATTATTTTTTTCAGACTATGCCCAAAATCATTAAAAGTCCAAAAATCACTAAAAATAATAATACCAAATATTTCAAAAATTCAATAGTTACTTTCTTTAATAGATTAATTCCAATCAAAACTCCAATCGAAGAAGAGATTAAAGCTATTAATATAATTCGGAAATCGTACTTTTCTATATTTTGAAAAATTGAGTTGGAATATACGAATAATCTTGATAAATCAATTACAACTCCAATCATTACGCCAGTTGCAATAAACGCTGTTTTTTCTAAGCCACTTTTGATTAGAAACATTGACCTCAAAGCACCTTGATGACCAGACAATCCACCAAAAAAGCCACTGATAAAACCGCCTAATCTCATAGAATTATCTGTTAATTTTAGTTTATCGGATAAATTGGGTAATAAATCAATCACTGCAAATATAATAATCAATAAACCAATAGTTATCTGAATTAGAGATGAATTGAATTGATGATTAAAAATATTAAAATCATAAATAATATTTTGGACAACTAAATTATTCATCAAAAATGCACCTAAAATTGCACCGATAAAAGCTGTAATTCCAAACTTTTGAAATACTCTCCAATTTATATCTTTAGTCAAAAAACTTATTTTAAATAAGTTATTGAACAAATGCACGATTGCTGTCATTGCAATTGCGACCTGTAATTCAAAAAAAATACTAAACACGGGCAAAAGAATTGTTCCGAGACCAAAACCAGAGAAAAAAGTTAAAATTGATGCAAATAATGCTGCTATTATTATTACTATTTCCATTTTTCAACTATTGTGATTATAAAAGTATTATAAAAGTATTTTAATATAAGTTTGGATTGTAACAAATTAAGCCAAAGTCCGTAAAACAAATTAGCACAAACTTATTATACAAATTTACTTAATATTTAAAACAATAAGGCAATAAATATATGAAAAACCAAAAAATTAACTTCAACCAAACACTAACTACATTTATCAAAAGCTCAATGCTTTTTATAATTCTAACTCTAAGTCTTAATTCTTGTTATATGGATGATAATAATCCTGTAGTTAGTGACCCAGATCTAAATCGTTTTGTTACATATAATTATAGCATAAAAGCAAATGATTGGGCTCCAAAAGTAAACGATATCAGCACTTACTTATACCTCAAAACTATACCTGACCTGACCACTGGTGTAATTAACAACGGAATTGTTTTGACATACTTGCGTTCTTCGAGTGGGACGAACACTTGGGTACAGCTACCGATGACAAATTATTATACTGATAGTAAAGGTGTGCCATATACTATTGAATATCTGCCTTGGCACGGAGTTGGGCAATTTGAATTGCAGTATGTGGATTCTCACCCAAACCCGGTTGCACCAAGTTTTGATATGGAAATTAGAGTTGTCATTATTGAGGGCAAAAATTATACTACAAGCATCAAAAAATTGGACAAATCAAATTATAATTTGATAAGCAATAAGTTGAATGAATTAGAGAATCAACGTAATCATTCCGACAAATAAATAAAATTATTACTCGTTATTTTTGAAGAAGTATATAATAAAAAAGGAAAAAATAATAAAAATAATGAAATACTTTAACCATCATGATATTATTGAAAGAGGCGTTTTGATTGAAGAGCAAATTAAAAAGTGTCAAACTATATTAGTGTAAGACACAACGTAGGGTGGGAGTAGCTCTCGGAGAACTTGACGCAGTTTTATAACCATCTATCTTTCGGACATTTAGGCTTTGATACCCGTGTTGCATGAAGACGGAATATAAACTCGACAAAATACCAATTAATATTTTTCGATAAATTCAAATATATTTAACGCAACGATATTTTTAGTTGTTTTTGGGTAAGGCTTAGGAGATTGATTTTTGGAAATAATTGTGATTGTATTATTATCACCACCAAACCCAGAATCTTCTTTATTTGCGTAGTTTCCAATTATAATATCGGCATTTTTGTAGTTTAGTTTTGTGGTAGCATTTTGCTCTAAGTTTTCACTTTCTAAAGCAAATCCAACTACTAATTGGGTGTTACTTTTTAAATTACCAATAGTTTTGAGTATATCTTTATTTTCAATTAATTCAAGATTATCAAGTTTAATATTATCTTTTTTAAGTTTACCAATATGTTGGTATTTCGGCGAGTAGTCTGAAACAGCAGCAGAAAATATTAATATATCTTGATTTTGGTAATTTCCTAAAACCTTATCCAACATTTCTTTGGCTGATGTTATTTTAATTAGTTTGATTTTTTCGTCAAGCTCATCATTTAATTTGTCGTTGACAGGACCGGAAATCAAAGTAACTTCTGCACCCATTTCAATAGCTACCTTTGCCAAACAATAACCCATTTTACCAGTAGAAAAGTTACTAATAAATCGTACATCATCAATTTTTTCGTAGGTGGGTCCGGCAGTGATAAGTATCTTTTTATTTAAGTAATACTTTGACAGAAGTGATAATTTCCTTTGATGTTCAGAGATTACAAATTCAGTTAGATTTTTTTTTTTTAGTAATTCTAAATCTAACTCAACATTAAACGCAATATCATCTTTTATAGAATTAGTGTTTATGTTAGTATCATTATCTACTTTTTTGCTAATTAGAGCTTCAATTTTTAATTTTTTCTCTAATTCAATAATTCTTTGTTTAATATTATCAAATTTATTTACTTCTTTTGCTACAATTACTTCAGGAGAATTAATATTTTCTTCGACTATATTATTCGTAATATTAGAATTGTCGGTAATGTTGGAAATTATATTGCTTTCTATAATTTCAGCTTCATTATTAATATTATCATTTGAATTATCAATATTGTTATTATTTTGGGTAGAACCAACAATATATTTTAAAACTTCATTAACAATTACATTAGTGTCTGGCAGTCTTCCTTTTCCAATTAATCCACTTGATAGTTCACCCTCTTCTGGCTCAATAATTATATAGCCAATTTCTTTTAAAATATTGATATTTCTTTGGTTGACTGGATGATACCACATATCATAATCCATTGCTGGAGATAGAATAATAGGTATATTCTTTGAATTTAGAGAAGTCGAATTATTAGAATTATTATAACCAAAGGGAATAGAGAACAAGGTAGTCATTAATGAATTATCACAAAGTCCATTCGCTAATTTTGCGATGGTATTCATTGATGCAGGAGCAACTATCATCAAATCACAATGATTAGCTAATTCTACATGCCAAGCTCCGGAATTATTAATATTTTCATCAAATTGATTAACTATTACTTTATTTTTTGTTAGATTAGACAAGACCAAAGGCGAAACAAAATTCGTAGCATCCTGAGTCATTACAACTTTTACATTAGCACCTAATTTAATTAATTCTCTAATTATCATTGGACTTTTGTATGCTGATATTGAGCCAGATACTCCAAATATTATTGTTTTGTTTTCTATTGCTTTCATAAATAATCAATCGTTTTTATTTTAGGGATATATTTGTAGGGATATTTGTTTAGGG
>Ga0105051_10008316_pt1 | contig 10552 bp, 8 predicted proteins | sample FRY02_FD_78383 | JGI IMG/M metagenome (GOLD analysis project Ga0105051, IMG submission 78383) | Freshwater microbial communities from Lake Fryxell liftoff mats and glacier meltwater in Antarctica - FRY-02 (megahit assembly) | ecosystem: Environmental > Aquatic > Freshwater > Ice > Glacier...
TCGGTCCGTGCCATTTATCGCCGGAACGATCGCACTAACAACCATGCTTGGAGGACGCTTTGTTCTTCGTGCCTACCGGCAGCGCTCACTTTTTAGTCGAGACGGCGATCGAGTTCTGATCTACGGTGCTGGTGAGAGCGGCGATCAAATAATTCGTCAGATGCTTACTACTCCCACATCAAAATTCATCCCTGTTGCGGTGATTGACGACAACCCGAGAAAACTCAACTTGCGTGTGCAAGGAATTCGAGTTGTCGGCTCGAGCTCTGATCTCGAACAGATAGCCCGTAGAACTGCGGCAACCACTCTTGTAGTCGCAATTGCTGGCATTGACTCTAAGCAACTACTTGACCTTGACAGCCGTTGTAAAGCTCTAAATGTGGCATTGCGAGTTATCCCTACCGCTTCGGAGATTATTGGCGGGGCAGTGAAACTCGGTGACATCTCACACGTGACAGACGAAGACCTGCTAGGCAGACGCCCAATCGAAACCGACGAGGTTGGGATTTCTAAACTACTCAAAGGCAAGCGAATCCTGATTACTGGTGCTGGCGGGAGTATTGGGTCCGAACTCGCCAGACAAGTTCATCGCTATCAGCCAGCATTCGTTGGCATTCTGGACCGCGATGAGTCGGCTATCCACGCGGTGCAACTCACGATCGATGGGCGCGGCCTCCTTGACTCCGACAGCCTGATCCTCGCTGACATTCGTGATCCAGACTGGATGCTCGAAATCATGAAAATGACCCAACCAGACATCGTTTTTCACGCGGCTGCGCTAAAGCATCTTTCACTCCTGGAACGTTACCCGCAAGAGGGCCATAAGACGAATGTGTTGGGCACCCAAAACGTGATCAATGCCTGCAAAGCTGCCGGAGTAACCGTCTTCATCAATATTTCCACGGACAAGGCTGCTGATCCAACCTGCGTGCTGGGGCATACCAAACTCTTGACCGAGCGCATGACGGCCAGCGTCCAACCGATCAACGGTGAGCGTTTCATGTCCGTCCGCTTTGGTAACGTGCTCGGGAGCCGTGGTTCTGTTCTCACCACTTTCCGTTACCAAATTGAGAATGGTGGCCCCGTAACTGTTACAGACGCAGACGCAACCCGTTACTTCATGACAATTCCCGAAGCCGTCCATTTGGTGCTTCAGGCCGCCGTAATCGGCGAACACTCCGAAACCTTGATTCTGGACATGGGCGTCCCTATCTTGATTGACGACGTTGCCAGACAGATGATCGAGAAAAGTGGCCGCGATATTAAAATCGTCTATACGGGATTGCGTCCGGGGGAGAAAACATCCGAAGTGCTCTTTGCCCGCAGCGAAAACGCAGTCGTTAGGTCACACCCACTGATATTTCATACCCGAGTGGATCCAATCGAATTGGACGCGCCCCAAAAACTAGATATTGGGGCACGAGGTTAGCGCTCTCGACGTCAATGAATCTAAAAGATTCATTCGAATAGGGTTTCAGTATTGCAACAAACCAGAGTGCAATTTTTCCTATTTGCAGTCAAAGCACTGCAACTTCTTCACCCAGACCCAAGTAAATCCGGTATCCTTTCGATTTTTGGATTTCCCGTATTAACTCCAAAGTCTCCGACCAAGCAACTGCCGTCAGGATCATCATGCGAAAATTGGGGATTTCCCGGAACAAAATGACCATTCCCCAAAAAGTCCCTGTTAAGGTCCTACCGGCTCACAACCGGTGAAAGACGGCACACCCTTAGAATGTGCTGGTGTATGTTCCCGGTCGCCAGAGTGAAATGCGAAGGCTAGTAATTATTGGTGCTCGCAGTAATCTGACGCAAACGATTCAAAGTAAGTCAGCAGCAATTGTCGTTCCCACCAATGAAATGTTGAATCCTGGCACTTCGATTTCAATCCCAAAGAATCTACCTGTGATTATCAATGCTTTTCAACCTGCGACTCAACTTTCGGATCTCTCAGATCCAGTCACCTATGTGAACAGATCGCTCGTAGTTCTGGCTCGTTCCTTAGACTGGGCTCGATCCGCGCGTTGCGAACGGTTGATCTACACGAGTAGCGCCGTGGTGTACGGGGAGAACGCCGATTGTCGAGAGGAAGACGCTGTCCAGATTCGCAGTCTCCACAGTGCCCTTAAGGTGGCAGCAGAGCAATTGATCACCAGCTACGCAAATGCCTCAGGACTCAACTTCACCATTGTTCGCCTCTTCAACCTTTATGGAGGCCAAGACCATTTTTCAGTTATTCATCGGTTAGCGCAAGCGGCAAAGTCCAATTCACCATTCAAGATTATCAACTCTGGTGCGGCGCTTCGCGACTTCACACACGTGTCAGATGCTGCCAATTCTTATTTACGTCTACTGGAAGTCCCGAATCCGATCGTTCTCAATATTGGAAGTGGCCAAGCAATTTCAGTAAACAACCTTGTCGACGTGGTCAACGAATGTGGCGTTTATCTGGACTTTGAAAACAGCACGCGAGAGGAAGTAAATGTGTGTGTTGCCAATACAGATCGCCTTGAGAAGTTAGTTGACACTACGGAGTTTCATGATCCTCTTACTTATTTGCGTGAGCAGATTCAATCTTGAAGACGAAACTTTGGATCGTCACTACCGTTGCAGAATCACTCGACTCATTAATTGAGGGGCAACCTAGATTTCTCAGCAAGTATTTTGATGTCACGATCGTGAGTTCCCCATCGAAGAAACTTATCGCCACGGCCGATCGCGAGAATGTGGCGTGGCGTGCTGTGAGATTGACACGAGAAATATCGCCTATCCAGGATTTGATTTCAATTTGGAAAATGTACGGAATGCTGAGAAAAGATCGCCCAGACATTATTCAGTCCTACACTCCAAAAGCTGGTCTGATAACCATGATTTCTGCACGCCTGGCCAGGGTTCCTTTAAGAGTTCACGGTATCGTGGGAATGCCCTTAATGGAGGCCCGAGGAATTCGGCGAAAAGTCATGCGAATCGCCGAGAAATTAACATACTGGAACGCAACAGCCTTAACTTCAAACAGTTTTGGGCTGCGGGACTACATACGCTCTCACCTGACCAAAAGGGCCATTATCGTTATTGGGCGGGGTTCAATCAATGGCGTCGATGTTAATCATTACGACCCACAACTGTTCAATGTCAATGTTCGCTCGAAATTAGGTATTCCTGAGCAGTGTGCCGTTTTCGTCTATGTCGGACGCTTGGTTCCCGACAAGGGGATTGTTGAGCTCGTTGACGCATTTATGGAACTCGCCAATTATGACTCGAACATTAATCTGCTACTCGTGGGTGACGAAGAGAGTGAGTTGACACCCTTACCCCAAAGGACTCTAGAACTAATTGCGACTTCAAAAAGGATCCGCAAGCTCGGATGGTGCGCGGACGTTCGGCCATATATGGCTGCGGCAAACGTGTTTGTACTACCCAGTTATCGCGAAGGCTTGCCGAATTCAGTGATCGAAGCAGGTGCGATGTCGCTGCCGTCAATCGTGACGGACATTAATGGTTGCAACGAAGTTGTGCAAGATGGAGTAAACGGGATCCTGGTTCCGGTCAAGGATCATGTCAAATTGAGAGAGGCAATGGCCTCTCTCCAAATCAATCAAGATGAAGCAAAAGCCATGGGACGGATAGCCCGAGCTCGCGTTATTGATTCCTTTGGCCAAGAACAGTTCTGGGGTCGACTTGCTGAGTTTTATTTTTCCCTTGTTGAAGAACAGAGTCATATTGAACTAAAGAATCTAGAAAACTGAATTTCTTTTTGCCTTGAACAGGAAAGCATCTTGTCACGACGATTGATTTGCTTTTGATAGAAGGCCCCATTTCACTTTGACAAGAACAGTAAGACCGAGGTAGGAAAATTGGGGAGGTGTACGTCAATTAAAGTGCGGGCCACTCCCGCAGCCACTGACTTACTTATCAACTGCTGAACCGATTTTCGGCGGCGCTCCCAACAATACGATCAGACCAAACTTGGCGAATTCGCAAGATGGCCAAGAAGGTGCAAATTCATCGGTACACTTAAGGCCACGACAACTTCGGGCGCACGCGTCACGCTCAAGGGAGTAGTGCACGCACGCTTTGACCCGCCGGGGGTAACAGGTGTGTTCGTGGGGAGGGAGTAACCAATTGCCGGAAACGATGCTGACAACACTTTTGGCCACCGTGGCACTCGCTGTGTCTGGTCTGATTCTGGTCTACCGGTGTGGATCACAACAAAAGGTGCTCGGAGCCTCCCTCTTTGCTTACTGTGCTCAACTACTAGTTGTTCTATTGATCTTCACGAATCTGGGGCTGGTTGCCGACGACATTACCTATCACGGTGAGTCCCTACTCATAGCGCAAGCACATCAGCTCGGTTTTGAACCAATGATCAGAGATGATTTAATCGGTCGACAGGCATTTTTTCGCGTGGTGGGCTATCTATATTTTCTGTTTGGTGCTCACCCGATCCTGGGCTTAGTTCTGGTGCCAACCCTGATGGGATTAATTCCCGCAATACTGGCCTACAGTGCGCGGAACTTCGAGCTTGATCGATCAGTGACTCTCTCTGCCTGGTTGAGCGCGGCGCTGCCTCCGTTTTTTCTTTGGGCACCATGGCTTCGACGTGAAGCCCTCGTCTTTTTTCTACTGGCGGCCACGGTTATGGGTATAAGTCTGATCTACCGCTCTCGGTTCTTGACGGGGATTGGAATTCTGCTTTTCGTAATTCTCGCTCTTAGGTACACCCGGACCCAGTTGATTCTGGACGTAGTCGCCGGTCTTGCGGTGGTTCTCTTCGTGGTGACTCTTCGCAAAGCAAGTAGCCGACTTTCTCGGACACTCATTGGAGTGGTGACTCTTATTATTATCGCCGGCGGGGCGGTCTTGTCTCCAAAACTGCTAGCTTTGAGCGGAACGCAAAACCTGCTGACTCCAAATCTTGACTCAATAGTGGCCTCAAACTCTTCAGTCGCAGAAAACCTCCGAGTCTCCGGGGTAAGTGGCGCCTACAACACGTCTCCTACAGGTTTCGGGATAAATCTTATTCGTTCACTATTTGGTCCATTTCCTTGGGAGTGGCAGAATCTGGCCTGGATCGTTGCCGGACTTGAAGGATTACTGCTGTTAGGCGCCACTGTCTTAATCGGATGGGCGCTAATCCGAGTGCCCCAATCGCGTGCGCCTGCCGTGATCTTGCTGGCAGCCCTCTTCCCATTGATCGCAGGAACTGCATACACCTTGGCAAATTACGGGATCGTAATGCGGGTTCGAGCCCATTACTACCTTTTTCTGATTCCCATTATGGCTGCCGGGCTGACATCTGCTCTCGGTACCATTCGACCGTACGTTGAAAGCCGTCTTCAAACTCGATCGGTTGAACATGCGGAAATAGTTTCCGAACCAGATTAGGACTATTTTGCGAATCGTGAACGTCCCCGGGTCGGGTAGGGAGTCGTCGAATTTCTAAATCCATTCCGACTTCATTAGTCAGCATTGCAAGCACTTCGTTGAGGCTTATGCGGTTTCCGAAGGCCATGTTGATTGGCGCTCCACCGTTGAAACCTTGGCCAGTTGTTGAGGCCAGAATCTCAGTCACAGTGTCCACATGAGTAAAATCACGCGTTTGATCGCCCAATCCATGTACCTCGATTTGTTTACCAGAGAGGGCCCTGTCAATCCAAAGAGGAATTACTGCCGCGTAGACATGGTCCGGTCGCTGCCATTGACCGTACACATTAAATGGTCGAAAAGTCGTGATGGGAAGTCCATAGCAGTGAGCGTACGAACGCGCATAATGCTCAACGGAAGCTTTGCTCGCCGCATAGGGACTAATCGGCGCAATTGGCATGCTTTCCAACTTGGGCAATTCAAGATTCGCTCCATACACTGAGGAGGATGAAATGACAGTTACCGGAGTCAAATTGACCCTAGCGGCCTCAAGCACAGCGAGCATTCCGCCGACATTGGTTTCATGGGTCTGCAACGGTTCGTTTACTGACCGGATCACAGACCCCAATGCTGCGAGGTGTACCACTGAATCTACGGAAGAAACAATGCTCTTCATCAGATCAGTGTTCAAAACAGAATCAGTAACAAGCTCCATATCAAGACCACTTAAATTTTCAGCCCGACCCGTGGACATGTTGTCAACAACGACAACGTGATGGCCATCTGTGATCAATCGCCTCACCAGATTGCTTCCAATAAAACCGGCCCCGCCAGTGACTAGAACTCGCACGTGACCCCCGCTAAATGCATTGGTTGCTGACTCCTGATATGACTAAGATTACTGAAGTTCGTGTGGTTCATTTGAGGGGGTCATGTGTGTGGAGTAGTTGCTGAACTCCGCTTTGACGGATCGGTGCCTTCGCGTGGCGTACATGAGAGACAACTTGAGACATTGCGTCACAGGGGTCCCGACGCCCATGGATACGCCATTACCGGCTCGGCGGCAGTGGGACAAACTCGACTCCGAATAATTGACACATCCCATGGTGACCCTCCGATAAAGACTCCCTCTGGACGATTCACTGTGAGTCTGAACGGCGAGATTTACAATTACCGCACGCTCCGTGAAGAACTAAGTCAACAAGGTCACAAATTCAGCAGTGGCACGGATACGGAAGTGGTGGCTCACCTGCTCGAGGCCCACGGTCCGCTAGACGCCGCAAAAATGCTAGATGGGATGTTTGCAATTGCGGCATGGGATGACCATGATCAGCGACTGATCCTGATTCGTGACCGTTTGGGCGAGAAGCCATTGTTTTTTGCACGTACTCCAAGAAGCATCGTTGTATCAAGTGAAATCAAAGGCCTGCTTGTCCATCCAGATGTTTCGAAACAAGTGGATCTTTCCATGATCCCCGACTACTTGTCATGCGGCTACGTGCCTTCACCAAATACCTTTTTTTTAAATATTAAATCTTTACCGGCGGCTTCCGTGATGCAGGTCACGGTTGAAGGACAACAGTCAGTCGAGACCTATTGGTCTCTTGCGAGGGGTAGCGTCTTAGAGGGTTCAATGGCCGAACTCGCCCGCGCGACCCGTCAGCGTGTCGAGCAGGCCGTTGTGTCTCGATCATCGGCGGATCGCCGTCTCGGGTGCTTCCTCAGCGGCGGTATTGACTCCAGTATTGTCACGGCTGCATTGGTCTCGGCCTCACCAAAACAGGTTGAAACCTTTACTGTGGGTTTCGACGATATTGACTTTGATGAACGAAAGTACGCCTCTATGGTTGCTCAACGGCTAGGTACCAACCACCATGAAATTGTGGTCTCTCCCAACATCGTGGAGCTGACCGAAGAAATTTCACTGCAACACGATCAGCCATTCGCAGATTCAAGTTCAGTGCCGTTTTATGTACTGTCGCGGTACGCGGCGAGCCAGGTAACCGTTTCACTATCAGGAGATGGAGGTGACGAAATGTTCGGCGGCTACGAGCGATTTAGTGGAGGGCTGGCCGTAGCAGCGGCCCAGGCACACCCCAAGGCTTGGGCACTGGCACTAGCCGGGAGTAAGGCGTTGCACTTCCCGGGCCGCATTCTGCGAAACGCTGCTGCCGTGGAAGCAGGCTTACCGACAGCCTTTCGGCGATGGATTTCCTACACTTCGGAGCCTGACGTCCTGGCGCTTTCCGGCGGCAAGATCCCAGGAAGTTGGGGGGAGTACCACAAGGTCTGGGAGAGTGCGCACGGAGATTCCGTTCTAGATCGCCTCATGCGAATAAATCTTGACACCTATCTTCTCGATGACCTCTTGGTCAAAGCCGACCGCATGTCCATGGCTCACGGCTTGGAAGTGCGAAATCCTTTTCTCGCGACTGACCTTGTTGAATTCGCATTCCAGCTTCCAGACAAAACAAAGACGACGATCGGCCAACGCAAGCGAATACTGAAGGCTGCGTATCGTGAAATTCTTCCAGCAGAGGTGCTCGAAAGACGAAAACATGGCTTCGGCATCCCGCTGGATAACTGGTTTAGAGGAGATCTTGGTGTTTTTGCAGCTGACCGATTAGGCACAGGTGCCAAAATACGAGAAGTTCTGAATCCGCAAGCAATCGACAATTTACTCAGCGAACACAATTCTGGACGGCGGAATCTGGGACACACGCTGTGGACACTTCTCATGCTGGAATTGTTCTTGCGTCGCCATGTCGACCATTGGGACCCGGCCGATGCATGACGTCACCTTCCTGACATTCGATTCGGTTCAAGAGGGTGTGGGAGCAAGCCAAATTTCTGCTGTTGTTCGCCAACTTTCTGAAATAGGTGTTGATATCTCACTGGTATCCATGGAGAAGCAACCGCCAAGTTCAGCGATCAGATCCCAGATGCGTTCAGCCGGGGTGGACTGGCTTGCACTGCCATTCGGTTCATTTGGTCCAGTCGGTGGTATCAAGCGTGTACTGCGATTAATGCAAGCGTTACCACCTTCAAGGCTGGTGCACTGCCGTAGTGATCTACCTGTCGTCGCAGCACTCGCCAGACGAATGCCTTTTGTCTGGGATGTTCGATCATTGTGGTCTGATCAACGTGTGGCACTTGGCGCGATCTCGCCTGGTGGAAGTCAACACCGTGCACTCCTAAAAATTGAGAGCACGGCTTACAGGCGGTGTTCGGCCATGCTGACCCTCACGGAGGCAGTCGTCCCCATCTTGGAAAACCGCTACGGCACCCGTGATCGTCCATCGGCGGTAATACCAACATGTGTCGATCTAGAACGATTTCAGCCAGCACCTTTACCCAACCGAGACATCTTGCACGTACTGCTGTCGGGTACCTACAACGACTATTACGACTTGGAACTAACTGGAGATCTCGTTCAAGCACTACGCGCTCAGCAAAGGGTCGTTGTCACCTGGGCGCGTCGCGCGGAAGCCGGGCGTAGGCGCTTGTCTTTTGTAGATCACGTTGTCAGCCCTACTCCTGGTGAGCTGGTACACCTAATCCAAGAATCACATGTTGGACTTAGTATCTGCCGGGCCGACGCCGGGCCAAGCCTGGCCGCAGCGGTACCCACAAAAATCGCTGAATTCCTGTCGTGCGGTCGTCCCGTGATTGTGAACAAAGGACTCGGGGATTGCGATACCCTAGCGGCCGCTGGAGTCGCGATTTGGGCGGAATCCAACCAGATTCAAACGGCAGTCGATCGGATTAACACTGTGCTAGAGAACCCCAACATTGAAGCACAATGCCGAGGGATTGCCCTCCGAGACTATTCACTTCGGCATGCGGGACAAAAACTGGCAGGAATATACGAACAAGTCCTGAGCACAAGTGTCGTGACATGAATCGGCCTAAAATTCTATTGGGAGCTCTCTACCCCTCGCGGGTAGCCTCAACCCGACTGCGACTCAACTCCTTGATTACCCCTCTGGAAGAGGCCGGAGCGGAGGTTGAAACTTGGTCGTTTCTCTCGAACGCCGAGGTTGATTCCTGGCTAGAGGCCGGGCCGAGCAGATTATTGGCCGCGCGCAAAAGCATGCCCAGTATTTCAATAGCCAAGAGGGCCGCTCGATCAAGTGACATCGTCGTGGTTCAGCGAGAATTGTTGCCTTTTAACACGCTCACCATCGAAAGAGCCGCGATCGAAGCCGGGGCAGCAATTGTTTGGGACCTTGATGATTCCCTTTGGCAGACGGGACCCAAGTGGCGCGCCCTAGTGCGTGGCAGTTCACACAAGTATTCTTGGTTGGCAAAGAATTCTTCACAGGTGTGGGCAGGTAATGCTGGACTTGTGGACTGGTGCTCTGCACACGGCGTGAAGAATGCAATGGTCATTCCCACGACAACAACTCTGCCAACTGAAGTTCCGGGCCCAGAAGGTAGGGAGCGTGTTCTCGCATGGATCGGGACGCAGTCAACCGGACCCTTCATTGAGGCACTCCTGCGATCATTTCCAGCTGCTTTTCTGAACTGGACGATAGAAATTATTGGCGCCAAGATCACGGTTCCACCGGGACTTACGGTGCTTCAACGCGAGTGGTCACCGGACGCAGAAGACGATCTTCTCCGACGTGCGTGGGCTGGTCTATACCCCATCGATTCAACCCTCACTTACGCACTAGGGAAATCTGCTTTCAAGGCCCACTTGTACATGAGTTATGGAGTCCCCGTTCTCGCTACCCGAACACCGAGCAATGTTGCGGCAATGAGGGATACAGGTGCGGGTCTCATTGTCGATTATGACTGGCCCGCTGCAGTTAGTGCCGTCGCTGATGAAAGTACACATAACCGAATGAGTCGGGCTGCCCTAACCTACGCGCGTCTGAATCTCGATAACGAAGAATGGGCTCGAAAACTCGCTAAGAAATTGCTCGTGCTACACGAAACACGGCACGAAAGGGCCTCAAAATGACTCCGAACCGGGCTTGTCCCCTATGCGGTGATTTTGACCACTCAGCTCCGGTTGGGGCTGACCGCACTTGGCCGGCGACTTGGCTACATTGCCGGCCGTGCCAACTCACCTATCTAGACGTATTACCCAGCGCGGAAGCGCTGGAGGAGTACTACCGCGGCTACTACGACCGTCCTCTCCTCGAGATTCCCACCAGCATCACAGACCGACTCTGTCAAA
>Ga0105051_10008319_pt1 | contig 10548 bp, 11 predicted proteins | sample FRY02_FD_78383 | JGI IMG/M metagenome (GOLD analysis project Ga0105051, IMG submission 78383) | Freshwater microbial communities from Lake Fryxell liftoff mats and glacier meltwater in Antarctica - FRY-02 (megahit assembly) | ecosystem: Environmental > Aquatic > Freshwater > Ice > Glacier...
AACGCAAAAGGGTTGTGATCTCGTGATCGCAGCAGACCCATCCAGTGCCTCAGGGAAAGCGAAGAAAGCCCGTGATTGGGGAATACCGGTTATCAGTATTGAGGATTTTCTCACTCAAACTGCGAAATCTTGAAAGGTGGCTTGTGCGAGGGCCGCAGACCGTCCCCCTTAACATATTTAGAAGGAACTAATCCATCACATTCTCGTAGCAGCGTGCAGGAAGGGGACCTAAACTGAAAGCCCAAGAAATCGTCATAGTCGTAGGCATCCTCATTCTCATTTGCTTCTTGTTGGTTCGTAGGAGCAGGATTTCGAGGAGTAAGTCACCCCGTTCTTTTTCTCGACCTAAAAATGATGGAGGTTTGAGTTCCATCAGGAAAGCTGGAAATTCTTCTATAGGTGTTTACGGAAACAAGCACACTTCTATCACAAAGACTGCTTCGGGAATTCCAATAAAATCCGACACTGGGTATTCAGTAGGGGCAGATGCTCAGAGAAGTGGCGGATCTGATTTCACTTATCTGGAAAACCCAAATCCTCAAGAATTCCTTGTCTATTTTATTGTCTCCGAGAAATTGAAAGCCGTGAAAATCGGGGTTGGAACGTCGGGAAGAGTAATTCAATTACTAAATTCCCATGTTCGTTCAGATGGAGAAGATCAAAATGTCGGATGGAAAGTCCTCAGAACCGCAGCATTTTCTAATTCAAAAAATTTTGAATCGGGACGGGATGCTGCGTATGAAGCCGAACGACGGGTTCTCTTCTACTGGCGCAAGCATCTCGAACTCTCCGGAAAGGTTTCCGAACGTGACATGGGTTGGAGCGAGTTGAATTACTTCGGCACGCGCGGTTTCTACCGAACGGCGGGATACACTGAAACAGCCGAGATATTTTCGATTTGCGAAGTCACTACCTGGAAAATTGTTATGCAATCTCCCGGATATTTGCGTGAGGGTTCGTCTTTCCATAGTGGTCGGGAATTGCGTTTGAACGAGAAGAAGTCTTTTCTTGGCGGGGTGCCTCCAAGCTACTCAGAATACCGTGGGACGACTGAACCAAGTAAGAGAAAGTCTCATTTAGAAATCGACCAGAAGCTTGTGGGTTCGTCTTTTTCAACATCAAGTGGAACAAAAAAAGAAAGAACACGAAAGCAGAACCGAATATATCCGGAGTCTGATGGTACTCAAATCGGTGACTTTTGGTCACGCGTGGATAAGCAACCGAGTGGGTGCTGGAACTGGCTAGGCCACATTACGGATGAAGGTTATGCACTAATGCTGTGGGACAATAAAAGTACAGGCGCACACAGGGTTTCCTGGATACTCGAGCATTGTGAAATGCCCGCACAACTACACAATACTTGCGGTAGCCGAGGATGTGTAAATTCTGCCCATTGGGTTTCCAGACTCCGCGCTGAACGCATCTGCTTAACGCATGGTTGCCTTGAGCTTTCCACATCAAAAACGAAGGGTGGTTATTGCGAGAAATGTAGAAGTCGGAGAAGAAGGAACCCGAGCCTAAGAGATGGTTATTGCGAGAAATGTAAAAGTCAAAGATGCGTTGCGCAACCTGTCGCCGAGAACTACCCAGCTTCTTCTGTTAGCGATACACCCAAATCAAATCAGTGAATTCTGCATGCAAACTAGGCGAAGATTACGTTAGATGGTATCTGTGGTTCGTCTGCCCTCCCCAGCTCCGCCTTGGGTACAACGGGCAAGGGTTTAGGTCGGTGACGGCGTAACTTAAGACTCGCGATTAGGGCCCGATGTTACTGGTTTGGTTCGCAGCCGGGGTTGTTGATGCTTCCACCCCGCATCTGTCCGGGGAATTCGCGTGAGGGGCGGCGGGACTGGACAGAGACTTTATTAAAAAATCGAAAGGCAGTCCCTGAGTGACAGTGACAATGGTGACAATGGGAGACGCGCAATTCATTCGGGGTGTCTTTGTCAGTCGGTAGCTGTAACCTTTGGGCATGATCAAGTCAGAGCGGGTGCTGCCGGTTACTGGTGGCAGTGCGCCTGTGTCCACGGCTGAATTCGCACAGGCCTTTAATAATAAATCGTAGTGATCCTGCGCGAAGGGCATGGGTATAGATTTTGAGGGAGACATAGCGTTCTCCCAATCTTCACAGTCGCAGAACCATCAGACACGAAAATCAGGGATCCAATTTTTCTAAACGGATGTACGTTCGCACACCTGCACCATACGTGTCTCTCCGGGGAGATATCTCAAAAAGGTAGTTCAGCCCACCCATAACTATTATGCTCAAATGGCGGACTTGGAGCAGGATTCAAAAGGCATTAACGGGAGGGCAAAAGGCATGGATACAACAGGGTCTGAGAAGTATGTGCGAACAATTGCGGACCAAGTTTTGCAGGCTAACGGCCTGCAAAAAATTCCTGCCTATAGCAGATGGTGGGGAGGTGCGGGTGTCGTCGTCAGTGATTCTGAAATTGATAGCTCTCCAAATTGGTATGGCCGAAGATCCCGAGCGTTTGTTTCCCCGTACCCGGATGAAATGACCTGGGTCTTTCGGCGAGCCCAGTACGCAACGAGAAATTTGACAGGGGTTGGGTCATGGAAGTTCGAATATTACGGCAGTCTTGCTAATGCAGGCAACGCTTTCGTTAACGCAGAACGCGATGCATCGGCAAAGCAATTAGCGTTAGCGGTGCTTTTGGAAGCTCTGCTTTTTATGCGCAAACTTGGTTCTCCCGAAGGTGTGACAGTGCTCCATGTGGTGATTGACAATGAAATAGTTGATGACTCCCAAGATCGGCGAACGAGTTGGTTAGAGGTGAAAAAAACATGGACGCAGATGGGTGTACAAATCCCCTAAAACAGGCTGGTAGTGACGGGAAGTGGTTTGTCTACGGCTCGCTGAAGCCAGGCGAATTGGGCTTTCGCCAAATAGAGCACCTCATCGATCACCATGAGCCTGCGCAAGTTAATGGGTATCGAATTATGATCAGAGATGGGCTACCCGGACTATCTAATGGGGAAGGTGGGGTTGTAGAAGGTGGGGTTGTAGACGGGCACCTCCTGTATGCGAAGCCTGAGAAAGAAACCGAATTGCAATCTGTCATTAAATTATTTGAAACACCCGAGGTATACCAACTTCACGACGTCGAGGTGATTAAAGCTCCCCAAATTTGCGTCCATGCCACGGCCAGTTTTTTCAAGAAACTCAGGAGAGTCCCAAAACCAAACGACGAACCCTTCGAATCGTCGACTTGGAGCGTCAGTGACGATGTGTATTTTCAATACGGGCTACCGACTCTTTTTAAGATGGCTCATGAGTCGAGAACGAACGGAGGTCCCGGTGACAGTCCTCACTTTTGGCAAGAGTACCTCCCAATTATGGGAACCTTTCTGAACTTATGGACCGTTCTGGAGCGCTATGTTGCATTCGCAAAACCTGCGATTACGGGAGTTAACCGTGTGGAAGGTCAAGGAGAAAATGTGAAATGTCAGGAAGACCATAATGTAGAAAAAATAACGATGCTAAATCATCTTAAAGCTTTACAAAAGAGCGATATAGGGGAAAAAGCCCTCAATAAAGTTATAAGCAAGCCAACAGACCGGATACATAAGTCCGATGGGGGAGGAACCCCTGTAATGCCCGGCAAGGTGTTGGAGAATTGGTACCAGATCCGCAATAATTCAGCCCACCGGGGAAAGTCTGCCTACTCGGACTACAGAAAGGTTCGAGAGGCTGCTTTGGGTCTCAGCGAATTTCTTGTAACTTTACTCAGCCAGGAAGTTAATGGTCTGGAGCATCTCCAAGAGCATCTTACCGATTCGTACTCCTCTAAATCTTAAATATCCTCGCTATTCACCGATAGAACCGATTGGGTCATTTTACCCATCACATTTTCGTATGAAATTCCTTGTCGTTCAGACTTCGAAAGACGATATGGATAGAACACTTGAGAAGTTAAACGCATAATGACATCACGGATCTCCTCTACTTCACCGACCGAGGTAACGCCATAGACCGGTTCCACACCGACCCAGGAACTGGGGACTGCGAACTGGGACCTTTATTGAAGGCTGAGGAAGCTACTACGAGTGAAGAGGTATCCGTGGCGGTGAAGACGTTCAAGGAATTCTTAACATCACGTAACAACTACTAACACACAAATATACGGGCGTACTCACTCATCTCCTACGAGTGAGACTTTCAAAATCCTAAATATGGTCAAGGATCTTAGAATCGAACGTTATAGTCAGAAAAGCTAGGCGCAGCACGGACCAATACCAAAAGGGGAGAATGAATGAGCGATTTGACACTGACGCGGAGTGCTGACGAGAGGAAGTTTCGCAACTTCTTCATGACGAACAAGGCCTACCAGATCCCCCTCTTTCAGCGCCCGTATCGGTGGAAGCCCGCGAAGATCGACCAGTTCCAACGGGACCTTCTTACTACGCTCGAAAGTGAAGATGATCTCCATTTCATGGGTGCGTTGATCATTCACCGAATCGGCGAAAACTATCCAGACGTGGACGCATACGAGATCATCGATGGGCAGCAGCGGGTCACCACGATTTTCCTTCACTTGGCGGCTGCGGCCACGGTCTTGTCGACCAATGATAAAGGCGGCACCGAAGCTTGGAAGATCGTGGCCCAATACCTGATCAACAATGAGTTCAACTTCGGTCAACCGTCGACTATTAAGTTGCAGCCGTCGCGAGAGGATCGCGAACCACTCAACGAGATCATGAAGAAGTTAGTGGCTAGCCCAGGGATCGCCGCTGCCTCGCAGAGCCAAGGTCTTCGGTTAGCGTACATGCAAGAGACGGCGCCCAAGCCGTCCCCTCGAATCGCCAAGAACTACGCGGCTGCCCAAAAATTCTTCCGGGATCAGCACCGAGAAGGTGGCAACGAACTTGTAATTCGGCTTGTTGAGGTAATAATGACCCGCCTATCCTTGGTGGTCATCGAGGTACTGGACCCCCTAAGTGGCCCAAAGATCTTCGACAGCCTGAACTCTCAGCAGGAACCCATGACAGTAGGCGACCTCGTCCGGAACGACGTCTTCGCCAAAGTCGGGAAGACCTCCTACTCGCTGGAAGAGATTGAAAACCATCACTGGAAGCCTTTCGTTGAGTCGTTTGGACACCCAATTGATGGCCACTTCGAAAATTTCTTCTTCCCATACGGGCTGATTGGCAACCCAAATACGAAGAAGTCGGAGATCTACCAGCTCCTACGAAAGCGCTGGGCCGAGGACGACCTGGATGCCATTGGAGTCATATCGGAGTTGAAAGAGTATCAGCCGGACTACATGCTCTTACGCGCTAACAAACCGATTCCGGACCACGATCGGGAAGTCCAGTTGGGCTTCCGCCGGTTGTTCGATCAGGATGCCCCCACTTCGTTTTATCCCTTTGCCATGCGCCTGTCAAGGGCCGCACGGCGTGAAGAAGTTGACTCAGACGAATGCGTGGCCATTCTTGGTTTGCTTGATTCGTTCTTCACACGGCGGGGGGTCGTTGGCCAGGAGCCAACCGGGCTTCACGCAGTCTTCAAGCGACTTTGGGTCGAGGCTGAGGAACTCGGTGGCGTGACAGTTGAGAACGTCGAGAAGGCCATCCTGAAGCCCAAAACGGTGCAATGGCCCAGTGAGGCTGAGTTCATGACTGCTATCAGAGAGCGCAGCCTCTACAAGGTCAAGATCTCAAACTATGTGATCAACGAAATGAACACCACGCTCGGCGGCGATGCTCCAGCAGACTATAAGTTCTGGACTGAGCACATCCTTCCTCAGAATCCAGGAACCGGTTGGGGGGCTTTCTCGTCCGAGAATAGGAAGTCCTTGACTGACCGGCTAGCCAACCTGCTCCCTCTGAGCAGCGAGATGAATCAATCCCTCGGCAACAGCCCCTATACGAAGAAGCGGGAAGTTTACAAGAACGATTCCATGTACAAGGTGACCCGTAAGTTTGCTGAAACCTTCGACGACTGGACCCCAGAAAACCTGATGGCCCGGGCCGACGAACTAGCCAAACTAGCTGTCAAGAGATGGCCTCACGGTCCGTTCGGCAGCTGATGCCGAATCCGGGCCCGTTGGATGGAACAGGGATGGGACGATAACCCCTAGGGACTCCAATCGTGAGCGGCATTCGGTGACACGCTCGCAGAGAATTAGGGCACGTAATAAATTGAATCTAGTGGTGAGTTTCCGGGATTTGCCTGGCTGGCAGCAAAACGACCTGACCTCAATAGCAGGGTGCGGTGGTCGAATCCCTCCGGACGGCAAAATTACTTGGACGTCGTTTCACCGTCAATTTTCTGGAAAACGTTAACCAAGCAATCAAAATGTCGTCCATCCTGGAACAACGGTGACTGGAATGCCAGCATTCTGCCAAACGGGAATAGTAGAAGGGTTGTCGTCAAAAACCCATATAGGACGCCACGAGAGTCGGATCTGATTCAACATGTTGGTTTTGACGATGGCGTCGGGGCGGTCATCGTTGTGGGCGCGCATCAGAAGAGCATCAGAGGGAACGTCGTTAAGAGCGAGCCACCATGCCGTGTGGTGGCGCCAATGGGATGTCCGTCCGGTGACAATGACGACTGCTAGGCCTCGTGCATGCGTCCGTTTCGCCGCTTCGCGTACCCATGAAATGACTGGGGCATCCACACTCGCCGCGTGGAATCCCTGAAAGTCCCTCTTGTTATCTTCGGCGTAGAGCCATTCTCGGCGGAGAACCGAGACATCGGCAAGTGTTCCGTCAACGTCGAAGATGGCTGCGTAATCTCCCGGATTCCCACGGATGCGATCCAGGGCCTCCAAGAAGTGTTGCAGGGAGGCCACTTGCTCAGATCCTCTCACCCAAGATCTGTCGTCGGCTCACGGTCAGCAATGTCGTCGAGGATACTCTCGATTTCCCCATTCGGCTGTGTCCTGTCGTTTTCGTCGGCGATCCAATATTTGTAACCGGAGTTCCGCTCCGGCGAGTGGAAGATCTGTCAGTCGTTAGAATTCGAATTTCTTCCTCAACGAGGTCTCTATGCTAACGATCCCGTCGGCAAACGCGATCTGGCGGAACGGCAATATCCGCGTCATTCGATCGAGGGTGCCCGCCCTACGCGCTAACGAACGCGCATCCGGCGGAACGTCATAGTGCAAACATAAATTGACAAACGATAAATCCAGACCCTCGCTAGCGGCCGAAGTTACGACGAGGACGCCGCCTTCCTGACGAATGCTGGCTACTGCGCGGTCACCCTCCAAGAAAACTGTGGCCTCAGACAAGCCCCAGACATGTAGGCTCGGATCAGACGACCTCAGCTGGTCCACAATGTAGTCCACCGTGTCGGAAAAGTCCGAGAAGATCACGGCTGAAATCATCGTTCCTGTCTGATCTTCGAACAATAACCGGGCGCAGGTACTCCATTTACTGTCCACAGGCACTTGTTCAATCAACTCCAGAAGACGCCGGGCCTCAGTCGGCGAAATGGGTAACTGCGCTGCCGAGCCAACCTCGATAGGCGAATCAACTTCGAATCCCGCCATGTTATCGCCGCTGGCGAAAGTTGATGCGCCGTCGCCAGCTTTGAATAGCAATTGGTCGAGCGACTGTGCAAACGCAAACAACGAACTAGCCGCACGACGAAGCAAATTATGTTGCCAGACTGCGGTAATGGGGGGCCAAGCAGGATCGGATTCTCCGAGCATTGTGATAGTGCTGGTTAGTAGGTCTCGCTCCTCGCCGGAGAGGTAAATTTGTGCGACTTCGATCTCCCCAGCGACTGGCAAGATTCGATCTCCATTCCAATCGGTTAGATCGCTCACTGTCCGCTGGAGAAAGATGTCCGGTGGCGGCTGCAGAAATAGGAATAAATTATTTGGTGTTTTTGTCATGGCCACCATGAGTCGCACTTGGTCGCTTTCCCACAGCGACTGCAGTAGCCGCCCCCGCTGATTCAGTCCATTTGCGACATGAGCCTCGTCAAAAATCACGAGATCCCAGCCCGCGCTCACAAGCGACCGAAGCTTTTCCTCGTTCTTCACAAAGTCGAGGGATGTCACGGCAGTTTCCAACACGGTCCAGGGATTCTGGTCAGCCTCGGTTCGTGCCTCCAGGCGACGAAATTCCTGCTGATCGACGTGAACCACGCCTGTGATACCCCTTCGGGCGAGTTGGTCGCTCAAGAGAGAGATGAGGGATGCCGGTGCGACGAATAAGGTACGCAATTTGGTTTCTCTCTGACTCGACATAGCCCTTACGAGGGCGGCGACTGCTTGGTTCGCACCAAGGCCTACATCATCCTCGAGAAGAAGCCTTCCGCCTTGGGCATATTTGAGGGCGGTCTCAATGAAATCCACCTGATGGGGGAACAGTTCCGGTTGCCGTAGCTCGTTTTGATTCATCGCGGTCCCGTCTCCGGTTGCTGGTTGCAATGACTCTCTTTCCGAGCACGATCCTTTGCCAAGAGCCAGTTCCTTGTGCTTAAAAGAGACTGATGATCGTTTACCGAAATTTCACGAAAATGCATGACGTGGTTTCGAATCTTTCGAACAAGTTGCAATCTGCTTTGAAAGAGTGCACGATTTTTGCCAAAGACCCACGCAAAGTATTCCCAGTTGTCCCGGGCTGTAATCATGGTTGAGTAATCTTCAAATGACATTTTGTCTAGGCCGGAAGGCAGGGGGATCTTCCCGCTCTCATACTTCTTGCTTAGCGCCCGCTCTACGCACTCCTGCAACTGCGTATCCGAGACGCATGCGTCAATGAGTGAACGAAGTCCTAACTCAATCTCCTGAAGTACCACGAATGGTTCGGCGACTCGACGGAAATAGTTCAGAGCGTCAGTAGATGTAGCCACTGCTTGAATGCCGTGGGGAGACTGGACCAACACGGCGTCATGCTGGTCCAGATATCCGAGGACCTGATCGAGGGAGTGTTCGACGGTAACCGATGGCAGTGGTTGATCCATGACGTCTTCAACGGTGAGGTTTTGTAGTTTGATCTCCGGGGAATCGATGAGGTGTTGAGTGAGCGACCACATGGAGAATATGCCGCGAACCTGACCATCGGAGATTATGGGTAGCTGTGAGTAGCGGTGGGACGCCATGAGACGTAACGCGTCCATCACAGAAGCATCTAACTCGAGACAGACGGGTTCTACGTCGCCGGGAAAGAGGCTACCAACGTCTTGAAATGGATTAGGTTCGGCATGAGCGTCAACCATAGGTCAGCCCTGTCGACGCCGTTCGTCCAATGACATCACAGTCACCAGATCGTACGAGGGGTCTGTGCATTTCCGTAAGAAACTCTGCCTGGGCGCGGTCCTCCACTATCGCGTTCACCTCTGTGCCATTCACCACGAGCAGTCATTCCTCTCTCGACGTCTTGGAGTCACACTATTTTCTTTGAGGATCACTGCGTAGTCTCCCTGGTCTCCCCGCACGCGCTGCGAAGGCAAGGCACGCCATAAAGGAATTCGCAAGTGATCAGGTTCGCCTTGCGCCTGATTACGTAACCCCATGCCTCTTTTGGAACAAGTCCCCCAAAGAACACACCCACATCGTGATTGCCATGACCATCCTCCGTTGAAATAAGTGTAGGTTGCGCTACCGCCCATTACTACCATTTTCCTATTTTTGGTCGGTTTGCAGTCAGTATTGATGAGGTGTCAATCCCGCATCTGTCTGGGGTATGTTCTGAAGGGGCGGCGGGGGAGTAAACAGCGGCTCCATTAAAAAACGCAGACAGTCCCTGAGTGACAGTGACAATCGTGACAATGGGACACGCTCAACCGAGAACCGCTGTCAATGTCAGTGTGCCGTTGTAACCTTCGGTCATGTTGAGATCACGGAAGGCAAGAGTGGGCAGCGTTGCTCATATGCCCCTGCCTGAATCCGTACAGCATGAGCTACTGCCAGCACTTATGAAGCTTGAATCTGATCCTGAATTGCGTTTATCGCTTAAAGAGATGCGGTCGAATGACCCTGAGACTGATGCACAACGTGTAGGTGAATCCTTTGTGATTTCCATACAGGCAGAGTCAGTTGGTGCGAATCGTGAAGTCCGCAGGAAACTGAAGCGCATTGCCAAGGGGCAGGCACTGGTAGCTGTTCGGATTAGTAAATTGTTTAAGCGTCTAGAGCGTGAAGGAATGTATGCGACTGCGGCTGTGATGTCTGAAGCTTTGCTTGGAGATAGTGGGCAGCTACAAGCCGTAAGAGATGCTGATTCAGATTCTGAATTCTTTGCCGAATTCTTTGCAATTCTGAGTGCGCTGCAAGAAATACAAGATCTGCGTGATGACACTGCACACACGCTTGAAGGATTACCTGAATACCCGGTGCGGGCTGAATGCACTGAGCCCGAATCATTGAAAGTACCTGAACAGATCCTGTGTGGGGCTGTGAGCATTAAAGCTCCCCCCGCTGTGCCTACTGATGTGACCCGACCGGGTTATGCAGTGGGCTGTGTTGCGTAGTCGGAACCCTCTGTCAGTGGGTGACCGCCACCAACAGCGAGCACCTACCTGCTAACCCTCACCCATAAGTGAGAGGTAAGACAGTGAACGAA
>Ga0105051_10008320_pt1 | contig 10546 bp, 6 predicted proteins | sample FRY02_FD_78383 | JGI IMG/M metagenome (GOLD analysis project Ga0105051, IMG submission 78383) | Freshwater microbial communities from Lake Fryxell liftoff mats and glacier meltwater in Antarctica - FRY-02 (megahit assembly) | ecosystem: Environmental > Aquatic > Freshwater > Ice > Glacier...
CCAAAATACTCGCGCCCATCACCGGCCGCATCGGCTCCAGCAGCGCCGCTGTCGGCGACCTGGTGGGGCCGACGACCGGAAATCTCACGACTCTTGTGAGTATCGATCCGATCGACGCGCAGTTTCAGATCAGTGAGTCGACCTATGTGGTCGCTATCGGGGAACATCTGGATCGCGATCGGGAGATGGAAATACGCAATCGTATTGAGGTGAGCCTTGAATTGAGCACGGGTGTGACGTATCCGGAAGTGGGCCACATCTATTATCTCGCCAATCGCATTGATCAGGCCACGGGCACACTGGAGGCCCGCGCGCGCATTCCCAATCCGCATTCAGCGCTGGTGCCGGGTCAGTATGTGCGCGTCGTTTTGCGCGATACCCAACTGGTGGAAGGCTTGCTGCTGCCGCAGTCGGCCGTGCAGGCAGATCAGCAGGGTAGCTTCGTACTCGCCGTCACCGCAGACGGCAAGGTGGAACGGCATAATGTCACGCTGGGTGAGCGGCGCGAGGATCAAGTGTTGGTTGAGGGTGGTGTTGAAGAGGGCGATCAGGTGATCGTGCGCGGCTTGCAGCAAGTGCGCCCTGGCATGGTGGTGCAGAGCAAGCCCATAGAGGTTGTCGAGCAACGGGTCGAGCAACGGGCCGAGCAACGGGCCGAGCAGCAGGCGGGGCAACAGGAATAGCCCATGTTCAGCGCCTTCTTTATAGAGCGACCCAAGTTTGCGTTGGTGATCGCCATCGTCTTGACACTGGCCGGAGCCCTCTCGGGGTATATGCTGCCGGTTACCGAGTATCCGCATATCTCGCCGCCGAATATCGTGGTCAGCGGTATCTATCCCGGCGCTTCGGCAGAGGTGGTTGAAGCGACGGTCGCAGCGCCTATTGAGGATGCGGTGATCGGTGTGGAAGACATGATATATATGTCCTCCAAAAGTGCCAACGACGGTAGCTATTCCCTGATGGTGACGTTCAAGGTCGGCGCTGATCCCGACATGGCATTGGTGCGCGTGCAAAACCGGGTGAAACTGGCGGAGCCGTCGCTACCCAGCGAGGTGCGTGCGATGGGACTGAGCATCGCTGAGCGTTCTCCGGACATGCTCAAGATCGTCAGCTTTACCTCGCCGGATAATTCACTCGACTACAAGTTCATCTCCAACTACGTAAAGATCAATGTGCAGAGCGCCCTCGCTCGCGTGGAGGGCATTTCTGCAGCGAACATTCTCGGCGAAGCGGATTATTCAATGCGGCTGTGGCTCGATCCCGATCGCATGACTAATCTGGGCCTGTCAGTAGCCGATATACGCGATGCGCTACTTGAGCAGAATGTGCAGGTGGCGGCGGGAAAAATCGGCGCGCCACCGTTCGACGGCATGCTGCAGACGGAATACACACTGCAGGCAAAGGGCCGCCTGCAGGATGTTGAAGAGTTCAACAATATTGTGTTGCGCGCGCGCAACGACGGTTCTGCCATCTACCTGCGGGATATCGCGCGAGTGGAGCTGGGTCAGGCGGAGTACAATTTTTCCGGTGAAATCGACGGCCGCCCGGCAGTTAACCTCGCGCTGTACACGCTGGCCGATGCCAACGCGCTGGCTGCGGGCGCTGCGGTGGACGCAGCCGTGGAAGAGCTGTCCAGGTATTTCCCCGGTGGTCTGGATTACGTTATCAGCTATGACACCACGCGCTATGTGTCCACAGCGGTCAACCAGGTGCTGATCTCATTGCTGCAGGCGGTTGTATTAGTCATCGCCATCACCTTTCTGTTCCTCGGTAACTGGCGCGCGACCCTGGTCCCAGCCGTGGCGATACCGGTGTCACTGGTGGCGACGTTCTCTGTGTTACAGCTGCTTGGCATGTCGATCAATACGGTTACCCTGTTTGGCTTGATTCTGGCGATCGGCATCGTGGTGGACGATGCCATTCTGGTGATAGAAAACTGCGATCGGCACATGCGCGAAGACCCGACGATGACGGCTAAAGACGCCGCCCTGGTCACGATGCGCGAGGTCGGTGGCGCCATCATTGCCACCACACTGGTACTGCTGGCCGTCTTCGTGCCGGTGGCGATGCTGCCCGGCATCACGGGTGAAATGTACCGGCAGTTCGCGGTGACCATTTGTGTTGCGGTGGTATTTTCGTCGATCAATGCGCTGACGCTAAGCCCAGCGTTGTGCAGTTTGCTGCTGCGGTCAGGTGGGCGCGAGGACGCATCATGGTATCGAACGTTCCTCGCCGCCTTCGGCAAGCTCACGGGCGTGTACGACTCGGGCGTGCAGTGGGTGCTGCGTAAACTGTTGGTGGTCGGCGTCATCTTTCTGGCGTGGATGGTGGCTCTGACATTTGGCGTACTGAACACACCCACCGGTTTTGTGCCAGACGAGGATAAGGGCCTGCTGCTGGTCAATATCCAGCTGCCCGATGCTTCATCGCTGTCCCGCACCAAAGAGGTAGTAGAGAAGGTCACTGGCATCCTGAATCAGGATACGGCGGTGGAAGTCGTTACCGCTATCACGGGTTTTTCCGTGCTCAGTGGTGCAATGAGCAGCAATGGCGCCACTTTATTTGTGGTACTCAAACCCTGGGATCAGCGCACCGAACCTGAGAATCTGGCCTTTAACGTTGCCACGCGCATCAATGGGCGTGCGTTTATGGCGGTGCCAGAGGCTCAGGTGTTTGCCATCGCGCCGCCTGCGGTGCCGGGTATGGGGGCGGTAGGCGGGCTGGAGGTGATGTTGCAGGACACCTTGTCGCGGTCGCCCGCAGAATTAGCCGCTGTACTGAACAACATCATTGTGGATGGCACCCAGACGCCGGGTTTACAGAACGTGTTCAGTACGTATCGGGCCAATGTCCCGCAGTATTTTATCGATGTGGACCGTATCAAGGCGAAAAGCCTCGGTGTATCACTTAGCGAGATTTTCCAGACGCTGCAGGCGCAGATGGGTTCACTGTACGTCAATGACTTCAATAAGTTCGGCCAGACTTACAAGGTTATTATGCAGGCCGAGGCACCGTTTCGTTCCGATTTGGCAGACATGGATCACTTTTTCCTGAAGTCCTCCAGTGGTGAAATGGTGCCGTTGAACGCGCTGGTCACCACACGCCCGGTGCTGGGTCCGGACGTGGCACCGCGTTACAACCTGTTTCGCGCCGCCTCTGTGCGCGCCAATGTCGCGCCCGGTTACAGCTCGGGCGAGGCGATGGAAGCGTTCGAGAATCTTATCGCGACAACCGCGCCGGCGGGCTATCGCATGGAGTGGACCGGCATGGCTTTCCAGGAGCGGGAGGCCGGCAATACCGCGATCTTTGCCTACGCTCTTGCACTGCTGTTCGTGTACCTGTTTCTGGTCGCGCAGTACGAGAGCTGGTCCATTCCGGCGGCGATCATTCTGGTAGTGCCGATGGCGATTGGCGGTGCTATCGCGGCCCTGATGCTGTCCGGCATAGCACTCAATCTCTACGCACAGATCGGCGTGGTGCTGCTGATCGGTATGGCGGCAAAGAATGCCATCCTGATTGTGGAATTTGCCCGGCATCTAAGGGACCGCGAAGGTGCAGAGATTCTGGTCGCGGCGCGCGAGGCTGCCCACCTGCGCTTCAGGGCTGTGTGCATGACGGCGGTGTCCTTTATCCTGGGCATTCTGCCACTGGTCTTCGCCAGTGGCGCCGGCGCATTCGGGCAGCGCTCGCTGGGCATCACGGTGTTTGGCGGCATGCTCGCCGCGCTACTAGTCGGCACGCTGTTTATCCCGGGTTTTTACGCCATCGTGCAGACAGCGCGGGAGCGGGTGAAGCAGAAGCTGGGGTTTATGAGCGCAGAGTAGAACGGTACTTATCATTCAATTTGGCGCCGATCTCACAGCTTTTACTCTGGCGTCAAGGTTTGCGATAAATCGAATGATATGAGTGCCACTTTAGGGCCTAATCAAGTGCTGTTCTACTCTGACGCCAATGATCTGTTGGGCCATCTCGAAAACATTCAAGGCTACCTGGCCGCTCAGGCAAATAAGTTTTTGAGCCCCGTCAATGTTTCCTGGCCGCGATCACGGTCGGCCTCTTGCGTGTCCTGGCCGCCGCCCTGCCATTGCAGGTCGTCTTGCGGTAATTCGGCAATAAAGCGGCTGGGTTCGCAGCGGATGGTTTCGCCAAACTGACGCCGTTTCAGTGCCATGGTCATGGTCAGTGTTTGCTGGGCGCGGGTAATGCCCACGTAGGCCAGACGTCGTTCTTCTTCGATGCTGTCTTGCTCGACACTCACGCGGTGTGGTAGCAAATTTTCTTCCATGCCTATTATATACACATGCGGATACTCCAATCCCTTGGAGGCGTGCAGTGTCATCAGTTGCACGCTGTCTGGGCCTTTTTCTTCCTCGTCCTGTTGTTCCAACAGATCGCGCAGCATCAGGCGGGCGATGGCTTCGTCCAACCCCACCTGCTCATTGGACATCACGCGCTGTAAGCCATCGACCAGGAAATTCACGTTACCCATGCGCCGCTCGGCCACGTCCTCACTGGAACTGAGCTGCCCCAGCCAGCCCTCGTAATCGATATCGCGGATCATCTGGCGCACGCCCGAAACGCCGTTGTCGCCGTCGCAATTGCGCCGCACGTCGTCCATCCAACTGCGAAATTCTTGTAGGCGTTTGAGTCCTGCTTCGGACACATCATCGGGTCCGATGCGGCTGCAGGCCTGGTTCAGACTGCAGTGGCTGGCCAGCGCAACGTTGCCCAGCGCCTCGAGTGTCGAGGTGCCCAGTTTACGCCGTGGTACGTTGGCGATGCGCAGAAAAGCGTTGTCGTCGTTCTCGTTAATCACCAGGCGCAGGTAGGCCATGATGTCCTTCACCTCATTGCGTGCAAAAAACGAGGTCCCGCCACTGAGATGATAGGGTACTTGCTGCGCTTGCAAGGACAGTTCAATCAGGCGCGACTGGTGGTTGCCACGGTACAGCACAGCGTAGTCGCCAAAGCGTGTACGTTTGCGCAGTTTATGATCGAGGATTTCAGCCACTACTTGGTCGGCTTCATGGTGCTCGTCGGCGCAGCGCAGGATGCGCAGCGGGTCACCATAGCCCAGTTCACTCCAAAGCTGCTTATCGAACACGTGGGGGTTGTTGGCGATCAGGGTGTTAGCCGCCTTGAGGATGCGCGCGGTGGAGCGGTAGTTCTGCTCCAGCTTGACGACTTTCAGGCCGGGAAAGTCGTCCTGCAATTGCACCAGGTTTTCCGGTCGTGCACCGCGCCAGGCATAGATGGACTGGTCGTCATCACCCACTACGGTCAGTCCGCCGCGCAGGCCGATTAGCTGCCTCACCAGCAGGTACTGGCTGGAGTTTGTATCCTGGTACTCATCCACCAGCAGGTAGTGCAGCTGGTTTTGCCATTTTTCGAGAATCGCCGGATGGTGTTCAAAAAGGATCGTGGGCAGCAGGATCAGATCATCAAAATCCAACGCGTTATAAGCCTTCAACGCCCGCTTGTAGCGCAGGTACGCCTGCGCGCAGAGAATGTCCGCCGGGCTCGTGGCAGTGGCCAGTGCCTGCTCGGGCAGTACGCGGTCGTTTTTCCAGCTGGAAATACGCTGTGCGATGGTATTGGCCTGATCGCCCTCCGCGCCGTGTTGCTGAATCAGCAAGTCTTTTATCAGGGTGCGCGTGTCCTCGGCGTCGAAGATGGAGAAACCCGATTTTAGCCCAAGCTCCTTGCGCTCGGCGCGGATGATCCTGAGACCCAACTGGTGAAAGGTGCTGACGGTGAGCCCTTCGGCCGTATTGCCGCGCAGCAGCCTGCCCACGCGTTCCTTCATTTCACGCGCTGCCTTGTTGGTAAATGTCACCGCAGCGACATGGCTGGCGTTGATGCCGCAGGTATTGACCAGATAGGCAATTTTCTCGGTAATAACACTGGTCTTACCGCTGCCTGCGCCGGCAAGCACAAGTAATGGCCCGTCGATATACCGGACTGCTTCACGTTGGCGCGGGTTGAGTTGTGCCACCGGCTCAGCTGCTGCGCACGAGCTTGGCGACCGAACTGGTCGTTGCGGTTAACAGGCCGTCCTCGTTATAGAGCCTGCCTTCCAGAAAGGCCGTCTTGTAAGTGCTCTTGAGTACTTTTCCTTCGGCCCGCAGGCGTCCCGCCCGAGTCGGCTCGAGATAGTGGGTGCTGATCTCCAGCGAAGACACGCTGGCGATAGCGCCCTCCATTGAGGTAAACACCGCATGGCTCATTGCCGAATCGAGCATAGCGGTGACGAAGCCGCCCTGCACCACATCAACGGAGTGGCAGTAATCGGTGCCCACCACAAATTCAAAGGTACAGGTTCGATCCTGTCTATCAATGGCCACAATTTTGCCGCCCAGCATGGGGATGTACGCGGGGGCATGGGCATTAAGCACATCGATAAGTGCCCGGTCATCCGCGGTATTACTCATACGTGCAGAGGTAGGCGGTCTCTTCTGTCACCTTGAGCTGAAATTTCTCGTTCGCTGCCACCACAAAGTGCTGGCTGGCGCTATAGGTTTGCCACGCGTCGCTGCCGGGCAATTTCACCGTGAGCGCGCCGCTGACCACCGTAAGGGTCTCCTTTTGACTGGTACCGAACTCGAACTCCCCGACTGCCATGACGCCGACGGTCGCTGGTAGTGTCGCGGTTTGGAAAGCGATGGAAGCGACCTTTCCATCAAAGTACTCGTTGATCTTGAACATGCGTGTTCCTTAGTGCGTTGCAGATGAAAACAGGAGGACGATGTTCGCACCTGTGGCGCCATAAAAAAAGGCTGGCGTAATGCCAGCCTTCTCTTTAATCACCATTAACTCGTCATGACTACATCGTGAAGTGATATTTTACGTCTGTCAGCGAACGCCGCCGCGCGCCATACCTTCAGAGGTAAAGTACTTGTCGGACTTATCCACGCCGTTCTTGAATTTGCCTGGAATCGGCTTGCCGCTCAGGTTGTAGATATCCTGCAGCAGATCGTAGGCACCATAAGCCGAGCCAAAGTCAGACTTGCGGTCGTACAGATTGACACCATAGCTGTACTGTACACGCCACAGCTGATCGCGGCCGTCATACATTTCACCAGACACTGCGCCCCAGCTGTCTTCGTCTATGTAGAATGTGCGACGGCTGTAAAGATGGCGTTTGCCTTCCTTCAGGTTGGAGTCCACAACCCACACGCGACGTTTCTCCCAGCGAATTTTTTCCGGGTTGAGAAATTTCTCGCCCAGAAGGTCTTCAACTTTGCCCTGGAATATCATGTCGTAGTTGGAGGAGGGCACGATCATCTCTTTTTTGCCAATGAGCGTCCAGTCGTAGCGCTCGGGTGAGCCGTTGTAGATGAAGGCATCGTCGTAAGTCGACGTTCCCGCTACACCGGGGTTTGGCGTGTCAAAGGACACGGCAGGTGCCAGTCGCACGCGGCGTTGGCCGACCAGATACTGCCAGGCTTTGCGGCCTTTGCCTTCGGTATAGTCAGCGCCGGGCTCGTGCACCAACAGGATCTCGCCAGCGCGGCGTGCGGGAGCGTCATAGTTGATACGCAGCATGGCCCAGGGACTCTCGCCGACCACCTCATCGGGTTTTTTGAACATGGGAAACACGGCTACGGAGGAGCCAGTAGTCGACAGCACCGCTTTGCCGTTTGAGCCGACGTAGTAGACATCCGATTCCAGCGAGGAGTCCTCAGCGTAGCGAATCATGTGGTTCCACATCACTTCCAGACCCGATTGTGGGATAGGGAAGGGCACACCGGGCAGGTTGCCGTCAACCTTTTGGCCATCTTCAACCAGAGTGGCACCGGTGGCGTTTTTCAGCGAGTTGGCGTAATACCAATCGGGCCGAATTGAGCCGCGGTGCGTTGGGTATACATGTATTTTGTACCCGTCTTTGCCATATTTCTCAAACATGGCTTGCGTGCCCACGGTAAGAAATTCTGCATATTCCTTCCAGTTGGCACCATCAATGGTATAGAGCGGCGTCTCATCGGGGAATGGGTTGACGTAGTCGTCAGAGCCGGGAACGAAATTCGCCGGCACCGGCGTTCCTTTAGGATCCCATGCGGGAATACTGCCATCCGCATTGCCCGCCATTTCCGCACCCACAGGTGTCAGGGTTTTGCCCAGTTGGGCTGCTTGCTCGGCAGATACTGCCGCCAGCGCGCTGCTAGCGACAATTGAAGTCAGGCAGAACACTGCCAGTGTCGATTTAATCATCATTATTAAGGCTCCAATCTAATAATTATAGAAAGCTAAGCAAGAGTAGATCACTCGGCGATAAATATCTACCGCTTTCCGGCGCGCCGCACGGAATAAGCCGCATGGAATGAAGGGTGGTGTCAGGCCATGCGGGCTGTGGCGGTCTCGGGGTCAAAGGAGATCTGCAACTCCTTCATAGCGTTGACAAAGAAGGATCGCACGAACTGGGGCTTATCCTTGAACCGCGGATTGCGCAGGCGGGGGATCAATTCTTCGAACATGATGTTGAGCTCCAGCCGAGCCAAATGCGAACCGATGCAGAAGTGCTGGCCAATCCCGAAGGAGCGCAGCTGGTTGTAAAGATCTGGCATACGCTCGGCGCGCGTGACGTCAAAGGCCGTCGCATCCTCGCCAAACACCGTCTCGTCGTGATTGGCGGCGTGGTAGTGCAGCAACACCTTGTCGCCTTTCTTAATCTGCTGTCCGCCCAGTTCGGTGTCTTCCAGCGCCGTGCGCCGCATGGAGATGAACGCCGTGTTATAGCGCAGAATTTCCTCACAAGCGTTGCCGATCTTATCGGGATTATCCACCAGGTACTGCAACTGATCCGGGTGTTCCATTAGTAGTCGCATGCCCTGCGCTATAACACTGCGGGTAGATTCGTTGCCGCCCACGAGGATAAGAATGAACATCCAGCCGAACATGTCTTCCGAGATCGGCGCGCCATCAAGTTCCGCATCCAGCAGCGCACTTGTAATGTTGTCCATGGGCGTGACACGGTGCTGGGCTGCCAGATTCAGGGCGTACTGAATAACTTCCAACGAGGCAAGCTGACCTTCGAGCTCGGAAATAGACATATCCGGATCATCGGCGAAGATCATGGTATTGGTCCACTCGAAGAACTTCTTGCGATCCACAAGCGGCACGCCCAGCAGCTCCAGAATAGCGATTAATGGCAGCTCCGCCGCCACTTCCTCAACAAATTCGCACTCGCCTCTGGCCGCCACGGCATCAATAATGCCGCGAGCATGCTCGCGAAACTGTGGCCCATAGGATTCAACCCGCTTTGGCGTGAAGGCGTTGCGCACAATGCGGCGCACCTTCTGGTGTTGGGGCGGGTCCATATTGATGATGGTCTGGCTGTGCATGCCGTCCACCATGTCTTGTGGGTACTCCATGGGGAAAGCGGAGCGGGCGGCAGAGGAGAACAGCTTGGGGTTTTTCGAGACGTAGTCCATTTCCGCGATGTGGGTAACAGCCCAGTAGGGAACGCCGGTAATGGGGTCCTCAAGTTTTACCACCGCGCCTGCGTCACGGATTTCCTTCAGTTGGCCATAAGGCATGCCGTCTGCGTAAGTGCCGGGGTCAACAAGGTTGGCGAAAGGGCATTGGCTCATAGGGCTCTCTGATGGTCGCGGTCATTGCGATGGTTGCGGTGGTTGCATTGGTTGCGTGGAGTGACGCGCAGCGAATGCCGGCAAACTAATAGTTAGTAATCACTAAAGATTGTGGCACAACCGCTGCGCGGGTTAAAGCAGCGATGTGCTTGAAGGTGCTAGAGGTTTAACCGGATGGACCAGGCGCTACCTGCAGTGGGCTACCGGGAAGTCAGCCATGCGCGCCAGCCGCCATAGCGACTGATATTGAGTGCTCCGGCCAAGCCGAATTCATCGCAAATAAAGCCACTGAGCCAGCGGCCATCGGCCAGCTCCACTTTGCCAATACCCAGTGGCGCTGGAATGCCGGCGACAAAACTGCCGACGCTGCTGTGCGGCAGGGACCACACCTCGACCTCAATGGCGGTGCCTTTCGTCTCATTCCTGACCATTGCCGGGCGCTTGCCATCAGCTAGCGCATAAAGTTGGTATTGAGGTGAGCTGTGGGTGCTTTGGATTAACTGCCCACCGCGCTCGGTAAGCTGCCAATTCAGCGGTTGGCCCTGCAGATGCGCGCCACAGACCACCACTTCAATGATTTCTGCGAACGATGCGGTTGGCACCACGGCGTCGAGTCCGCGCCTATGTTCGGTGGCCCCCAGCGGCAGGCCACAGTCACGCTGCAGTCGGCCTGCGAATGAGAGTAGCTTAATGTCATCAAAAGCGGCGCTGAACAGGGTCACGCCCCACGGCACGCCGCACTCAGTGAAACCAACGGGAACTGCCGTGGCACTGTAATCCAGCAGGTTGACGAAATTGGTATAGGTGCCCAGTACAGAGTTGTTGGTGATCGGTTGCTGGCTCATTTCCTCGCGCGTGTAAAAGCGCGGGCATGTTGGTGTCAGCACGAACGCCAGATCCTTAAGCAGTGCGTCGCACTCGCGCTTCAATGCAGCGAGGCGATATTGCGCAGCGAA
>Ga0105051_10008332_pt1 | contig 10536 bp, 8 predicted proteins | sample FRY02_FD_78383 | JGI IMG/M metagenome (GOLD analysis project Ga0105051, IMG submission 78383) | Freshwater microbial communities from Lake Fryxell liftoff mats and glacier meltwater in Antarctica - FRY-02 (megahit assembly) | ecosystem: Environmental > Aquatic > Freshwater > Ice > Glacier...
AGTATCGGAACATCGTGAATACATTCGTCCAGCCTCCACTGTGCGCATCAACGATCACGTGTTCGGAATATAATCCTCCCTGCCTAGCATATAATCCTACCAGATCAGCAAGACCCGCAAGGGACTGGCGTCCCCAAAACAGATCAGAACGGGGAAAAAACGTGAAGTAATAATCAAACGCCGTCACGGAGCCAAATGCGTAGTTATAAACTATGTCAAGTTGATTTCCTGTGCCACCTATAAACTGCCAATCCACGCGTGCGTTTCTAAGAGATGCCACAATGGCAACAAGTGGTAACATACCGACGAGCAACATTCCTCCCATACCAATCATGTAGAAGTCCCGCCTGGAATCGTGCTTTACCACCAATCCCACATAAGTTCCCCAGGCATACATAGTGACCGCGATCAGAATCCCTGCTTTGGCTTGTGCGGTCAGTCCATCTAGAACTAGGACCAACAGGGGCAGGAACATGCGCCGACGGAAGCCGAACTTGCTAAGGTATATGCCGCCGAGGACAGAGCCAATATAGTTGAAGTATGTGGAATAACGGATCAATGGTGGCGCACTGGTCTCCTGCAGCGATGCGCGTATTGCAGATCCGACCGTCAACAAGCTGCCCAAGTTTGGAACGCCGGAGACGCGAACAGAGTAGGCGATGGATGCCCCCCCCCCCAGCATACCAACAATAGCTATCACGGTAAACCATCGCCTGAAATTCGTTTCTACGAAACGATCAGGTTTTTCTTTTCTTGCAGACATTGGGTGACTAGCTGTCATGAACCATGCCAAAAGCGCGCCCAGACCAAAGAGACCGTTCATGGCTACGATCCACGCAGCGCCTGGACCCCAGAACAAATAGTTCGGCGCAAGCAGCGCCTGACCAAGATATAGCAGTCCCCACAGTGTACTCCAGAAAGCAGAAGGGCAAAACCAACTGCCAAATAGTCGCCAGGATATGGCGGACATCCCAAGCAAAATCATTCCAACCACGACACGCCCGTCCATTGATCATATTCCTGTCTGACACGTATTGATATTACTAAAGACCGCGCATCTGATGTGCTTTTGCAAGGAAGTGCTGAATTGCTGAACGCAAAAGGTCAATTTCTTCATCTATTTCTCGCTGCACTAAGAGGAGCGTACCATAGACAAGGAGGGCTACGACACCGCCTGAAATATGAACAATCATAGCCTGTGTGCTGTTAGTGTTAAAAAATCGCATGGAAAAGTATCCCATGAGGGCACCAGAGACACATGCCAGAGCAATGCGCGACAGTGATCGCCAGGGAATAGACAAGGTAAGGAACTTGCGTCCAAGCCATCCGGTGACGACCATATAGAAACTACTTGACAGTACAGTTGAGATTGCTGCTGCGGGATAACCTATAAGCGGAACAAGAATCAAGTTGACAATTCCATTCACAGCCAGAGAGGCTAGAGCGACCATCAACATGATATGTGTACGCTTGCCAACTTCCAGACCCTTATGTGCGTACATGGAGAGGCCACTGATGAAAGAACTGAGGATGAGAACGGGAACAAACCAGGGCACAACAATGAAGTTCTCTCCCAGGAACACACCGATCGCGTATTGGCCGCTCAACATCGAGAGTGCGATAAGTGGTGCAAATAGCAACGAGATATAGCGTATATTGCTGGCAACCAAATCTTGGATTGCCCCGACTCTTTGACCCGTTTCCCACAAGTTCATGATAATTGGGACAGACGCGAGCAAGAAAGGGGTCATCAGAAGACTCATACTTCCGTTGATCAGATCGTAGCTTGATGAAAATACGCCAACTTCATTGAACGACCAGTAACTACCGATCACATATCTGGGAATCAGATAGATCAATTGCGCCGAAAGAAACCATATAGCCATGGGCAAACCATAGGAAGCCATCTGCTTTGCCATGGCTATATCTATGTATAAGCCAGGATATCTATTCCGTCTGCCGGAGATTGCCGTGGTGAGCATTATGAATGCGAGTCCAGCCCCGTAGCCTCCAGCAATAGAGAGGAGGGCCATACGTACGCCACCATGCATAGCCAGCACAAAAATCATAATCAGAGCTAGCTGGGTAAAGCTCTGAACGAAGGTAGCAATCGCATATTGTCTCGATTGGCGAGCAGACTGTAATAGTGTCGCATGATAATGGAAGAGCACCATTGTCGTAGACAAGACGATGACAAGTATTTTCTGTTCCTGCGTTGTACTTATTGGTCCTGTGACGATCGAACCTAAGACAAAAAAAATAACTAGTATAAAACACAGAACAAATGACAGGAGCGTCCAAGTTTTTTGTCGGAATTCGGCTAACCTTTCCGAAGCTTGGTACATGGGAAAGAAACGCAGGATCGACTGGCGCAACCAATCAGAACTTAGTGACACAAGAACATTTGCCAGTGCAATTCCAATTGCAGCCTGTCCGTAACCATCCGGTCCCAGTCCTCGAGTTAATAGCAGAACCTGAACAGCACCGAACAGCGCAGGAAGGGCTTTGGACGGAAAATAGTAGAACAAGTCCCGCAGGCCGCGATCCTTTCCGGCTGATTCTGGTCGCGGTATCTCCTGTACATCCGTCATCATGAGCCGCTACCATCATTATGAACCGGACAGCGCGAGGAAATTGCACCCAGCCTTTCCGACAACCAGTGCGCTTCTGGCCAGTGCGCCAATCCCCGATCATACAGATTGCAGGCTCTTTCGACTTCCCCTCTCTCAATATACCATGACCCCAGGGACAGATATAGGTCGATGAGTGCTGGCTCGCCTGAATAACGTGAGATAACTTCTTCCGCATATACAATGGCAGCGTCGAATTGACTCATGTCATGCAGACATGTCGCTCTGTGGATAGCGATCACTGGGCTGACAGTGCCGAATGACATTGCTTTGTCAAAAAAATTTAGGCCCACTTCGTAATTTCCCGCCGCACACTCGATCGATCCTAATTCATCATAGGAAGCCCAGTGATTGGGAAATGCTTGTTGTTCCCGGTTTGCCCAGAGCAGCGCATTGTCAAGGTCTCCTTTACCACGATAAATTTGTGCCGCAACTAGGTGAAGCCACTGCTGCCCACCATCCAGTTCGATTTCCTGCATCAACACATCCAAAGCGCCATCCAGATCACCAGCATCAATTTTGGCGACCCGCACCTGTGACAGCAGCCATAGATCGTTCGGATCGATGCGCAGACCCTGCCCGAAATAACGGTTCGCTTCCTGAATATTTCCAGCAAATCGTTCTGCCATGCCAAGAGCTCGCCACCGGTATGGTGAATCATGTGGTAGAACATCAGCATAGTCTCGCAGAAGAGCTACTGCTTCGGATACTCTTCCCTCTTGTTGATATTTAGTGGCCGCCGTATAGATACCGGGTAAATCTTGGCTAAGCATTGCGGCAGCCTTCATCCAAAACCGTGACAACTCGACGTTACCCTTTTCACGGTTCAAATTCGCAATGATAACAAAAAATGTATCAGCTCCACTGAACTGGTCAAAAACTTCGGTTGCGCTTGTATCCATTCCCAAACATAAGCTAGATAGCCCGAGCCAAATACCGGCTGATACATTTGTGGAATTCTTTGCGTGGACTTGCGTCCACACCCGTCTGGCATCATTTGGCCTATGTGTTATCCAAAGGGCCAATCCTTGTGGAAGACTGGCAGTCGCTGTTGTCAACGGATTCGGTGAGGATGCCACATCTGAGGCTTCAACAACACTACCCAACGGCCGACAATTGAGAAGTTGTAAAGGCGAGAATGCTACCAACTCATCGATCGCTTGCAGGGACACAGCATTATCAGCGACACCACTTTTGATTTCAGGCAGGACTAGCACCATAAATAACAGAAACACAAATGTTTCTACTACCTTAAGCAAGGTCAGTTGATGGGTGATAAGTGATCTAAAAAACATTGATGAATTCCAGATGGTGCTTCAGGCCACACCAGTCGACTTTCCCTGCAACTGACGTTGGTGCCACCAATTGACAACGAAGTCGGGAACGAAGTTTCGTAGCCAAATGTATACCTGAGATGTCCACGACAACCTCTCACGCGTACCCAAGTGGCGTGCAAAACCCTCATTGTTCAAGAATTCAACTGCCTCTGGTGTCCACTTCCCTTTGATGACGCCATGGACAAAATCCAACACCGGCTCTCGATGGACGTTCGCTACCCCGAAATACTTATTAGAAGTCTGTAGTGCTTTGAAAGTGCCGTTCAATTCAATTTGCCAAGCGGAAAGGCCCGGAATCAAACAATCTAGCAAAGATCGCTTCTGCCATAAACTCAGGCTGATACTGACACGATAAGGCGTTCCGCGCGGTATTTCGCCAATACCTGTAGATGATGGATTCGCGACAGAACGGGTCGATTTGCTGGCAATTAACTTGAGTGATGCAGCCTGTTCGGCCTTAGCATTGGCGATTAACTGCTTTAGACGGGCCGTATCAACAGGCCGCGAAAGAAACGCATCATCAACCCATAGAATAATCCATGGATAATCCAATTGTTCGAGCATGGCGATCAGATTAGATGTGTAACCCTGATCTGACCCCACCAAAATAGAATCAATTTGTTTGTGATGGTAAGTTACAGCATTCGAGCCAAGAAAAACCGGATATGGACAATCAGGCCAATATTTAAAAAAACAACCAAAGAAGGGTTCCCAAAGATCCTTATAGCCATCAAACGAGGCTACCAGAATTGCCACATCATCTCGATGCACTCTATGCTCGCTCTTGTCATCTGAGCTCACCACCGATACCTCCGACATATCAATAAGATTCATAGACAAATGCATCCGTCTGTGGAAACAGTATATCAATTGCATACTTGGCTTCATCGCGAGTTTGCATTTCAAGGTGACAACTTTCCAACTCTTTTCTTGCTCGATACCCCATTGCTAGCGCAACAAGTAATGGAACAGTTAATTTCATTTTCCATTGATCGCTACCTTCTTCTTGAGATATCACTGAAATCTCGCCTCCTACAATCTCAAAACGGATGATACACTGCATTTCTGATAGAAGAATACCTAGTTCTCCTGAATATTCTTTCAATAGAGAAGCCGAAAGCCTACGGTTCAGCACAGGCTTTATAGTGCCGAAAAACTTGACCCAATCTGGAATATGCACTTGCCAAGCAAAGGAAGGAATGGACTGTCCACCATAATAGCTAGCTACGTTGATAGCTGGGTGGCTTGCAGGAAGCTGTAATACAACCGCGGTACATTCTCGAATCAGAGCCAAGTCTCTGATAAAGGCCAACGCAGCTTGTAGATCAGGATAAGATTTGATTACTAGTTCTCGGACAGTAATAGCTTTAGATTTGTTATGCCGAGCTATCCTAACATAACCTTCATGCTTACCCGATCGCACAAGCACAAAGGTTTCATATGCATGTTCCGATTCTATATCTTGTTCTTCTTGATATCTCCATAGAGCCAAATCCCGAACGGAATGAATCCCAAGATTTTGAATCGTATTGTTATACGAAGTAACTAGTTCGACCAAGTCATCCGCATTGCATGACCGAATCATAAGCTCTGGCTCTGGCTGTGGCTCTGGTATCTGTTCCACTTGGAGCCTAATCCCCCCCTTCAACGGAACCGCAAAATGGTAGCCAAGCTTTTGGTAGAGTGTGGGAGTGCCTTGCACACAAGATATGATGCAATTGTGCTCTTTTAGCCTGTCGGAGAGCCATGCAAAATGAGTGCGTATCAGGCCACGACCCCGATACGCTTCATCTGTACCAACCAGTTCTACTTGTCCAACATTTAGAAGGATGCCTTCAAACATCCAATTTTGTTGGATAAAGCACATAGATGAGATGATATTACCAGCAACGGTATCTTCCACCAACGAAAAATCACTAATAGACACCAAAGGATGATTGCAGCATAGTAGCTCTCGAGCCCAAACTCCAACCGAAGGACGAAATACTTTAGAATTGAACGTTGCGATACGGTCAATGTCATCCGCAGTCGCTGACCGTTGTATCCACTTGCTACCTACATCTCCGACTGGGTGACGAATAACACTACTCATCAATATCAACCCAGTCCTGACGATCGAAGTTCAGGCTTACGTAGCTTTCCAATTAATTGCTGCGAGAATAAATAGTTAAGCGGGAAAATATTACTTAGGCGGGCAATCGATCTATACGGTTCTGGTATGCTAAAAAATTTTGTTGTGTGAGGGATTAACTTGCCACTAAAACCGTGACTGGCGAAAACTCTATTGACAAGATGCGGATAACTCAGGTTCACATGCGCCTCTGGTTCCCGCGAAATAGAATAATACTTAACCTTTTTGCCAAACAATCGCAAAATTGCGATAAGTACATTTAGGGCAAGATAACCAGAATAATAGGGGAGTTTACTGCCTGGATAATCAACGTACAGAATTCCACCGGGCTTTAGAACACGGAATATCTCTGAGACCACCATATCCTGCATGTCCGGAAGTATGTGCTCCAGCACATCTGTAAATACAATCCGATCGAAGGTATTATCGCCAAACACTAGATTGTCAGCAGAACTACAGATTACCAGAGGATTCTCTACTTGGATTAGAACAGGAAGTAGTATATCGCAACTAACAACCTGTGCTGAAGATGTTTGCGCTATCCATTTCGAAACATGCCCATGACCACATCCTAAATCAAGAACCAGCTCGTCCGGTTTTGCATCAATTTCCGCAACCAAATGTGCAGCATGTCCTTTCTGTACATAGAAGTCCTCACCTTGATAAACTGAAATATCGTCTGTGTTAATTTTGATCAGGTATTCCACATTACTGTGCGGATGACCATCTTTGAATAGAACAGGGATTCCATCGACTATCTGATACTGAAAATTACAGTTCTGACATCGCATCTGATCACTGTTCACTATCTCAAGAGATTGCGACCTGCAATTCGGGCAGATAAGAATATCAAGAATAGGTGTCACGTCATGATGTTGCCCTGCAACGCTCGAGGTTAATGAAGTATCCATTCTACGACTCCTTAGTCCATGCTTTCAATAAATCCATTTTCTAAATGTCTGAAGCAGTACGGTACATCTATGAAGTCCATCCCCACAGCCATAAACACAAGTTACAGGTGTACTGCCTATCTAAGTCCAAAAGTATTCAAGAATGGTCTCGCATACACGGCAGATATCCTCATTCGTCAGGAAAGACGATGATGGTAACCATAGTCCATGTTGGACTAGATACTCACTGTTAGGGCAGTCGCTAGATACCCCGTAGGCTGGTTGGCTATGAATGGCCGGATAAAACGGTCGACTACCAATCCCTTTTTCCTTCAAGTGCCTCTGTAAACTAGTCGGCTCTGGGACCAGAACATCAATGAACCACGGCGAGACATCCTGCAAATTCGTTTCGATAAACCGCACCTGTGGGATTTCAGCCAGTTTTTCACGATAGAGGGCGAACATATCCTTTTTTCGTTGCACGCGCCACGGGAGTTTCTTCATTTGTTCAACGCCGATTACGGCCTGTAGATCCGTAAACTTAAAGTTGTAGCCGACGGTATCATGAAAATCAACACCGCTCTGGCGCCGTCCAAAGTCCCGGATTTTGAGAATCCGTTGATACAATTCTGCGTCATCAGTCACCAATGCGCCGCCTTGCCCGGTTGTAATCACCTTCGGCGCGCTAAAAGAAAAACTCCCAATTTGCCCGAAAGTGCCCAGGTGTTTCCCCTTGTGGAACGAACCCAACGACTGCGCGGCATCTTCTACAATCGCCAGGTCATACTGACGCGCAAGTTCAACAAAGGAAGCCATATCTGGTGAACGGCCATTCAGGCTGACCAGCATGATCGCTTTGGTTGCCGGGGTAATCGTTTGCCGAGTCAATTCGATGTCAAGGCACAGGTTAGAGAGGGCAACATCCACAAAGACAGGTGTCGCACCAGCCAATACAACGGCATTGGCGGAAGCGATCATCGTGTAGTCCGGTACAATGACATCATCACCTTGACCGATGTTTAGCGCTTTCAAGGCTGCAAACAAACTCACTGTCCCATTGGCCACAACCGAACAGTACTTGCTGCCAACATAGTCGGCGATGGCCTTCTCAAAATCGCGCGTGCGCTGAAATTCGGTCAACCAGCCACCTGAATCAAGATACGCAGCGACCGCCTGTTTTTCCTCTTCACCGATCCATGGTTCCATCTGATTGATATGCTTCAAAAAAGTTAAGCCTCCGTAAACTGGTCTTGGTGTGTCGTTACGTCGCCGAAACACACTACTAAGACTACATCATTGAGCTAACTGCTCTCGATACCACTCCACAGTACGCCGAAGCCCGTCACTCATTGATACTTGCGCTTGGAAACCGATCAATGCTTGAGCCTTGTCAACGCTGGTGCAACGTCTGGCATCCCCCCCTGATTTTGATGTATCGTAAACGATATCACCTTTAAACTCAGAAAAACGTGCGACCAATTCTACCAATTCACGCACACTAATCTCGCTTCCAGAGCCAATATTGATGTAATTTGGCGCTGACAATCGTTCAGCGGCCAGGATCAGCCCGTCAGCGATATCTTCTACATACAGAAAATCTCGCGTCGGTGAGCCATCCCCCCAGACCACTAACTCTTTGTCCCGAAAACTCTTCATAATCGTGGCGGGGATCACATGGGAATGGGCCAAATCCAGAGAGTCACCAGGGCCATACCCGTTGGCTGAATAGACCACTACCATTGGGAATCCATATTCCCGATGATAGAGATCGGCAAGCAAAGCCAGATTTCTCTTCATTGAGCCTACCCCGCGATGGGCGTCGGTAGGCAAGCCATCAAATAAATTCTCTTCTCGCAATGGTACGGGCGCATCTGTGGCATAGGCAAACAGATTCCCAATCGCAACTAACTTCTCAACATCTTCTTGACGCGCTGCCTCGACCACATTCAAATCAATCCTGGTTGAGTCGTAGTATTGGCTTGCCGGATGCGCTCTGCTAAAGCTAATTCCTCCGGTAACAGCGGCAAGGTGAATCACGACCTGGCACCCCTTAACCACCTCGCAACAGTTGCCAAAGTCACGCAGATCATATTCTGCTGATCTGGGAATAACAATGTTGCTCGAGGCAACACCGCATTTCTGCATCAAACTTTCGACGACATACGAGCCAATAAAACCGGCACCCCCTGTGACTAACACCTTTTTCCCAACCCAAAATGCTCTGTCACTCACTGATTTTTCCTCCCATACTTTCTAAGCCGCAGGCGAAGCTATCTCATTGGGCTATGTTGCCTTTTTGAGTTTTCCAGCCAATTTCTTCGCTTTCTCCAAAGTGAGGCCCTTTTCCTGCAAGTCATTTTCCAGCATCATGTAACACAACTGGCCAAACTTTACCTTAGGCTCCCATCCCAAAACGCGGCGTGCCTTTGCAGCATCACCTAACAATGCTGGAACCTCCGCTGGCCGCGTGTAACGATCTGCATAGACAACGAAATCCTTCCAGTCAAGTCCTACCAGTGCGAAAGTCTCCTGTAGAAACTCGCGTACTGTATACGTCTCGTTTGTGGCAATAACAAAATCATCCGGCTCAGAGTGCTGCAAAATTCGCCACATTGCATCTACATAATCCCCAGAAAATCCCCAGTCCCGTTTGGCATCGAGATTGCCTAGCTGTAGATTGGGAATTTCCCCTGCAATAATACTCGCGACGCCGCGAGTGATTTTGCGCGTGACAAAATTCAATCCTCTACGGGGCGATTCATGGTTGAACAATATCCCATTTGCAGCGAACATACCGTAGGCAACCCGATGCATCCGTGTGGTGTAAAACGCGGCCACTTTCGAGATCCCATAGGGACTTTGCGGAAGAAAAGGTGTCTGTTCATTCTGTGGAGGCGGCGAGGCTCCAAACATCTCACTGGAAGAAGCTTGATAATAACGCGTCACAGCACCCATTCTCCTCAGAGTGTCTAGGATCCGAAAGGGCCCAATGCCATTGAAATCCATAGTAGATTCAGCTGTAATAAAACTGATACCCACATGGCTTTGCGCAGCAAGATTGTACAGTTCGTCGGGCTTCACCTCTTCGATCACGTTACGAATGCTAGATACATCACCCAAATCAGCATAATACAGCCGAAAACGACTGTCCGGATCACTATCATCCCCAAAATCCCGCAACAGATGATCTATCCGGGCCGTAGGTGGATAGCTTGCCCGACGCACTGTGCCGCGCACATTATATCCCTTTGATAATAGCAACTCAGCCAAGTAGGATCCATCTTGGCCTCCGATTCCTGTAATCAATGCTGTCTTACTCACTGTTGCACTCGATTCCTTTTCGCCATCGTTACTAGTTAAGACTTGAAGCAATAAACCATCAAAAACTCGAAGGTGGGACTATTCGGCCAACTGGTAGGTTTCGTCCCACTGCCCATCCCGGATAATGTCGGACAGATTGCCCGAACTGCCAATGTCCCCGTAGTGCAGATACAAACGCACGGCGTCCCCGTTGTGGGGGTCCCGGTAGATGTGGTCCAGGCGCTGAG
>Ga0105051_10008334_pt1 | contig 10528 bp, 12 predicted proteins | sample FRY02_FD_78383 | JGI IMG/M metagenome (GOLD analysis project Ga0105051, IMG submission 78383) | Freshwater microbial communities from Lake Fryxell liftoff mats and glacier meltwater in Antarctica - FRY-02 (megahit assembly) | ecosystem: Environmental > Aquatic > Freshwater > Ice > Glacier...
CTTACTCCTGCTGAACCTGCGCCAATTACAATATAATCAAACTTAATTTTCATTGGACAAACTTTTATCAAAATTATCCACGTAAGTAATATTTAAATTTCTAAGATATTTTAATAAAGAAAAGTTTTAAAATAGTTAATTAAGAAAACATATTAAAGTTAAATATTTAATAGCTCATGTCATTTAAGACAAACAACATAAAACAACTTTCTGTGCCTCTATTAGACCATGCATGATTGGTCCCCCTTTGAATAACTACATCACCCTCTTTGAGTTCGACATCATCCCCATCCAATAGCATGGTAATACTTCCTTTAAGAACAATCGAGTAATCAACGCTTTCAGTTTTGTGCATATAGGGATGTCGGGCATTGGCAACAATATTGGAAGATGCGCCCATGGCTGCAAAAGCTTTTTTCCCATCTACATTTTTTATAAATTCTTTATCTTCTGGATCAAATTGAATGACTCTAAATACAGATCCTCTCTTAGGTGGATGCAACACGAACGGGCCACTTACCGTATCTTGAAAGCCAGAAAAAGATTGCTTCTCAATGCCGATTTGCCACAAATTGGTTAGGGCAACTCCTGGTCTTGTTTCTCTATGCAATATATTATTAGCATGCTCGTCTGATACAACGATTGCTTTTCCGTTTGTATCAACACCCGTTACTACTCTTCTAAATTTTTTAATATCCATATTTTTTTTTATAAATTTTTATAAAGAGAATCCAAGAAATATAAATAACAACCCCTACAATATCGTATTCATAACCTTCAATCATTAACAGTAATCCTGAGCTAAAAAGAATAAGTCTACTTAATTGGCTAAGCTTATTTTTTAAATAACCAACTAAGGATGAGGATATAAGATAAATACCAAAAAAAGCTGTAACAACGGTAGTAATAACAACGCTAATGTCTCCGTCTAAAAAAAATCCTGGGCCAAAAAAGAAAAAAAAGGGAATGATATAACTAGGTAGCCCAAATCTAAATGCGGTCCATCCCACTTGATTGATTGACGCTCCGGAAATACCAGCGGCAACAAATGACGCGAGGGCTACAGGTGGAGTTATAGTAGAAAGACATCCATAAAAAAAAACAAACATATGAGCGGTTAATAGCGGAACTCCTAATTTAGTTAAAGCAGGGGCCACAACTGTAGCTAATACCAAATATGCAGCTGTAGTTGGCAATCCCATCCCTAAAATAATTGCAGTAAGCATGGTTAAAATTAATGCAACAATTGTTATTCCGCCTGAAGCATAAATAATTAATCCTGCAATTTTAGATCCTAGTCCTGTCATGCTAAGCACACCAGCGATAATACCTGCTGCTGCACACGCAACTGCAATGGAGGCAACATTTTTTGAGCCATCAACTATAGCATCTGCACAATTGATAAAAATTTCTTTATCAATTTTTTTTCTATGTAAAATTTCTAAAGTTAAAATTATGCATATTGCATAAAAAGAAGCTTTAAATGGAGAATATCCATAAACTAAAAATATTATTAAAGTTACAAAAGGAATTACAAATCTCAAGCCATTTACTAAAGTTTTAAAAAAACTTTCTTCTGAAACTGTTTCTTTTGATGCCACAATCTGATTTTTTCCAGCTTGAAAATCAACAACAAAATATATTGAAGTAAAAAAAAGAAGTGCAGGTATTAATGCGGCTTTCATAACAGAGCTATAGGGTATGCCAACAACTTCGGCCATAATAAACGCAGCAGCTCCCATTATGGGTGGCATTATTTGGCCTCCGGTTGAAACCACCGCCTCAATAGCTCCTGCCTCATGAGATTTGTAGCCCTCTCTTTTCATCATTGGTATTGTCATCGTACCTGTAACAGCAACGTTAGAGGCTGCCGCTCCAGAAATCATGCCCACCAAAGTACTAAATATTACAGCAGTTTTTGCACCGGCTGCTCGTAAATTTTTTGTTAAATGAGAAGATAGTTTAAAAAAGAAATCACCCGCTCCAAATTTTGTTAAAAAAGATCCGAAAATAGTAAAAAGAATAATATAAGTAGCAGAAACTCCTACTGGAACTCCAAAAATTCCGTCTGATGTCGTTGTTAAAAACTCAGATACTCTAAATAAACTATATCCTCTACTTTCAAAAACTCCTGGCAAATATTGGCTATAGAATGGATAGGTAAAAAAAACAAAGCAAACAACTGTTAAAAAAATACCAACACCCCTTCTAGTAGCTTCTAGGACAATTAGGAGAAAAATAAATCCAACAATAGAATCTAATTTTTTTGTTTCACCACCCGATAAAGCAATATCTTCCCATCTGTTTAAAATATAAAATAAACAAAGTGTTAAGGTCGCAATAAGAACAGTATCTAAAAATTTAAAAAATAAATTATAATTATTTCCAACAATAGGATTGGAAATAAATACAATTAAAAACATAACTAAAACATGAAAGATTCTTATGTCTAACGTTGAAAGAACGATAAGACCTGCTGCATTAAGCAGATGGAACAAGCCAATAATTAATGCCAAAAAATATAATGTTTTTTCTTTTAAGTTAATAAAATTAATTTTTTTCATGGACATTCCAATAGTTGTGATTGCAACTAGTAGCTATTTAGTTGCAATCACTACATTAAAAATATTATTTTTTAAAATATTTTTCAGATCCTGGATGGAGAGGAATTCCAAGCCTCAAAGAATTTGCTGGATCAATTTGTTTGGCATATGAATTATTTTCTCTAAACTCTTTCATATTGTCATAAATTGACTTTGTTATTTTATATGCTTGGTCGTTAGTCATTTTAGAACTGGCAACTAAAATATTAGCAACACCGAGAACATCTCCAGCTTTTTGCGTTTTGTAAGCATCTGCTGGTATTTTTACGGCTCCATAGTTAGGATATTTTTTTATAGCCTCACTAAGCTTACCTGGGGCCATTTCTATATGTTTTAATTTCTTAGTTACCACAACCTGTGTAACAGCCCCTGCTGGGTATCCTGATAAAGCAAAAGACGCGTCGACATTGCCATCTGCTAATTGTTTAAATCCATCAGCGTAGGATAAATAGCTAGGTTTGATGTCTTTCATAGTTAGACCGTGAAGCTCTAACACCAATTTAAGTACAGGTATAGTTCCTCCGCCAGCTGGTCCGGCAGCTACTCTTTTTCCTTTAAGGTCTGAAATACTTTTTATTTTAGAATTTTCAGTTGTCATCATATGCAGTACAGAAAAATGAAGAGAGCCAATTGCTCGCAAGTCTATTTTTCCATCTTTTGCATAAGGACCCGTGCCTTTTGTAGCTGCAATTGCTAAATTATTATTTGTAATAGCAATGTCTACCTCACCACTTTTAATAAGTTTTGGATTCTGAACGGCTCCTTGGGTAACAATCGGAACCATTGTTAAACCACCAGAATGCTTATTTACTAGATTAGAAACAGCCTGTCCTACAGGATAAAATGCTCCTCCTTGGCTAGCGGTACCAACTCTAAGTTCTTTAGAAAATGCATTAGATGAAAATAGTAGTGAGCTCATCAAGATGAATTTAAAGAAAAATTTAATATAGTGTTTCATTTTTATATTCCCCCTTTATTATTTAGTTATATTAAAATCGATTTTTATGATAAAATCAATAAAAAAAAGATTATTTTAATATAAATAAAAACATTAGAACAAAGAGGGAAAATGAAATTTGCAGTATTAAAAGCAGAACATGGAACAAAATTGAATGCAATACATAACCATTTAACTTACGAAGTGTATCCAGAAAAAAAAACATCCAATATTTTAGATGCAATATCCAATTATGAAGAAATAAAAAAAAATAAAGAAAAAATATTTTCTACAGAGGGAAACAAGATAGACAAAACAAAGACAACATTCCCTTTTTGGCCTCTAAAAAAAATAATTTGCTTAGGTTTGAATTATTTAGATCATATAAAAGAAGGTGGATATGAAATTCCCAATTATCCAGCTTTGTTTGTTCGATTCCCGAGTTCTTTAATAGAGCCCAATCAAAATATGATAAAACCAAAAATTTCTGAAAAACTAGATTACGAAGCAGAACTCATGGTTTTGATTGGTAAAAAAACTAAAAATGTAAATGAGAAAGAGGCAGAAAAATCTGTATTTGCATACTCTGTATTTAACGATGGTTCAGTAAGAGATTATCAAAAAAAGACACATCAATGGACACCTGGGAAAAATTTTGATGGCACAGGAGCAATGGGGAGTATTTATGTTACGCCGGAAGATTTGCCCGCTGGTGCCAGTGGTCTAAAAATTCAGTCAAAAGTAAATGGTGTTGTTATGCAAGAAGCAAATACTTCGGAAATGATGTGGCCTGTATTTAAAACCATTTCGACTCTTTCTCAATTTACAACTTTAGAACCCGGTGACCTGATAGTTATGGGAACACCTCCCGGCGTTGGTCACGCAAGAACACCAGCTTTTTTTTTAAAGGATGGAGATGTGGTAGAAACAATAATAGAAAATATAGATCATATTCAAAACAAGGTGGTGAATGAGTAGTAAATTAATCAATGAAAATTTAGAAAGAAATTCTCAGTCTACAACTCTTAAAATTTACAATGAATTAAAAAAGTCATTAATTCTGGGCGATTTAAAACCAGGCCACAAACTAAAAATTGATGATTTAAAAAAAAAATATCAAACCGGAACTAATCCCGTAAGAGAATCCTTAACCTTGCTTATTTCAGACGCGTTGGTAGAAAAAATTGACCAAAAAGGGTTTAGAGTATCAGAGGCCTCCAAAGAAAGATTTGACGAAATTTTAAAAACAAGAATATGGGCAGAAAGTTTTGCGCTAGAAGAATCTATGAATAATAAAAAAGATTTAGATAAGTGGGAAGAGGAATTGCTGTTAATTAATTACAGACTAGAAAAAACAGAAAGATCTTCTCTATATGAGCCTTTAAATCCTAGCTCTTGGGAGATGATACATAAAAAATTTCACTTAACTTTAGTTTCAAGATCAGGCTCTAGATATTTAAGAACATTCTGCGAGCAACTGTATGATCAAAATATGAGGTATAGATTTTTATTAATCAAAAACAAAAAAAATTACAAAAAAAGAAATATTAACGTCGAACACAAAAATATATTAGAGGCTGTTCTAAAAAGAGATACTAAAAAAGCTAAACAATTACTAATTGAACACTACAAAAACACAGGTTCGTTCCTTACTTTTTTTAGTTAACGCTATTATTACTTGATTGAGCTTGCTACTTAACTTTCTTTTCTTAAGCAGTAAAGCCAATGATCGTTTTTATCTAGAGCAACTTGATTCGATTAACCTCTTCTTATTCTCACAATTAAAATAGAAACAAATATGAAAAAGTCCACAATAATTACAGGTCGTTTTTATCTAGAGCAACTTGAATTAATTTGCTTCTTCTTATTCTCAAAATTAAAATAGAAATAGATATGACCAAAATTGCAGAAGATTCATAAATTAAAATAATCGCATCTAAATCTTTACTTTGTAAAATAATTAAACGAGCAATCGCAGTAATTGCAATAATTGCAATAAACAATGGATAAGTAAGCTGGATCCTTTGCGAACCCCAATAACTAGCCACCATTCCCAGCACTTCTAAATAAATAAATAGCAATAATAAATCAGCAAGAGCAACCGATTGTTGCACAACCATTTTTTGCACTTCTAATCCAAAAGCAAAAATAGTTGCGAAGAAAATAATAACTGCTCCGCCTAATTGAATATTTTTTAAAAATTTGTCCACCTAATTTATCTACACTGATTCAAAAAATTAACGATACTATTAATTTATGCTTTGAAGGTTTTAAGTAGAATGGCAAGAAAGATAATACCGCCGCCAATAAATACTCCTAGAGGTGGAACTTCATTAATAAACATCCATGCCCAGATAGGACCGGCTAATGCTTCGGTAAAAGTAAAAATACCAATTTTAGCTGCTGCAGTTTTTCTAGAACCAAGGGTTAAGCAAATAAAACCAGGTGCGTACTGAAGAGCTCCAAAGAAAAATACTAAAATCAAATCGTGAACTGTGATTGCAATACTTCCGCTAAATATAAATCCTACAACTAATGCAAATATTCCCGATACCGCAACTGCAGGCACCATATCAATATGATGAAATTTTCTAATGATGATAACTACTAGGGTAAATGCAACGGGGATGACAAAAGCAAAGGCATTACCTAAAGCAGAGCCACCTGAAATTTTTGTACCGATCATCACATAAAGACCCGTGGCTGCTAAAATAATTGCAATCATGGTGCTGAGATTAATTTTTTCTTTTAAAAAGAAGTAACCCATCACTGCTAAGAAGAAGGTTTGAATACTGATAATAAAGACAACGTTTGCAACCGTGGTGTATTTTAAGGCAAACATATAAGCGCCACTGCCCGTAGCGTATAAAGCGGCGCATACTATTCCTATCCAGCCCAGGCTTTTAAATTTTTGAGCAAATTGAGATTGGTTAGTTAGATAAACAAACAGCAATACCGCAGGAGTAAAAAAAACTGACCTCCAGAAATAAATAGCCCAAGGATCAGCCATCTCAAAGGATCTAAATATCGTTCCACCTGAACTTAAAAATAACCCTCCCATAGCAACCAGCAAGGGACCTGAAATTTTATAAATAGACATTCTTTTGTTTTTCGTTAAAAATTACAATAATGAACATAGGATTTATAGGTACAGGCACAATCACTACTTCGGTTATTCAAGGTTTGTTTAGATCAAAAATTAAAGTTAAGCAAATTCTAATTTCAGAACGTAGCAAAAAAAACTCCTCTGCCCTATCGAAGAAATTTAAGAAGGTTAGGGTTGTAAAGAATAATCAAGAAATTATTGATCAATCTTCATGGATTTTTATTGCCGTAGTTCCTAAAGTTGCAAAATTAATACTAAAAGATCTAAAGTTTAAAAAAAATCAAACGGTCATTAGCTTTGTCTCTACGGCAAACATGGCTTGTTTAAAAAAGACATTGCATCCTGCAACTACTATTATTAAAGCAGCGCCTTTGCCGACCATCGAACATAAGCTTGGACCTATTGTTTTGTTTCCAAATAATAAAAAAGTAACCAGCTTTTTTAATCATTTAGGTAGAGCTGTGGTTGCTAGTAATGAAAAAGAAAATAATCATTTGTGGACGATCGCATCTTCTATGGCGACCTACTTTGAATTTTGTAATACACTAGAAACTTGGCTAGTCAGCAGAAAAGTAAAGGCTGATAAAGCCAGAATCATGGTTGCTAGTCTTCTGTTTGGACTTTCACACACCATGCTAATGTCTAAAACAAAAACTAAAGATTTAGTTAAAGAATATCAAACTAAAAAAGGAATTAACGAAGAGTTATTGAACGGCCTAAAGAAAGCTGGGGTGTTCAGCCATACTAACAAAGGTTTGTCTAAAATTTTAGAACGCATCACAAAAGCCAATGACTGATTTACAAGACGTTCCAGGAAATTACACGGATACCAATTCAGACACTAAAGATTTTACTTTTAATCACACTATGATCAGGGTGAAAGATCCCAAAGCATCTATTGATTTCTACACAAGAATTATGGGAATGAAACTGGTTAGAAAAAATGATTTTCCCAATGCAAAATTTTCTCTCTATTTCTTAGGAACTTTTAATGAAGAGGAAGCAAAAGATCTTCCTAAAGATAATGACGACCGAAGGGGCTGGGTTCTCAATCAAAAATCTATTTTAGAATTAACTCATAATTGGGGAACGGAGAACGATGCTAATTTTTCTTATCATGATGGAAATAAAGAGCCACGGGGCTTTGGTCATATTGCCTTTAAAGTTCCAGATGTCCACAAGGCATGCGAGCGATTTGAAAAACTAGGAGTGACCTTTCAAAAAAAACCAAGTGACGGAACTATGAAGAGCATTGCTTTCATTAAGGATCCTGATGAGTACTGGATTGAGATTGTCTAAATTACCTTTTATCGACTGTGTTCAAGCAGTTGAAATTTTACAAAATACAAAAAAAGATGTTGCTTTTATTGACGTTCGAAATCGAAAAACATACGTGCAGCAGTTTGCTTTTGGCGCAGTTCATTGTTCACTAGACCGACTTAAATTTATTGTTGCAGATTTGGTTCCTAACAAAAAAACCTCTCTCATTATTATAGGGGCTACTCATTCCGTTATTCCTAAAGTCATTTCTATTTTAAATAAAAAAAAATTTAGCAATTACTATTTTATAAAGAATAACTACCGAGCTTGGGCGAAAGCAAAGTTACCTATGTGGGCTGGTGAATTTACTTTATCTAAAGCTTTTGGTGAATGGATTGAAAAAACTGGAAGTATTCGCAATATCTATCCCAAAGAATTGCATCGACTTCATCAAAAAAAACCAAACACTTTTCTCCAGATTGATGCCAGACCCAAACAAGAATATGAAAAATTTACCCTACCTTTCTCGAAGCAATGTTCTGGTGGAGAGTTGCCTGCCTATTTGGAGAGCAACCATACCAATAAAGACCTTATTGTTCATTGCGCTGGCAGAACTCGAAGCATCGTTGCTTACCAGACCTTGCTAGACTTCAATATTAAAAATAAAAAATTTGTATTAAATGGTGGGACCCAAAATTGGGTCTTGAAGGGATTGGATCGTGCTTATCAATGCAAATCAGATCTTGCACAGCATAAAATTAATTTTACTCAGGATATGAAATTAGCAAAAAAAATAATAACCAAATTCAAACTTCCTTACATCAAACAACTGTCTAGTGTTGTTGGCGTTCATGCTTTTTCTATAAAATCAGAAATAATACAAAACAAGCCAATGAAACTTTGGAAAAACGTTAATGCTACTACGTTAATACAAAATACAGACAAGTTCATAGCCTCAACATCTACTAAAATTTATATTTATTCAGAAATCCCTACCTCTGCTGTGTTTGCTGTCCTTTGGCTTAGGAGAATGGGCTATCAAGCGGTTTGGCATACCGATCGACCTCATCTAAAATTAAAAAAATCATTTTGCAGAAAAGAATTTATTGATCAAACTTATTTTTTTCCTAAACGGCATTTGGGAAAAAAGTCAGATGCGAAGGGATATTTAAACTGGGAGCATGGCTTAATACCAACTTTGCAAAAATGGGGCTGTCGTAGTCCTTGGATATCTATGAAAAGCACAAATACACAGGGAATTACACATCCGGTTCATAAACTGTACCAGTCTATTAAATTATAGTTGTGCTTTTTTAGACAAGCGCCTATCTATCCTTATTAGAATTTAACCAAAAGCTTTATAAGTCTATGAAGAAATTTTTATAGCTCCGCTTTTGGTCATCTCTTTATTATTATTACAAAGCTGCGCGACCACTGGTCCAAATATTGTACAGTGTTACCATCAAACTTACCAAGCAGGAACGGGGGAAACTTTCATTTATACTGGAACTGATTTTTCTGGGTACACCGGACAACCGATTGTAGCTCTTTTGGCGCGCACTTATTCAGCATGCAAATGGTTTAAACTGATTATCAGCATTTGGATGCTGTTTTGGTAAAAACTGGAGACAAAGTAATACGAGGTGTTACCATTATTGACACTGTAGGAAATGCCGGTTACAGAAACATGCAAAACAAAAGACCGCCAAAATATCCCCGCTTACATTTTGAAGTTCACAAAAATGGATCCAATATAGATGCGGAGCCTTTTTTTGTTGGATGCTTTGATCCTAGCAAAACCTATGGACCTGAAGAAATGGCGTATCCAACCGGCTGTCCTAAAACAAAATAATAAATTTTTAAGGGTATAAAATTTCTTGGTGCCAAGCTTTTCCAATTTTAGAGTAACATAATCTTTGGTGCAGACGGTTTTTCACATCCATCCAAAATTCTATTTTATAAGGATTAAGCAACCAGCCGGACCAGTGCGGTGGTCTTGGTACGTTATTTGAATCTGGATATTTTTTCTTAAATTCTTCCACTTTTTTTTCAAACTCATCTCTAGTAGTTTGCATGACTTCTGACTGAGAAGACGCCCATGCTCCTATTCTGCTTTCATATGCTCTAGAAGCGTAATATTCATCTGCTGTTTTATTATCCACTAAAGTAACGGAACCTTGAATTCTCACTTGTCTTTGAAGTGACTTCCAATGAAAACACATGGAAGCTTTGGGATTTGCTTTTAAATCCTTACCTTTTTTGCTCTCTAAGTTAGTGTAAAAAATAAAACCTTCTTCGGTTAAACCTTTAAGCAAAACCATTCTATTGTCTGGCTGGCCAGCACTGTCAACCGTTGCAACAGACAATGCGTTGGGGTCATTAATTTCAGACTTTTCTGCGTCTTTCATCCAAACCTTGAAGAGATTGTATGGATTCTCTTCATTTAAAAAAGCTGGGTCTAATCCTAATTTTTCGTTCATAATTCAGTCAAATTAACTTATATAATACCTATATGTCATTTAATACATTTGGAAAAGTTTTTAGATTTACTACATGGGGTGAATCTCATGGTCCTGCCATCGGTTGCGTTGTAGATGGCTGTCCTCCTAACATTGCTCTGTC
>Ga0105051_10008339_pt1 | contig 10525 bp, 9 predicted proteins | sample FRY02_FD_78383 | JGI IMG/M metagenome (GOLD analysis project Ga0105051, IMG submission 78383) | Freshwater microbial communities from Lake Fryxell liftoff mats and glacier meltwater in Antarctica - FRY-02 (megahit assembly) | ecosystem: Environmental > Aquatic > Freshwater > Ice > Glacier...
ACCATTCTGCGCGAAACGCGGACCGACGTTGTCGTCTCCTATCTTCCCGTCGGCTCCGAAGACGCGACGCGCTGGTACGTCGAGCAGGTGCTCGAGGCGGGCTGCGGCTTTGTCAACTGCATCCCCGTCTTCATCGCAAGCTCTGACTACTGGGGCCGCAAGTTCAAGAAAGCTGGGCTGCCGATCATCGGCGACGACATCAAGAGCCAAGTTGGCGCGACGATCGTTCACCGCACACTCGCCCGGCTCTTCCACGAGCGCGGCGTCAAGATGATGCGCACGTCGCAGCTCAACGTCGGCGGCAACATGGACTTTTACAACATGCTTGAGCGCGAGCGGCTTGAGTCGAAGAAGATTTCGAAGACCCAGGCCGTTACCTCGATCATGGGCCACGAGCTACCGGCCGATGACGTGTACATCGGGCCGTCCGATTACGTGCCGTGGCTGACAGACCGCAAGTGGGCTCACATCCGCCTCGAAGGTCAAGCCTTCGGCGACGTTCCACTGAACGTTGAAATGAAGCTTGAGGTTTGGGACTCGCCGAACTCGGCCGGCATCGTGATCGACGCGGTGCGGCTCTGCAAGCTGGCCATGAACAATGGCATCGGCGGCCAACTCGACGGCCCCAGCTCTTACCTGATGAAGTCGCCGAAAAACCAGCGCCCGGATGAACAGGCGCGGCTCGACACCGAAAGCTTCATCAAGAAATACAGGCGCAAGGCGGCGACAAAGCCGAAGGCCAAAGCAAAGCCGAAGCGCGCCGCCACGAAGCGCTGAGCAGGTGGAGCAGAAGCTCTCGATCGCGCAGGTAAGCCCTTTTGCTTGGGAACTCCCGAGCGAAGTAAACGAGTTTGTCGGCAAAGTCAGTGATGAGCTAGCGCTGCGCGGCCACCGAGTTGTGATCGTCGCGCCTTCGAACTCGGCCGCCAAGGTGCGCGACGGGCGGCGGCTGATCCGCAGTAGCGAGGCAGACCTGCTTAGTGGCGCCAGCAACAAGCCACTGGTGATTGCCGTTGGGCAATCGGTAGAGGCAGCGGCGGGGCGGCGGCGGTTTGCCCTGCCGAGCGACGCAGCTCGGGCGCTCAGCACACTCTTTGAACAGACCCGATTCGACATCTGCCACGTTCACGAACCGTTCGCACCATCGATTGCGAGCGCAGCACTAAAGGCATCAAACTCACTCAACATCGGCACCTTCCAAGCGCCGACCGAGCGACTCCTAGCAACCCAAGTAACGCGCAGACTGGTTCGCACGCTCTTTGGCAGGCTCGACGCGCGCACCGCCAGCTACGCAACTACGGCGGCAATGATGGAGCGCCATTTCCCAGCCGAGTACGAGCTGATGGAGCCCGGCGCTCCAGCGCTCAAGCGCCAAGCCAGGGCGGGCGGCGCGAACACACCGCTGCGCATCGTTTTCATCGACGAGGAGGAGCGCTCAGCGCTTCGGATGCTGCTTCGCTCGCTGCGTTTGATTGAAAGCGACCGACCCTGGGAGCTGATTGTGAGCAGTAGTAGCGGACGCTCCTCAACGCCGCTGCGAGCCGAGATCGCTGCCTGCGTTAGCTACGTCAGTCCACGCGAGACTCCGACCGACGAGCTGCTGGCTGGAGCCGACATTGTCGTCGCTGCCTCCTCGGGAGCGCTGCCCCAGCCGGGGCTGCTGGCGCGCGCCGGCGCGGCAGGGGCGGCGGTAGTGGCGTCAAGGCTGGCGGTCTACGAGGAGGTCACCGGCGACGGCGAGCGGGGGCTGCTGTTCGCACCGCGCGATTTAACAACGCTGGCGGCGCAGATCTCACGGCTGCTTGACGATAACGCGCTACGCGAGCGGCTCAGTTCGGCCGCGACGCCGCGCAGCTGGCAGCAGGTCGCGGACGAAGTCGAGGCGACCTACTTCGCTGTCACCAATCGCCGCAAGCCAGTGGTTGGGAATGCCTCGCTGGCTCGCAAGCTCGCAGCACGGCCGCTGATCGATGTTGATCTGCACATGCACACCGACCACAGCCACGACTGCGCAACACCTGTCGAGTCGCTGCTGGAGACGGCGCGCGACCGCGGCCTCGGCGCGATCGCTGTGACAGAGCACAACGAGATCTCTGGCGCCGTCGCGGCGGCCGCGATCTGCGGGAGCTACGGCGTCAAGGTGATTCTTGGCGAGGAGGTAAAGACGGCGAGCCAAGGTGAGGTGATTGGCCTTTTCATCACGGAGAAGATTGAGCGAGGAATGACGCTCGCCGAGACCGTCGCTGAGATTAAGCGCCAGGGTGGCCTCGTCTATGTGCCGCACCCATTCGACCGCATGCACGCGATCCCGGACTACGAACATTTACTGCCAATTGTCGATCAGATCGACCTAATTGAGATCTACAATCCGCGCGTCGCGCTCGATACCTTCAACGAGGAGGCGGCCCGCTTTGCGGCGAAGTATCGAATCCCGGCGGCGGCTGGTTCTGCCTCGCATGTAACTCAAGGGCTCGGCACCGCGCGGGTGCGAATGCGCGACTTCGATGGCCCCGAAGAGTTCCTTGAATCGCTGCGTGAAGCGGAGATTCATACGACGCGAACGAATTATGTATACGTCCAGGCGCTGAAGTTCATTCAAACCAAGGCGACGCCACAGAGCGCCCGCCGCGCCGCGCACAAGCGCAAGGGCAAGGCCAACTCGCCACGCAAGCACTGATGCAGTCAAAGGGAGAACCCAAGCGGCCGTCGAAACTGACTGAGCCGATGCCTGCAACCGAAGATGAGATCCGCGAGAAGTACCTCGAGCGAGCGATCCGCGAGATCAACTCACTCTCGCGCGACGTCCAAGGCTGCAGTCATTGCCCGCGCGGAAACTTGATGCCCGTGCTTGGCTCAGGCCACCCACAGGCTGACATTATGCTGGTCAAGTTTACGCCGACGGTCTCGGAGATCGAAGAAGGCGTCGCTTTTTATGGCCGCTCCGGCAACGCGATGCGCAAGTCGCTCAGCCGCCTGAATATTGATCCGCTGGCCGTTTACGGAACGCTCTTCGTCAAGTGCCCAGTTGGCGACCCTGCGCTGGCCGACCCGGCCTGCTTGGCTCGCGTCGCTGAGGAGGTTGCGATTATTCAACCGCGAATTATCGTTGTGATGGGCGAGCCAGCGCTGACGGCGCTCAACGAGTTGGAGCTGCCGCTGGCGAAGCTTGTGGATTGGAAGCCGGGCGAGATTCAGCCGCTGACGGACGCCTGCGACGTGCTCGTCACGCCAAATATCGACGACTCGCTTGACGCCGAAGATTCAAAGCGCGAATTCTGGGGCGCCTTCCGCTCGCTTGGCGGCTGGTGGGGTGACCTGCCCCCATACTGAGCTGATCTAGTTCGCTACGCCGCGCGATGGGAAACGTTCGCCACCGGGCACAAGCCAGAACTCATCAATCCGCTCGATCAGGCCCTCCTGCAGTTCGTAGAAGCCGGCGCAGACGAGCTTCGTGTCGGGGCGCTGAACGTGAGCGTGAACGGCGATGTCAAGACCACGACCGGTGATCACGCGCTGGATCACCGTCTTGTTGTCGGGGTTGTGGACGAAGTGAAGTAGCGAGAGGTACTCCTCGCGGCTCGGCTCGCGCCCCTGGTGGGGGAGCGAGATCCGCACGCCGGGGCGCACGAGCGCGGCCACAGCATCCCAATCGCCAATTTGGCGCGCGCGCCAGAACCGTTCGATCGCGTTGACGCTCATTCGTCGATCACCAAGACGATCTTGCCAAGTTTGCCGCCACTGGCAAAACTCTCGTACGCTGCGGCGGCTTGGTCGAGCGGAAAGGTTTCGTGAATCGGCACCGTAAAGGTGCCGTCATCGAAGCCACCGAGGACGTTCTTCTCAACTGCGCGGGCCGTAGCTGCTTTCTGCTCGAGCGGGCGCGCGCGCAGAGTCGAACCAGAAATTGTTGCGCGGCTTCCCATCAGCGCGAGCAGGTTCAGCTCGCTACGAAAGCCGGCGCCAACGCCAATCACAACGACTCGCGCTGAGCTAGCCAAAGCCGTAAAGTTGGCGTCCAAATTGGGGGCGCCAACGAGCTCTAGAAGCACGTCGTAAGGGCCCAGCGCCTCACTCTGATCGGGGCTACAGACGACGTCGGCGCCAAGCGCCTCGACCTCCTTGTGGCGCGATCCGTCGCGAACCGAAGCGGTCACGTGGGCGCCAGCAGCGTGCGCCAACTGAACGGCGGCGGTTCCAACGCCACCGGCGGCGCCGCGGATCAGGACGCGCTCACCGAGCTGAAGGTCGGCCTGAGTAAAGAGCGCGTCGTGGGCGGTGGTGAAGGTTTCGGGCAGTCCGCCAGCCTGTACCCAATCAATCGCCTCCGGAACCGGCATCAGCTGGCGCTCGTGAACGACGCAGAGTTCGGCCTGAGCGCCGCCGCCGACAATTGCCATAACGCGATCGCCATCATCGAAGCGCTCTGCACCGGGGCCACGGGCAACTACTACGCCAGCGAGCTCAAGGCCGGGAATGTCGATTGGCGAGCCCGGCGGCGGGTAGGCGCCGCGGAGCTGCAGTTGGTCGGCGCCATTGAGGCCGGCGGCGCAAACTTTCACAAGAACCTCCCCGGCTCCGGGCAGCGGGTCGGGGTGCTCGGCGATCACGAGCTGCTTCTCCCTGATCGTTACGGCGAGCATCACGTCAGTCTAAGTCAGCTCCGGCGACTGGGGCGAGCGGCTTCAATCTCGTCATGTAGTCCTTGAGGGTCATGCGCATGCTGTTGGGGCAGTGTCACCGCATCATCATCGCCGCCGGATTTGCTGTGAAGCGCTTCGCGCGCCTGCTCGAGCGACATGCCGCTCGCGCGCAGCAAGTCGTTCGCGATCATCCGTACTTGACCGACAACGATGCTGACGGCGAGATTGCGCGTGTGATCAAGCGCCGATGAAGCCGCGGTGGCAGCGCGAAGGGCAGCTACGCGAGCGATCCCGCGCTCGTTCTCGTCGGTCACGGATGCCGTAACATGACTGGCCGCATCGGCAAGATCACGCAGACCGGCGATCACGGTTGGGGGGACGGTGCTGCCACGGCGCAGCGCAGCCGACGCGCCGCGCGCGAGCGAGACAACGCTCACCTGAACCCGCGTCACCTGCTCTACCGCGTAGGCATAGCGATCAACGGTGCCGAGCTGGCCGCGGCGGGCAACGGCCATTCGAGAGGTCTCGTCGCTAACGGCGGCCGCGGCGCGCAGTGGAGCGACGTCGTGCTCTAGATCCCGCGCAGCGTCAACGGCGCGGTCGGCCTGAGTCGAGCTTCCGCTCTCCAGCGCGTCGGCGATCTTGCGCAGGGCATCTGCGATCTCTTCTAGCGCTGGGTTGAGCGCGTTCTTCGCCAGCCGCGACGGGTTCAGCGGAAAGAGCACGAGCGTGAAGAGCAGAGCCACGCCAGCGCCAACGAGAATGTCGATCAGACGCGAAAAGCCGTGCGGGTCGGCCGGAATCGCGAGGATTGCTACTAACACTCCGCTTGCTGCCGCCTGATTGACGGCCAACTGGTCGCCGCCGGCAAAAACAACGACGCACATCACGATGAAGATCACCAGCCCAAGCTGCCATGCACCGACGCCCGTGTAGCGAACCATGAGGTCGGCAACGGCGATCCCTAGCGCCACGCCGAAGGCCAGCTGAAGCGCTCGCTTGACGGTGCGCCCGGCGGTGACGCCCATCACGAGCACGGCCGATATCGGGGCGAAGAACGGCTGCGGGTGGCCAACGAGGTAGCGCGCGATCAGGTACGACACCATCGCCGCGAGCGCCACCAGGGCCAGGCGTGGAGCAACCGCGCGCAGGTGATCGAACCGATCGCGCAGTGTGATCTTCTCGATCGCCATCTCAAGCATCGGCTCTAACCCTGCCTTTAGCGTCGCGCTCGCGCAACCCTCATGCCCGCTCGAACAGCGCTACGCACTCAATGTGCGGCGTTTGCGGAAACATGTCAACCGGACGGACGCGAACCAACTTGTAGCCAGCTTCAACGAGCTGCGCTGCGTTAGGCGCCAGCGTCGTCGGGTTGCAGGAGACGTAGATGATTCGCTTTGCGCCGGCCTGCGCGACGCGCGCGATCACCTTTGCTGAGAGGCCTGAGCGCGGCGGGTCGAGCACGATCAGGTCGGGGCGACCAAGCTCGTCAACGTCCTCTTTGAGCACTACTCGGACGTTGCCAGCGATGAAGCGTGCATTCGTGATCTCGTTGCTGCGCGCGTTGCGGCGCGCATCCTCGACCGCCCCTTCGACGATCTCTACACCGATCACTTCGCCCGCACGCGGCGCCAGCGTAAGCCCGATCGAGCCGATTCCGCAGCAAAGGTCGTAGACGCGCTCCCAGCCTTTGAGGTCGGCGTACTGAGCGACCGTTGCGTAGAGCTTCTCGGCCATCTCGGTATTGGTTTGGAAGAAGGCTTCGCTGCCAAGCGAGAAGCGCAGCCCAGAGCATTCCTCTTCGATTGCGCCAACGCCGTCGATCAAAATGTCGGTGCCGCCCTGCGTAGTTTCGCCGCTACCGGGGGCGACGGTGCGAATCACGCTGACAGCGCCGGCCTCGATCATCGCGTCGGCAAATCGGCGCTGATCGAAGTCACCTGGCGAGGTGACAATGCGAGCCTGAATCTGGCCGGTGCGGCGCCCCTCGCGGACGACGAGGTTGCGCAGCAGCCCTTCATGGGTGCGGCGGTCGTAGGCCTTGAGCCCCATCTGCTGGCATACCTCAAGCGCCGCTTCGCGGACTCGGTTGCTGGCCACGGAGGCCAGCAGGCAGTCGTCCATCGGCAGAATCCGCGACCACGACCCGGGCGCGTGAAAGCCGCAGCAGAGCGTGCCGTCTTCCTCAACGCCGAACGAAAACTCGAGCTTGTTGCGATAGCGCCACTCTTCGACGGCGGGGATTATTGGTTCGAGCTCAAAGCCGTCGAGCTTGCCGATCCTTCGCAGTGCGTCGTCAACCTGCTCGCTCTTTACCTCAAGCTGGCGCTCGTAACTAAGCACCTGCCAGGAAGCTCCGGGATGGTCGGCGAGCGGCTCGATCCGATCGGGGCCGGGTTCCAGCATCTCCAGCGGCCGCGCCTCAGCGAAGGCGCGCTTGCGCTTGGTTACTTCGATTCGAACAAGGTCGCCTGGAACCGTGTCGCGGACAAAAATCACGTAACTGCGCTCTCCCACGGGCACGCGGGCGATTCCCTTGCCGCCATTGGCAAGCGCTTCGATACGAACTTCCAAGCGATCGCCGCGGTTGATCCGTGTGCGCTCTTGCTCTGCTGCCGGCTGCTCGGTCATTGAGCTGAGGATCGCAGCTTCGCTGCCGCTAGGCCGAGTCCAACAGCCACTCGAGCAGTGCTTTCTGCGCGTGGCGGCGGTTTTCGGCCTGGTCCCAAATCCGTTGGCGCTTGCCGTAAAGCAGCTCAGCGCTGATCTCCTCACCGGGGTGGGCTGGCAGACAGTGCAGTGCGATCGCCTCGTCGGCTGCAAGCGAAAGCAGCTCATCATCGAGCCGAAACGGGGCAAGCGAGCTGCGGCGCTGATCGGCCGTCTGCTCGTCACCCATCGACACCCAAACGTCGGTGTAGAGCGCGTCTGCACCCGCAACGGCTTCCTGCGGGTTGTTGCTGCGCTCGCCGCCACACTCGCGCTCAAGCTCGTAGCCCTGCGGCGAAGCGACGACAACTCTGAGCCCGGCCGTCGTGCCGAGAATCGCAAGCGAGCGGGCAACGTTGTTGCCGTCGCCAACGTAAGTGAGCGTCAGCTGGTCGAGCGGCCGGTCGGGGAAAGCCTCCTGCAGCGTCATAAGAGCGGCCAGCGCCTGTGAGGGGTGGTGGAGCTCAGTGAGCATGTTGAAGACCGGCACCGAAGCTTCTGCAGCGAGTTTCTCGATCAGTGCGTCGGGGCCGGTGCGCAGGCCCACAGCGGCAGCCTGGCCGGAGAGAACGCGGGCCGTGTCAGCGATCGATTCGCCGCGAGTGAGCTGCATCTCACCGGGGCGCAGCACGACGGCGTGGCCGCCGAGCTCGGTGACGCCAACCTCATATGAAAGCCGCGTTCGCGTGCTTGGCTTCTCAAAGATCAAGGCGACGCTCTTGCCGGCCAGCGCATCGGATGAGTCGGGCGCAGCCTTCAGCTGATGGGCACGGGCCAGCAGTGCGAGCAGCTGCTCGCGATCAAGCTCTTCTCCGGTAAGAAAGTGGCGTGGCAAGCGCGTGACGATAGGGCCGAGGAGCCGTTTTCGGCGCGCTATTTGTTGCAGCGGAGTGTCTTTAAGCTGTCCGCGTCAGCGACGCTCGTCAAGCTCGTCGCCGCCGCCACGGCGAATGCCGAAGCCACGAACGGCGAGGATCGCCCGCTCTCCGAGCGACCCACGCCTGGGCAGCACGCCGAGCTGAACGGTCGCGTCATAAGCGTCGAAAAACGCGCGCACGCGCCAGAGCTTTTCGCGCGGCGGGTCGAGCTCGCAGTAGAGCACGGCATGAACGGTGACCATTTTGTTGGTAGCCGGTATTCCCGCCAGCGAGGCGCGATGCACGCCGCTGACTAGCACCGGCACGGCGACGTAGCGGCCGTCGCTTAGCCGCTCGCCGGCGCTCTCAACGCTTACGTCCGGGAAAGCCTGCCAAAGCTGCGCTGCGCGGTCGGCGAGCGCGTCTGGCCCGTAAAGCGGCTCTGGGCTGGACGGGTCGGTCCAGTGCAGGTCGGGTGCGCAAAGGTCGCGAAACGCCGCGCGGCGACGCTCTGTCCAAGCCTGCTGAAAGGCGTCTAGAAGGTCGTCCATCGCGCTTCAGCGTAGAGCGGCTGAGCCCAAACTGCTACGCAAGCCTGCCAGACTTACAGCCAATGGGACGGCGCAGTCGCAAACAGAGCCTGGCCGAGTCCGGCGAGCAGGCCGCACGAAAGCCGCGGCTCAGCGGCGCCGAGCGCGACGCGATTGCGCGCGCCGAACTAAACCCGCTCTCCCCCGGTGAGAAACCACTGGCGGTCAAGATCTCAGCCGGACTAGCTACCGCGCTGGCGGTCGCCAACGTCGCTTTCTACTTCGCCGGCGTTGAAGTTCAAGGCCAGAAGCCAGCGCTGATAGGCGTCTTACTGTTCGCTGCTGTGATGCTGCTGGCGGCCTGGGGAATGTGGAGCTTGCGCTACTGGGCGCTACTTGGTTTCCAAGCGCTACTGGCGATTACGCTGGTAATCGCAGGGCTCTCGCTGATGGTCGCCGGCAACGCAGCGGCAGTGATTCTTTGCGTCGTAATTCTGCTCGGTGGCGGCTGGCTGTTCTGGAAGCTGATCCGCGTGCTTGGCCGCGTCAAGGTTCCATCGCTACGCGGCGACTGAAACGCGCCACCCACGCTGGCGCCACTTTCATACACTCGCCTTATGGCTAAAGAAAGCTTCGACTGCATCATCATTGGCTCAGGGCCGGGGGGATACGTCGCAGCGATCCGCGCCGCGCAGCTCGGCATGAGCGTCGCCGTCGTTGAGCAGGACAAGATTGGCGGCCGCTGCCTTAACTACGCCTGCATTCCAGCTAAAGCGGTGCTCCGGTCGGCCGACGTTGTCACCGAGGTGCGCGAAGCTGGCGAGTTTGGGATTACCGTCGCTGAGCCAAGCGTCGACTTCAGCGCCGTTAGCGCGAGCCGCAAAGAAGTGATTGGCACGCTCGTCGGCGGCGTCGAGATGCTGATGAAGAAGAACAAGGTCGAGCTGATCACCGGGGCGGCAACCCTGACAGGCGCCAAAGCCGTCAGCGTCGATGGCCGTGAGATCGAGGCAACGAAGGCGATCATCCTCGCCACCGGGTCGGTCGCCCGCGCAGTTTCAGGCGTGAACTTCGGCGGCAGAGTAATCGGCACAGAAGAGGCTTGGGCGCTCGACACCCTGCCGAGCAAGATGGCCGTCCTCGGCTCCGGTCCATCGGGCTGCGAGATCGCCAGCGCCTACGCCCGCTTGGGAGTAGAGGTAGAGCTCTTCGAAGCTTTGGACCGCATACTGCCAAGCGAGGACAAAGACGTCTCGCGGGTCGTCGAGCGAAGTTTTGAAAAGCAAGGGATCAGCGTCCACACGTCAACGCTGATCAGCGAGATCAAGGATGGCAAGGACTCCGTTAGTTATGGCTACGGTGACGAGCAGGGCGAAGCCGAATGGCTTGTAATCGCCGCCGGCCGAGGCGCCGACATTGAAGCATTGGGGCTCGGAGCCGCCGGGTTGGATCTCGACGAGCACGGCCTGATTGCCGTTGACGGCCACCAGCACACAAGCGTCGAGGGCATCTACGCGATCGGCGACCTCGTCCACGGCCCTGCGCTAGCGCACAAGGCCAGCGAAGAGGGGATCATCGCCGCCGAAACAATCGCCGGCGAGAACCCAGCGCCACTCGATTACATCGATATCCCCCGCGCAACATTCTGCATGCCGAATGTTGCCAGCTTCGGCCTGACCGAAGAACAGGCCAAGGAGCAAGGCTTCGACGTAACGGTAGGCAAGGTTCCTTACGGCGCCGTCGGCGCAGGCACGCTCTACGGCGACCGCGGCGGGCTAGTCAAAATTAT
>Ga0105051_10008347_pt1 | contig 10517 bp, 1 predicted proteins | sample FRY02_FD_78383 | JGI IMG/M metagenome (GOLD analysis project Ga0105051, IMG submission 78383) | Freshwater microbial communities from Lake Fryxell liftoff mats and glacier meltwater in Antarctica - FRY-02 (megahit assembly) | ecosystem: Environmental > Aquatic > Freshwater > Ice > Glacier...
AGAAAAAAAAAAAAAAGAAGAAGAGAAAAGAAGAAAAAGGAGGAGAGAGAGAGAGAGAGAGAGAGAGAGAGAGAGAGAGAGAGAGAGAGAGAGAAGACGTTGTCAAAAACACATGTTCTCCCGCGAAACCTCTCTGGAAGTGTCATTACGGTGCGCGATTCGACTGAGGAGACAATTCTTTCGACTCCAAATTGTCGAGGGCGGTCAGGGCACGGGGAAAGATTGGTGGTCGGAGAGACATGAGTGCAAGCCCATCTGCACAGTCCCACTCGGTTGGTTCGAACGCGGGTATTTAGGGCCTCGTGACTTTGAGCGAGGAGGTAATTCACTTTGGTTCAACCAGAGCGTTGCCAGTGGTGGCAAACGCAGAGCGGCCCTGCAGGGGAGCCTTTCATGGTCGTGGACCGCAAACATATGGACATGCAATTAGCAGAGAAACAGCAACAACGCTCCAAAAGCATCGATGGAGGATGGCATTCGTGGTTTTGGACGGAGCGATCAAAACCTGGCGGACGTGGGCACAACCGAAAACCGTTTCTGCGACGGGCATGCGGTGGTTCCACTGCCCTGCGAGTTATGCTGTTGCTGTCACTCGCAGTTTCTACACATATGAGCACAGCAGACAGCGAGAAGCAAGAGGACCACACAGGAGGAGCATGGGGCGAGTACGAGCGTCTTGTAAGTGCACGTGGAACTCACAAGGGTGCAGGAACCGACGTACTTCTCCACTACGCCCATACAAAGGTTCAGCACCGGCAGCGCTTCAACACAGGCAATTCTCCGCTAGCAGATCGTCTGGACACCCATCTTCACACGTCTCACGGCCCGTACGCAGTTTCAAGCGAACAGGCCAGTATCAAGTCAAGTCACAGTGTCCAAAAGCATAACAGTTTTCAATCAGCCTCTTCGGTTGCAACTGCAACCTTTGAGAGGTCCATTTTAAGGAATGTAGATGTTACTCAGGAGGGAGTCGTAGCCTTGGGCACCGACCCCCCGGAAGGGAATCCAGGCGTGGGTGTAATTGCGGCCTGGCCTATTGCTAAACCTGGTGGGAAGAGAAATCGCCACACTCAGGGTCATCAGCCAATGGTTGTGTTGCTCGACATGTTTGCTCAGCGAAAGACACAGTTCTGCACGGGATTTGCAGGGTGCTCCGAAGTGAGCCATCCTGTAACTGCAGCCATTTTTAACAATCCTGGGTGTGCAAAGTTACATGGGACCACCACTGTGCAATCGGTGAATGGTGTAGCGATATTTACTGATCTTATGATTGACTTGCCACAGTCGCTCTACAGACTTCGGTTTACAGCAGGATTGAAGTTTGCTCCAGTCGAAAAGTTGACTCCACCCTTCAAGGTCTTACAAGGCCAAATTTACATTCCGGATGATGCTGTCTGGAACTTTGACGCAACTGGAAGCATGGTGTGCAAAGGGTGTGCCAGCTGCAGCTGCAGCGCGCCACAATCATTTCCGCCTTTGAAAAGGCTCTCCATCTATGCTGGAGAGCCAGTTCAATCGACAGGTGATCCCGGTGCCAGCTTCCATCCGTGTGCTGGCTACGTGTTTCCTACAGTCTGGGTACGAAAGTACCATATGCATCAAGGCAGCGCAGGGTCTGAGTGCGATGGCTGGGAAGATGTGTCCGACTGGGATTTCAGCATTCAAGTATCGATCCCAGATCCAGGTTGTAGATTGATCGACGCGGATACTCAAACCATTGTCTGCAGAACAGGTCTGTGCCACCTTCTAAGGCAGCCCCCTTCCACTCCCTCTCTGCACGTCCCAAGCAGATCTCTCCACTTGAGGCGCCCTGCTGGGGCGCGCGGCGGATGGGGTTTTCTGATGCCGCCTCGCGCCACTCGAAATCAGCTGCGATCAGCTGATTTTTGTGTCGCGAAATCAGCCGCGATCGGTACGGGCACGCGGTGACGGAGAACTTCAGCCCACCGCTGCTGCATGCCAAGGGCACGCAGCGGCGAATTTGTTTGAGAGGAGATAGGACATATAGTCCAATCTCAAAAAAGACACTCAAAAACGTATTTTTTGAGAGTGAGGTCCGCAGGGCTAGTACGGCCCCTATGGCGCGCGGCAGGCGGCGGTGTCGGGCTACAGCACTCCGCCACTGCATGCCCGCTCGGAGCTGCCGTGCACCCGAAAAGAACACTAGTGACATGGAAGGTTTTCTGGGTAGTTTTCCAATATAGTAGCCAGAAAATTTAATAATACTGCCCAGAAAGCCCAGTACACTACTCCAATGCTCCAGCATCCGAGCTCGTAAACACATGCACACACACACGCACGTGTTCGTTTACAAATGGATATTTTGTTGGGGGGCGGGAAACAGTCTTTTTCAAAAAAACAAGCATTCTCGGTTTTTTTGAGAGTGGGGTCCATATTGGCAGTAGTCCAATCTTTATGATTGTTATCACATTCGACGTCCACTTTTCTTCAAGGAGGGTGGAAGGTAAGGAACACTTGACTGCTCTCTAGGGGGATTAACGAACCCGCGATTCTGTCGTGGAGATTTGTGTCGCCTACTGAGTGATTTCATCTGACTCGATGATTGCAATGACAGGTCTGACTGGACAATCAATACGGATTGATGCTGAGGTCCTGGCAAACAATGGCAGAGCAGAATTCACGGATCTCAGAATATTCAGTGCTGGGGAGCATCGGCTGCAATTTATTTCGGACGGCATGGTGAGCTACAGCCACCCGCTGACCGTGCTAGCAAACGACCCAGAAACATTTCTCATTGTCCGGGAACCTGCAGCTGTGGGTGCATCGGGTCTAGTGCTGTCTCCCTTACCCATTTTGCTTCTGGTAGACCGGTATAATAATTCAATCATGGCCAATGTGGAATCGTTCTACACAACTGTCACGCTTGTGTCGACACTTGATGGAAGTGTGAAAACTACCTGGCGTTGTCTTACCGCGTCTTGCCAAATCCTTTTTGAATATTCACCACCAGAGTATCCAGTGAATGAAGTCACGGGACTTGTGCGCTTCACAAATCTCGTGATAAAAGCATCAGGTTCGTTCGTATTCAGCTTCAGCGCCACGGGAATTAATGACCCAAGTTTAACTATAACTCCTGCAATTAGTCGCGTCATCACTATCAACCCCGGTGCGCTCAATGGAATGAGGATGGTGGTGAATCCGCGTACTGAGTTGTGGTCTGATCCGAATATTGTACCCACCAGTGCAACAGCTAATCTTCCATTGAATCCTCAGCCGTCCGTCGCTTTCGTGGATGTGTTTACCAACATACTGCCCCTCGACGGTCAGCCAGTCACAGCAAGCTTACAGATTATTTCGTCGGCGCGTCCTGGTGAGGTGACTGTGACTGGCAAAGTAGTAGTGATGACGCAAGGCGGATATGCACAATACACGGACCTTCAGATCGATGTTCAGGGCATCTACATTTTGCGATTTATTTCACGTGTCTTTGGGATCCAATCATTGCAATTTGAAGTAGTTGCTGGTATCTTAAGCCGATTAACTTGGCTGCGCCAGCCTGGTACAGTTGCGGCCACTGAACGCTGTACTGATGGTCTGTTACCATGTGGCTCAACGGATTGCATTGCACCTACGAAATACCAAGGATTTGATCCACAGCCACAGATTTTGCTTTCGGATGGTGCTATGAACCCTCTTGTAGTACAGCTTGACTTTTTAATAGAGATTGCGGGTAAACAAGCTGGAGCTTCTGAATACGGATTAGCTGGCGACCCAGTCGACACTAAGGAGGTCTACTTACAATGTGATGACTGCGAGTATAATGAACTCATCGTACGGAGTACCTCGTCTGTTCTCACTTTCACTGACCTAGCAGTTACGTTGGGTTGCAAATCATCCAACTTGCCTGTGTTGTGGTTTGAAGGCTTGGGAATGTTGATTTCTGCTGTAAACTTGACCAAATGTGTAATGACTGGATCCATTCGAACTTGCGGGACGCGTTCACGTTTTGTGTATGACCGCGAAATTCGAAACACGTCTAATCCGTTCAACGTTTATAAAGTGGTCGGATTTGATGCGCTGAATCAGCCCCAAGACATCACAGCGGGAGAATATTTTAGCAGCATCAGCACCACAGTCTTTTCTACACAATTTCCTCCAGCTCCGGAGCCTTTGCTTTCACGACTCACATTTTTTCGTCAGGGCAGTAGACTATTGGCATCTTTGGGGACTTTTCGAATTGATGTGCTCCTTGAATATGAGGGGGGGCACAAATCACATTGTTTACAGGCGGGTCAAGAATCAATAATTCCTTGCATGGGTATATGTGAAACTTTTGACATTCACTGTCCAGCAAAATGCCCGGCAACATTGGGCTACACGGGTCAACGAAAAACTTCTTTTGGCGGAAGTTTTGCTTCTTTAGATCCGGAAGATGTTCGGATTGTCACTGATCCCTTGCAAAGGGGACTGGCTCCTGTGAATCTTCCATCTACGGGTTGTTTGTCAAAGGGTATCTGTACAGGTCGTAATGGGCGCGTGGAATGTACTGGGTTCCGCGTCAATAGAGCTGGGCGATACCAGCTCAAATTTAGATTTCCAAGTTGTCCCGAAATCAGCGATGCTTCTTGCCCGCAGACTCCAATTACGCTGAGGAGTAGCATGTTTAATGTGCATGCACACAGATCAGGGCCAGACGCAGTTTCAATTACATGTTCAAAATGTCAGCAGCCAGAGAATTTCACCAGGACCCAGCAAATCCCTCGCTCGCTAAGTCTACAGGTTGTTGATTCGTTTGGAAATCTAATCAAACAAGATGAATTGACGGTTTCAGTGGCTGGGATTGATTGCGCTGGCAATCCATCTTGCGCACGGCCAGATCCGGTGAAAAGTTATCAGCAAACCTCTTTTGGTTACAAATCGATCGCGGACATCGCAAGAGATGGTATTTTGGTTTGCCATGATGGCATTACGCCCTGCCAACACCCTCCAAGTTCACAGCTGATTACACGATCGGTGAAAGACGGAAATGCGTCTTTTTCAGGACTAAGCTCGTTGATAGGGTTCCGGTCGGTGCAGCTCAGGTTTGTAACGCCTAATGGCAAGTCAGTCGTCTCTCGCAGCTTCAAGGTGCTCGCAGGAGACCCTTTCCAACTACGAGTACGACAGCAGCCAATCTTTGGGGAAGCTGGACATTGGATGGTCTTCCAGGTGGGTGTATTGGATAAAGCAGGCTTTGTTATTGAGCACGACCACTCAACTGTAGTATCAATGGAGCTACTGGAACATGCAGGTGCGCAGCTAGTGTGCCCTCAAATTCTTTCAGACTGCAGTAGGGCAGTTGCACAGGCTGGTTTTGTGACATTCAACGTCAGCATCCATCGTTCAGCGCCTAGGTATTCGATACGATTTCGGTTTGTTAATCAAAGATACTTTCACAACGGCTCTGATGTTGATTCAAAAGTTTTTGCAATTTTGCACACAACACCAGCGACTATGAAAGTAATTCGCCAGCCGGTTTCGGTTCAGGCGAAGGAAGTTCTTGGTACACCACCAACAGCAATTATGACAGATAAGTTTGGCAATCGAGTCGAAGTTTTGAGCGGGCTGACGTATGTTCTTCATGGAGAATATCACTTTGGATGTGACTCTATCAATCTCCAACGATTATGTGACGTAGAGCATTGTAGCACTCAGGGTCTCACACAGAGTGCAACTGGATGCTGCGAATTCATGTCAAAACCCCCATTGAACAACCTGCACGGATGCTCAATTGCAAATGGCGTACGTGTCTTTGAATATAGGGCACGCCTGCGAGAATGGAACGATGTCGAGAATATTGTGTACGATGTGGCTGACCGGTACCTCCCTGAATATATTCACCCTGACGAATCTACCGGCCACGCTTCATTAGTCAAGATCATCCCAGCTCTGGACGGAACTCGAGAGCAATTGATTTCCATCATGGAGCAGGTTCAGTTTCCAGGTCTCTCCATTCACACGAAATCACGTGAAGGGTGGTCATATGCAATCCAGTTTTCTGTAATTTTATACATTGAGTCTCAGCAAGATCAAGAAATATCCAACGTGTCGATTCCTTTCAAGGTGGCTCCAAACCAGCCGCATGCCCTGTATATCATATCTGACCTAAATAGAACCATTTTGGCTGGAAAAGAGATCCCATTCAAGTTTATGGTTTGCGATGATTCAAGAAATACCGTTCATACAAAGGGACTATCCATCAAGGCCTCCTTAAAGTCAACCCCTGACGAGACAGGTGGCCCTGTTCGAAGTTGGACAGCACAAGTAAAAGAAGGCTCTGCATCCCTGCAGAATGTCAATGTGCAAGAGACCGGTATAATCTGCGACAAGCTGGGGTGCAATTACACAAGCTTTCGTCTCCACTTCGAACTATTCATCGGATCAGTTGCTATGAATAACGTTCCGACTGTCTTGAGTTACCAAATTTTCATTCAGCACCTTGAAGTTTCAAAATTGGTGTTCGACTCATCGTTGAGTTTGACTTGGTTGTCTAGTGCTTATGGCCCTGAAGTTGATGTCAAAGCTGTAGACAAGTACGGCAACATTGCGCACAATTCAACTGCCCCAATTTGCATACAAATGATTAAGAATGGTGTAGAGCTGACGCATGATCCTAATAATGGGTTTCCTCCCGTCTACATGCGTGTCAATGACAGATTATATCCTCCCAGCAAGAAAACAAGCTTCGGCCACAATTACTTTATTCTGACCGTTGTAGCAACGAAAACCGACAATGTAATCCTTCGATTTAGATATGAGTGCATCTCACAAGGATCGACAATTACATCATCATTAGTGATCAAGGACCTGGGTCCTTTGCACATGGTATCATTGAGAAACTATGTGTTTGAAGATCTACCGGTAGCGAGTGTGTTGGCTGGCCAGCAGTTTTCTATCCAGCCGTCAATTCGCTTATGCAACAGTGAAACTGGCAACGCAGATTGTGCAAACGATTGCTGTACCGAACCTGCGTCAACCACTGCTACTGTCTCTATTTCACATGTCTCTGGTCGCTGTGTCACTCGTCATTCCGACCCCGAATGTTACTTGAAAGGTAATGTTCTCGCACAGGCAAACGATGGATTGGCCTACTTCACTGATTTGTTTCTGGAAGCTGCAGGATGTTTCAATCTAGGATTCATCGTCGGTGGTGTTGCAAAGACGGTATCCAGGCTGTGTGTCGATCATAATGTTGTCACACAAATCAAGGTCCTTAAGATTGGCAACGGAGCCGATCCATTAGGTATGCGCTATATTGCAGGCAACGTCATCCTCGACAATGTCGAGGTAGAGTTGCAGGACATGTTCAATAACAAAGCCATCAATTCTTCTGAATTTATCGCTCCGAAGCTTGCAAAATGGTCCGCAGATGGTACTGAAATGCTTAACACAACGTGCAGTGCCAACTGTGAAGCAAACACCCAGCAAGTCTCTCAGGGCACTGTACTATTCACGGGCTTAGTCATCAACGAAGCCTATTTCCGATATTCGTATCTGTTTGAAGTCGTTGATAGTGATCTGATTCGAGAAGACAATGAGACCCAGACAGTGAACACGACAAGCTCGTTCTTTTCCGTAGTGCACAACAATGCCATTCAATTGATTTCTGATTTCTTCGAAATGAACCCATTTGACCCCAAAGCGATTGCGGGGGCGATTTTCCGTGTACGTGCAACTCTGCGGGATGGATTTGGCAATCGTGTGACTTGCTGCTGCAGCGAGGACAGTGCAAGGGCAGTTCTTAATGGAACCATCGATTGCATGAATAATGATATCAAGCGGGCCAAGTTTGTTTTGTTTGGAAGTGGCAAATTGGAGACCGATACTCCCGTTATTTTTGTGAATGGAGTTGCAGAATTGTTGGGAAATGTCACTTTTGCCTCCAAGAAAAACATGATACAAGCTTGCGAATTTGACGGGCAAAATTGTGTGGTAAACAAACATATGAGACACAATACCTCATTCTTTGAAGTAATACACAACAATGAATCCAAGGTGACGGTATTTGACCCCGTCGAAATGATGATTGGAGGAGTGCCTGCACCACTACGCGAACTGATCAGTGGAGACCCCATTGGAACAATTCAAGTGCCTTTGATTGCTGGGACAAGTAGGGTGTATTTGAAGATGAGGTTGGAAGATTTTTGGAGCAATCCTGTGAAAGAAATTTCAAAAGAAATACAATCTGGCGTGCTCTCTACTTTGAGTCGCCCTGGCGATGCTGTACATATTTTTGTGAGACCTCTCCAAAATAGACCCTGCTTGAACAGCGACCGTGCTACCCAGATCATATGCGATTTCACACTGACGCCTGGATGTCTAGATGCCACACTTCAAGACTTTCGGAACAATGCCACGTTAGATATTACTTCAGCATGTTTGTCTACGGCAAATCCACTCACATTCAAGAATGGAGAGGTCAAGTTATCATTTCAAATTCTGCAGTCAGGTAAATACGAGGTTCAAGTGTGTCCGAGTTGGGCAACCACACGATGTTCTCCAAATTTGCCATGTCCTCTTTCAGATTGGTGCAGTCTTGTTCCTGGGACTTCACTTCCCTTCAGCGTAATTCCTGCGACTCTGACGGCGGCAAAAATCCTGAGATGTAACGTCCAAAAAACCTTGAACGGTCTGCTAGTCGGAGAGCTTCATGCATGTAATATTTCTTTAGTAGATCGCTTCAGCAACATTGCGGTTGATTCTCAGACACTAGATTCTTTCACTGTTACTGTCATATACAGAGGATTTGCAGTTACAGGTCTTCCCAGTTCGCAGGTACGGGCGAAAAATGGTGTGTTGCGAATAGAAATTCCGGCGAATTCTTCAACTTTTAAATCTCCTTTTCTCGAACCATTTGCAGATGCTAGGCTTCTGTACACAGTAGGCAGGTTGCCTAGTATTTTTTCACAGTTTTTTGATGTTGTGCATGGAATGATTGAACAGATTCTCCTTGAAGTTGATGTTGCAGACACACCTGCGGGAGAAACGCTTAGGTTCGAAGCCAGTAATGTCAACAGGATTGTCTTGAAACTAGTCGATGGCTTCGGAAATCTTGCTGATACTGTGCAATCTACATTTCGTGTGCATATCACTGAAACAGAGCCAACACTCATGACAGCAGGTCAATTTCCTCAGTGGCACATGATTTCGAATTCGCTTCAAGCCAACATTTCAGCCAATTCAGGAATACTGACGTTCCATGAAATCAAGGTAGCAACAGCTACACGCATCGGTGTGAGGCTTGATGTAGCCATACAGCAAAACGGAGGGGATAACTTTCATGCAACCATTCAGACAGCAGCCATGGACATCGTCAGTGGAACACCTCACAAGGTAATGGTCCTGTCGTCACCTCAGCAAAGTGTCGGATACGAACTGGTGCTTGGTTCAGTGGCAGTACAGGTGCTCGACCAATATGACAACAATTTCTCATGTCCAATCCGCCTTCAAGCGTTGGTCATGAAGGAAGACGGAAGTGACATAGCGGAAGGGGAATTCATTGTGGATTCGACTTTTCATGCAGATCTCAATTTTGTCGGCGCAAACATGGCACTTTATGATCCTGATAGCGGAAGGGCAAACTTCGATAGATTGAAAATTTCGACAACAGAAAGCACAAAAGTGTATAGATTGGTGTTTAAAGCGTGCATGTTGGATGCAGTTTTGAATGCGGATTGTCCAAGTGGATTTTTGTCGACGGAGGTTGCGGTGCGTGACACGGTGTCATGCAACAGGGATGATTTGTGGCTGTCAAGTGACATAATTTCAGCCTTTTCTCAACCATTTGAGGTGATAAAAATAGCGAGTATCTCTCTTGACCAGCCATTTGGGAACGATTTATCTATCGATGGAAGCCCGGTCTTTGTACGTCGTGTCAATCAAAGCGATTCAATTGGATCTCTTGTTGTGAAGATTTTGAGCGCAGATGGACTTCCAATACGCCTTTCATCTGGTGAAGTAACGGTGCAGTTGTTGGGCAAGCCTGACGGCATTTCTCCCGCACATACGACAGCAAACGCAGTAAATGGACTCGTTTCTTTTCCAGGAGCGCGCATTGTCGAGCCGGGCAACGGGTTGAGGTTAGTTTTTAAGCACACTGATTCTGGTTTGACATCGACTTCAAACATTTTTAATGTTGAGAGCAGTGATGTGCTCCATCTTAAAGTAAATAGAGAACCTGGGAATGCAACAGCAGGAGCAGTTTTCCGAAATCAACCTGTCCTTTCCATCGTGGACTTCGGATACTCTGTTGTGTCGGGTGCCGTTAATAAGATTTCTGTTGAGATTGGAATGAGCCCTACCCGTTTTATTGGAATGGATATCCTCCAAGGAACTACCACAGTCGCTGCAGTCGCTGGTGTTGTCATCTTTACTGATTTGCGAATTGATCGTGCTTCTCTGCTATTAGGTTGCTCTGGATCCTGTGAAACAGAAAAAATGTCTCTTCGTTTTTCAATCGCAGGTAGCAATGGCTTCTTGTATGGTATTCCGGATTTAGTGTCTTCAATTTTCTTTGC
>Ga0105051_10008352_pt1 | contig 10514 bp, 11 predicted proteins | sample FRY02_FD_78383 | JGI IMG/M metagenome (GOLD analysis project Ga0105051, IMG submission 78383) | Freshwater microbial communities from Lake Fryxell liftoff mats and glacier meltwater in Antarctica - FRY-02 (megahit assembly) | ecosystem: Environmental > Aquatic > Freshwater > Ice > Glacier...
GCTCTCATAGACTAGTTGAACCCCCCCATCCTCATTCCCCAATGCTAAGTGAAACAAACTGCACATACACGTGATATAGAGATACATATATATTATACACACGTACATATATACATACGCATACACATACACATGCACATACACATACACATACATATACATCAATGCATATACGCATATACATGTACATGCATACATACATATAAATATATATACATGCATTACACATACATATATGCATATATACATGTATATATATAGCGCATATGCACATCCTGTAGCGAGCGTGAAGCAAATGTGTACGCTGATGTTCACAACATCTGTCTAACGTACACACCTGCAACTATATCTGCATGCTTCTTTACCCATACACAAACACGTCTGCAGAGGGAGAGCGCGCGCGCGCGAGAGAGAGAAGATGGTTTGATAAACTTTTGGGAAGTTTGACAAAATGTCCGAATGTACGAGAAATGTCTCTATATGTCTCATGTGGTGCCGAAGATCTGAATATCAGACTAAGAATCTTTCGGGCGCGCGGCAAGCGGAGGGTTTTTAGCCCCAGAGCCGCCGCGTGCCACTCGCACTGAGCCAAAATTCAGACAGTTGTCATTTGGGAAATCCAACTTTTTTTTCGATTTTTGCTTTCCAGCTATTTAGATATCCTGCTATCCAGGCTCAACCCGATTTTTCAGGGGAAAAAATTGGATTTGAGTGATGATTCCTGTCCGTATGGGGTCTTGCTGACTGTGAGTGGCGTGCGGCGGCTCCAGGGCTAAAAGCTCTTTCGCTTGCCGGGTGTTCTACCAGTCCGTCAATCCTCTTTTTGGATCTTTCAGGCTTTTTGGCTCTCCAAATGACTCATGTGTTACACGCATACATGAACACCCTCTCTGCAGGACCAGAGGTGTGCAACGACAATAATGTCGTGAATGGTGACGGGTGCTCCAACTCGTGCACCGTTGAAGCAGGTTGGACTTGCAGCACGGGTACCGGGTCGACATGTTCATTAAAAATAATTCCAGGTCTGTTAATGGCCCCTCCCATCCTCCTTTCTCTCCGATCTTCCTTTCTCCCTCTTGTTTGCAGCAGACTGTCTCCCCTGATTGATTGGTGTTGCTTTTATTCTGTAAGAAATGGTCTAGTAGATTTGCTGAAAGCTCTATGTGCTGAAAGCTCTATGTGCTCGAAGATTTGAGAAGTCTCATACTTTTGTCTACAATTTCACAAAACATTTGCATATATGTGTGTATACACGCAGTGTAAACACACATATGTATGTATGTGTGTATATACAGCCAATCCCATTTGGGATGACATTTTCGAAGGGCTCTTTCAAAGCTCAAAGCTCAAATTTCGAACTTCTCTTGTCACAGAAACGTGGCAAAAGAGTGATTGATATTGCTTTATTACTCCATGAGATATACTCTAGTAACTCTGTTGGAAACTCTATTTGCCATACATATATACATATATACATAGAGAGATAATGTTGTTTATGAGCAACCAATAGGAAGATCATTAATGATCTCCATATCTATATATAAAAACTCAAAAACTCAAAACTCAAAACTACATGAATTTGAGGTACATAGACCCTTAAGCAAGGGTACTAAACTACTTTTACAAGTAATAAAAATACCAATAAATATATATATATATATATATATATATATATAGACCTCACGTGCAAGCGTGGTTCAGTTGGTCAGACCAAGGGATTATTAATCCCCAGGTTGTCGATTCGATTCCGTCTAAAACCGAAGAACATAAATCGCATGGATTTGAACTACACAGACCCTCAAACAAGGGTACTAAACTACTGTTGAAAGTAGTAAAAGCAATCATCATCATTATACGTATATACATATATATATATACATATATATATATATATATATATATATAATACACACACACACAAATACATTTATGTATAAATGTATATGTTTGCAGTCAAATGCAGGTGACGTGACACTGGTAATCTTGAGATTATTCCAAAAACCTTTATTTTGGGTGGTACCAGGCATATCAGAATGTCATTGAATTTATGATGAGTATCAGACGTTACCTGGTGCTATCGTTAACTTGAAATCTCATGGGCAAAATTATGTTACGTACTAAATTAATGTTCTGGAAACAATCTGAAGATTGTTCATCCATAATAAAATAGTCTAGAAGTACATCTGAAGGTTTTATGTACTAGTACTTGAATTTTCCTTTGAGGTCTGTGTTTATTTATGTGTATCTTTGAGGTCTGTGTTTATATATTTACATACTCACATATATATCTCTATATAATTACTTCTTTCTCCCTTACACAAAGGGCCATAGACACAGACACGCAAAGACACGCACATGAAAAAATCTCTTGGATTTGATGCACATTGCATGGAATATATACATATACATATATATATATATACATATATATATATGTATATATATATACGCATAAATACATACACATAACTATGCGTGGGATTTACTGAGACTCTTCATAGTCCAGGGAGGCGGAGATATCGGTGACGTCATCGGCTGCGATACTGGCAGCGGTTATGGCATCGACTGCGATGGTGATGAGCTAGGACCCAGACAGTTTCAATTTGAGGCGGTCTCGTCCTCAGCCCCCGCTTCTTCTTCCAAGGAGGAAGTGTTACAGTTCCTGGAGGAGGCAGGAGACTTCATTTATACGGAAGAGGGTACGTGAGGCGTGTGGTGTGTGTCAATGTGCAAGTGTGTGCAAAAATTATATCTTGATTATAACTTGTGTCTGAGAATTGCCTGTACTATGATCACTGCTGTGAACTTATTTTCTCATGATTGACCGTGACAGTATGTGCGTGTTGTGTGTACATTTGAGTGCAACAGATCATTAGTGCGAATGGCGCCCGATCTCGAATACAAGCTGATGTAGTGATGCTATTGGGCGAAGTGCACTGTCCTGGTTATGCAGCTTTTCATGACAGACTGCGTACAGGCCCATGACAGTATTTTGGAGGTACTACGACACATCATTCTTTACCTATCGAGACGGCCTCAAAATACCTGTAGAACCGGTGACACTGGAGTCGGATTTTTAAAATTGCGCATTTCCCAGAATTCTGTTTTCAAGACCAAGAAGTTTTCCAAAAATCGACCAAAAATCATCGAAAAAAATTCCGTGTGGCTGCGCCCCGCACCCACTCCTTACGGGTCTGCGCCCCTCCCACCCACCAAGGTAGGTGCAAAATGTCTGACTGCAGTAATGCTGGATAACCCGGACCGTGCACTTTGCTATTGAGGAGCTGAAAACAAAACAACGAGACGAAACAATAATATGGATGTGCCAGACAGACAAGATTTGCAAGAGGCAAAGTTGCGAGGACATACTTCTAGTACCAAAATTGCACAGTACTTTCGCATCCATTATGCACCAGATGTTGGTTTGCGCATCATGATATGTACATGTGTGCAATTATGCCATAGAAACATCACCACAAGCCCACACACATGCATATACCTCTCCTTGAAGGGTTTCTCTTTGTTTGGGCGATTGGGGAAAAATGACGAAAAAGACTCTGGACCCCCTAAACAAATATTTGGGGTATATTTATGTCCATGTATGTAGATGAGTAGATATACAATAAGTATACATTTAAACATCTCACGCACAGCACTCTGGCTCAAATGCACTGTAGGACAGATACACAGACACGTACCAATGTATTCATATTGATTCGTACATGGGCTACAAACATTAACAATTGCAGTACATAGACCACAGTGGTTTCAACTTTATTCTCTCCGGCAGGAATTACGCCGGTCGCAGGACTTTTTTTTGAGTCCGAAAATCGAACAATTTTTTTCCAAGGAAATTTGCTTCGAGTTTCCAGTAATGTAATCTCATCAAAACTTGGCTTTGCACCTTTCTTTTTCGAAAAAGCCGTTGTAATGGTCGAGAGAAACATTGATTGACTAAAGATTGTAGTTGAGGATTTAAGATTCCACGCCGAAGGAACAAGTAATTCTGAAGTAAAGTGTACTCGAGATTTATCAAGATTTCCTTCGAGGAAATTTGTTCCAGGAAAGACAGTTGGGTTTTCGCCCTCAAAAAACAGTCCTGCGACCGGTGTCAAGCATCCCTCGGTGCAAATCTACCAAGAACACGATATTCAGATTGAAAGACTCGTACCAGTTCATAACAACGAAACAAAACAAACCGGCCTAATCAAAAGGTCTATGAATGTATCGTTTATTGGATTGAGGTTAACCAAAACAAGACTGACCCTTATCAATCGCACCCGGCTTAGGACCAAAGGTCAATCCGCCGGTTACCCTCAAGCCCAAATTGGAATCACTTCCAATTTTTTCCAGCGTCGAGCGCCTTAGTGAGCTCTAACCTTGCAGTCTTACTCGAGTAAAGAAAACCCACTCCAGCGCTGTTTTAAGTTTGCTTTTGTCACGGTGTTTTACCCCTCCGCTAAAATCCATTCCTGCGTCCTTCTTTCCTCACGCCCCCTTTCCCCCCTCATGGATCCCATATCTCCCAGCCATCCTGACAACCATACTATGCATGTGTCGTCTGGTCCAGACTACATATGCAACTCTTGGTGCTTGTCTGTCCACTGAACCAATATGGCGAGGCATTTTTTTTAGCAGACGAAAACCCTGGAAAGGAGGGCTGACCCTAGGCGCATAAGCTCGGAGTCTGGCAGGTTTAGTTCTCGTTAAGAGTGTGAGGCGTCCATGTGGCTACTTGTCGATGGGCTGGTGTCATTTTCTGACGTGGTGTGCGCTTTTTTGGGAAATGGACCCAGTCTTGTTTGGATGAGCAAGAGTAAACCCTTTATGTTGTGTTGGGTGAAACTTAAACCCGTGTATGTAGTACCCGTGGTTATTTGTTTGTTTGTTTGTCGTGCCAGTGGTAAAAAAGAACAGACCCACTGCGTCTTGAAGGCGTCTGTGATGGTTAGGTTCCATTGTGAGAATCACACCCCATGGATTGTGTAGGTATTTAGATCTTGTACCAGTCCTTGGACTATAGCCACGGTTAAGATTCTGACCCTTGGGTATGTCTTGAGGAATCAACCCCAGTCCGCGAACTGTGGGTGTGAATGATTTTGCCCATGGGGTTGGTCTGAAAGGAGACCCCCACTTTGTTGATCCATTGTGGTTGGTATGGTTCGTGGTTAAAAATAATAAAACCCACGACATGATGAGACCCGTAGTCTCTTCCAGTGGCTGGATGACTGTCCATAGACAATATCCAAGAAGGTTGTAGTGGCAAAAAAGAAAAAACCAACTGTGTGATGAAGCCATCATGTGGCTGGATTTCCGACTGGATTTCCGCTGGATTTCCGTGTGGACAGTATCCGAAAATGACAGTGGTTAAAAATTACGACAGATGAACAAACCCACAGGATATCGAAGGTTTGACCTTTTGTTTGGGTGTTGTCGCTGGACCATGACTCGAATGAGGTTGGGGATTGTCCCGTTCAAGTTTCAATTTGACTGGGTCACTGTGGCGTCTCCCCCTGGGACTGTACAAAGGAATCAGTGAATACAGCGGGCGTCGACCCCGAAAGCCGTTCGTAGCGGAAGCAACTCGCTTTTGACATGAACTTTTTGTCTCTAACCGTCAACCATTCTGCGTGTTTTTCGCGCTTATGGGCATAATGCTATGGCATTCGGGTGCTCGCAGTCACCAGCGAGGGAATTGCGAGGTGCTAGCGGTTGTGGGGGCAAAATGTGCAGATCAAGGTGATGAAAGATGCAGGCTCAGCTGTATCTCAAACCTGCTGATCTGAGTCAGCAATTTTTTCTCTTACGTAATTTTTTTTGGGTTGTCTAGTCTCCATGCTTATTTTGAAACACAAAGCCACTATTCCAAAATCCCATTTTTCAAAAACCCATTTCCAGATTTCAGCGCAACATCTTTTCTTCAAATCGAACAAACTCACCTGTGCGCGCATTCTCTCATGAGATCTTGCAACTCCATGCTTAACTTAGCGAATATATTCATAATTTCGCCAAGATAGAGAGCACAGAGGGGTCCCTATTGGTGAAATTGGCGAGGAAAACGAAACAAAATGTCTGTTGCCTAGATTGTCCTTTGGATCTTCCTTTGTCGTTAGTATCCTTTTCCCAATTGTTTATTTTGCCAGTCCCTTATGTAGATCTTAGTCGTTTATAGGAATCATGCTAGGCTAGCCAGGTTGAAACCTCACCAGTAGGTTCTGGAAACAGGAGCAGTAATACCAAAAAATATAGTTTTAGGTACCAAGAGGACTACTATAAATGATCAGTGCGGTACCGTGACGCACTCGTCTCCTCGCATGTATGACACACACACACCGTGTCGCACGACGATCAGGCAATTCCTTCACCGAACTTAGTAAATCATTTCGCCGCCACAGTCCTTTATCACGAGGTGGCAGACGATTCTTTAGTCATCTAACCAATACTGACTGTCAGATTACGAATCATCTAGGCAAGAGTCAAAGAGTCACGGCCACATCTAGTTTGCGACAAATCCTAGGGTTTACCCGATGACTCAATTTCGATTATCCCCACTGACCAGCAGCTGAGAAAACACGCATACGTAAATTGCCTCGGTACCCATCAGCAATCACTCGAGTCCAACACTTGCCCTCCTGGCCTTGATTGATTCTTGGAAGCTTCCATCAAGTTCATCAGTGTTGGAAGCTCTATGTGCTCGAACACAATTCAAAAATAAATAAATATTGATGGGTGGCCCAGTAAGGTTTGGTGATGTTTAACGAATGCTGGACAGGGCAGCCTCTTTATGAAATATCAGCTGGCTTGTTGGCTCTGTCGGTCTTCCATAACTTCACTTGTGGGTTTGTATTTGATGCCTATTGACTGTCGCAATAAATCCTGGTTATGTTATTATTATTAATGTGTTTCGCCTCATGGTACATGCGTGCTCCTGTGTCAAATAGATACACGCATTATTTTTGTGAGCTATGACTGTTGGGCCCTGCTGCTTGTATCCAAGTTGCGCCAGAATTTGAAGACGACGAATGTAACTTGACATACTCAAGAGCACATTGAGAAACAAAATAAAATTCTGATTCATTGCAGCTGATGGCAGTCACAGGCTGTCTCTTTGATGTCCATCAAACATCCGTCGAGAGAAACTGACCAACTGCTGACACTTTGAAGGACGTCTGGTCCAGCATGATCTGCATCAGCTGCAGCACTCAGCACGTTGGGCACGTCAGATCTCCTGTATGTAAGTCCCACTGAGTAAGTTTCAAGTGTTCCAGCGATAAATCTCATTGTGCATTTGGCGGCCGCGATATGACTTGGCCCTGGATTGTGTATGAATCGAGCGCATTGGTTAATCGCAATTGAGCAATCTTCACGAGTCAGTAATGATAAGTACATGCATGAGCCGACGCCCATTTGAGAGGTTATGAAGACTTGTGGATCTTTCTTGTCCAGAGGCTATCACTGGCCTGTAGATATAAATTGGATGACTTGGCCCTGGATTGTGTATGAATCGAGCGCATTGGTTAATCGCATTTGAGCAATCTCCACGAGTCAGTAATGATAAGTACATGCATGAGCCGACGCCCATTTAAGAGGTTATGAAGACTTGTGGATCTTTCTTGTCCAGAGGCTATCACTGGCCTGTAGATATAAATTGGACATGGGGTCCATACTGGAGTATCATCCTCCACATTGAACCTTTTGAGCATATCACGAGCCTGAGCATATTTCTTATGGGACAAAGACACAGTGCAATTCTCTTTATTCTGTTCGATTTGGCACCCCAAGTTCTGTTACAGGTTACCACGTGTATTCAAAGTCAAATCCTGCTTAAACTCCTCAATAGATTCTTCATGCATCGTATCGTCATTTGTACAAGCAATACGATCATTCGCATGCACTCCAACAATGATCTAAGAGGTGCTACCGTCACCATTGATCCTTGTTTTTATGAATTTGATACCGTCTCCATCAATATTGTTGAATTTGTGAGTGCTCATCCAATGAATGAAATGTTCAGACCATGCAAAGGCTGAGTTTTTCAACCCATAGATCAGTTTCTGCAGCTTGAGTGCCTTGCCCTTGGGCAATCGATATTCTCCTGAAACCTAAATCTCATTTTTCCTTTTGGAAATGAGGAATACTGACTTGATGTCAAATTGATACAACGTCATATTATTTTTGGCTGCTAGTACAAACATTGTTGAACCTGCTAGTAGGAGCAAAGGTCTTGATGTAGGTATTGTTTCAATAGAATCGGCTATTGGCATTAATTTGGGCTTTGCATTGGATCTCGTTGCCCTGAGAATCTGTCTTCGGCTTGCACGAGAATACATAACCAAGTTGATCTGAATCCTGGAAGAATTCGCCCTCGTGGACTATCAGGAAATTTCCATGCTCGAATAGGTTCTTGATCTGAATCGGGCTAAGTGCACAGTCAGGGTTATCCATAAATCCATTAAAATGTGCATTGAGGCCCATAACAATATGTTTAAGGTACTGCCACACATCAATCTTTACCTCTTGACGAGACGGCTCAAAATTTTGGGTTGCCCGGTTACGCCGTGACCGGATTGTTTTGGTCAAAACTGGACTCGATTTTTCCGGCGGAGAAAAAAGGTATCAGATCATTTGGAAACTAGGTGTCTATCTGTTACTCTTCTTGCTGAGATTAATTCTTAATAGACACTCTTAAATTAAAAAAAATCGAAAAGGATGGATGACATGGAGTATGACACAGAGAACATAGACGTGCGCTCGAAAATGGATGATGTGGCACATGCTATTCAAGCTATGCCTGCTGTGAGTCGATTGTCGCCGATTCACAATGGCCACATGTTCTCACGAAAGCCGACAGAATTTAACGCCACCCTGAAATGCTATATGAGTAAGCCGCACGGCGGCTGTGGCAAGGCACAGGAGGCACCTGTTCTCCTTACGCACAGCCGTACCACGCTGCTCGCCTGCTTGGAGGAGCTTCGCAATCGGATCAAGCAGAAACACAAGTGTGTTACAGCAACAGAAGCTTTCTGCGCAGACTTCAAAGGCAGTTTCAACACCTGCCCAGCTGAACATATTCAAGGCTATGATGGAAATTGAAGCGGCCAAGAAGCGCGCTATAATAGCAAACAAAGCCTCATTGGAAGCAGAGCAGGAAAAGGATGCTGCCGAGAAGGAGTTGGAAATTCTAAAATTACGACTCGGTCAGAAGCGAGTGAGACTCCCAGATGCTGCTGAGGAGGAGGATGATGATGGTGAGGAGAGTGTCAGTGATTGGGACCTTGCTGATCATCGTCTAGAGGCAACACGTGTACAGAATCGTTGCGCTATTGAGCTGGGCTCTCGAGAGAATGTGAAAGAGCTGAGAAGGGGCAAAAATGGGTAGGTCGACCATCCTCGGCTGGGGCTCATTGGCTGTCTCGCATACTGGGCGTGTGGTAGTATGGCTCATGCAGTCACCATGATTGCTGTGCTCTGTGTGAAGCTGGGGATCAGTGAGAGCGTGCGTGATGCACTCCCAAAGACAAGAGCAACATGCGAGACCGCGACCAACGCCAAGATTGTTGTCCTTTTGAAATCTGGCCTGGGTAAGCTAAAGCACTGTAGAAACAAGCAGCAGCGTATTCAATTCGTTGTTGGCCTCATTTTAGTGATGCCACCACGGATGGAGGAGGGTGATTCCAAGGGTTGGATTCGAAGTATCACAGATGCGCTTTGAGTGAAGCGCGGCAAGCGCACGGCAAAACATGATGCTCGACTGTACGCCTCTGACCTGGCTGTTATGCTCATCAACTCGTCGGAATTGCGTGCGGCAGGTTTCACGCTGAGAGAAGTGATTCCTCCAGCGCTAGAGGCAGCGGCGCGCGGCGGCAGGCGCAGGTATGGAGCGGGTCTGCGCCAACTTCAGGGTATGGGTCCAAAGAGGTTTGCACTGTCTGCAGACAACGACAATGAATTCCGGTCACGATGCGAGTACATTCGTGAAAAATCATTTTTTTGTCGATCAAAAAATCAGAATTGTCCTCCAAAAATCGAGGGAATTTTTTTTATTAAAAAAAAACTTTCCCCTGAGGTGCTCCTGTGTCAGGGCAGGGTGAAAAATATTTGAATGAAGTGGTGCTGCATAACCAGGACCGTGCACTTCGCCATCGGTTCCTGATCTCCACACATTGTGAAGTAAAGATTGCTTTTATTATTGTTTAGAAAGCATTAATATAGTAGTTTTGTTTGGAACTTTCAAGGTGCAGTCTTTTATTCTCACCGCAGTGAGTGACTGTGCTTTGCTGATTGTCGTCACATCTTCTGCTTTTCTCAAAAGAAAAGACATGTTAAAAGAAAAAAGCAGTCAGTCCAAGATCTCATCAAGCCTCTCAGCATATATATACACATATGTACTTCGAATATATGTATGCCGAGATTTAGTCCGTCTGGATTCTTCGGGCCCTCCAGGTGTCTCATCCCGACTCCTGGGCTCACATCCGAGCACCTGTGCAGTGTGTGTGTGTGTGTGCGTATACACA
>Ga0105051_10008353_pt1 | contig 10514 bp, 11 predicted proteins | sample FRY02_FD_78383 | JGI IMG/M metagenome (GOLD analysis project Ga0105051, IMG submission 78383) | Freshwater microbial communities from Lake Fryxell liftoff mats and glacier meltwater in Antarctica - FRY-02 (megahit assembly) | ecosystem: Environmental > Aquatic > Freshwater > Ice > Glacier...
GGCATAGGTCTCCCAAACTGTTGTCTGGGATTATATATCATAATTGATTATGCTTTAGTTGTTGTCTTTTTTGCAACTGCTTTCTTTGCTGGAGCTTTCTTTGTTGTTGTCGTCTTTTTTGCAACTGCTTTCTTTGCTGGAGCTTTTGTAGTTCCGGCAGGAATTGATGCACCTACATCATTCATGCTTTTCATGAGAGTAGATTTTTTTCTACTTGCGCTTTGCTTAGTAATGATAAATCTTTTACTTGCTTTATCGATTCTTTTTTGAGCATGTACAACAAGTTCACCGATATTATCAGCTTGTGTATCTACCGCTTTTTTTACAGCTTTGATTGCAGTTTTCATTGATTCTTTGAATACAACATTTACATCTCTACGTTTGAGAGCTTGTTTTGCTGCTTTCTTTGCTGATTTAGTAATTGGCATAATAATACAAAATTGATAATAAACAAGTAGTTTGGCTGTATGTGTTGTATCAATAGATACTCCGAGGGTGGGATTCGAACCCACGACCAATTGGTTAACAGCCAACTGCTCTACCGCTGAGCTACCTCGGAACAGGATGACTTTTCATAACAACGTAGCGAACACTATAATTATTATGAAGTTGTTTTCAAGTTGTTTTTGGCTTCGAAGTAGAGTCTATCGCACTGATAGAGCATCCACGAAACCCCAACATACCCCAATAATAACACTACTACGATAAATCGCCATCAAGATTGTGTTACAAGAGAGTTATATCATGTATGTATAAATGTTACAATAAGCGCACTACATAGTACTGATCGTATTCACCAGCCACGGCGATAGAGGTACCAATACCCATATGCGAGACCACCACTGTAAATCATATGAATAATAGGTCCAATGAGTCGTCTGGTGAGGTTGGTGGTGACGAGATCGGTTGATCCTGACATGCTCACGAGGTAGACAATGTTTTCAATACAAGCAAACCCCAGACCACTAAGCATACCAAACAAGATAATGTCAGAACCAGTAATGCCATATAATTTGAATGCTCCAAGTCATAGATAATATTTGACATATTCTTCGATACCAGCAGCAATCAGAAAATAATATAGTGGATATAGACCTAGTTGTGGTATTCCGATACTGATGATGCTCAGAAGTATGATGATCGCTATCTGATATCAGTGAATCTGTCTACCTGCACGATAAAACACGATGGTAGAGATGATGATACCCACCATGAGAGCGTAACCCATATATAACAAAGCAGAATCACTGGTAAGTGGTTGTGTCCAAGATTGCTGATAGATGAGCTGATAGATATGTGGAAAACTGATGATACTTGCAACACCTACCATACTTAGACCGATCAATACCAATATGGTGGATTGACGTAAACGATAAAATTGTAACGATTGCTGGATGAGTCGTCGTCGTGCGATGGATGCGATAATGGTGGTAATGATTGCTGTTATCATTGTTTGGTGTCAGATGTAACTTGGGTATTTTGCAGATTAGTTATTGCATTGTTGCTATTGATTTGTACTTGTTGTCGTTTTGGTATTGTTTTGCTTGCTATTTCGATGGCTGCACGTAGTCAGATGTGTGTGGCATAGTTTGCTTCGAGTTGTGTGATGACGATGATACTTGTGTTCATGCTGTGGGTAATAAGTTTACGTTGTTTGTTTATATAGCCGATCATTTGGTTTAGACGATCACGATACTGACTATCACTGAGTCAGACTTGTCATTTATTGATTAGATCGGGTTTTAGAGATGCGATTGACTGATATATTGAAAGAAACTGTGCGTAGACTCGCATTTCGTTTTGGAGGAGTGAGTTGTATGATTGAGGAGAAGCGTGGTCATTGATGCCACATCCTAAAATATTACTTCCATCTTGATGATTATCACACAAGTATACTAATAATTTTGCTCAATCGAGTAGTATTGTGTCTTTGAGTAGTTTTGCTCCAATATTTTTTCTATTCTGTAAAATCATATTGTGTGTATTGGGAAACCCACATTGTTTGTTTCGATTGGTTCATAGATATGGAATATTAGAATTATCACAAAGACTACTATTAGCGTTTTGGATAATTGTTGGATAGTTTGCGCCAGTGGCATAGATAAAATATTGAGCTATGGCAAATCATATGTCTGACTCATTGGATGAGCGATATCACCATGATGTGGCTTGACGGATATTGCTGAGATCGTTGATGGTAATGAGAGCAAGATCTGTTGCTCGTTGTAATGTATCGCAGGTGGCAAGGTCGTTTTTGGTGTCTTTAAAGACACATGTTTTTGTGTTAAGATCTGGGATTATTTTTGGATAATCTTTGTTAGCAATTGCATTGATGAGATTTTTATCAAATGCTTTATATGCTTTGCTGTCTAGCTGATGACAGAGCATATATGCTAAGATCGATTGTTTTGGATCAATATACGTTCCAGAATAAGACAGTCATGATAGTGGTACTACTTTGGTCCCTGATTGAGTAGTAGTCTGAAGGAGTGCTTGACATCGTTGAGTGAGAACACTACGATGACTGATAACATCAGGAAATCATGTTAGTAGTCATGACTGATATTGGTACATATAGTCTTCTTTGGGTAGTCGATTTGCCTGAGTAGAAGAGAAAAAGAGAACAAAAAGAAGAGAAAAAGAGAACAAAAAGAAGAAGAGAAAAGTTCTACTCCAGTTACTTATCGATGATGAGTTGATGTGTACATTATTCATATGTTGTTGAGAATATCGATTGTGTGTATAATCTCAAGACCAAACTACCTGTTTCTTGCAATACAGACTCATCGGATCTGACTGTGTGGGTATTGGTCGTGGAGGATGCGAGCACATTCACTGATGGTAGCTCATGTAGTGATGATGTCGTCGACGAGAATAATGACCTCACCCCTGACCCCTCTCCCCGACCCTCTCCCGAGGGGAGAGGGAGTAGAAGAAGAAAATGAATTGATAATGTTGGTTATTCTGTGTGATCTGTTGCGAACCTTGACCTGACTGGTGGTTCGGCGTGACTTGTATAGTAGTGGAGTATATGGAAGATCAAGTGATGATGCGATGGATTTTGCGAGTAATTCTGCCTGATTGTATCATCTGGTTACGTATCTCTTGATCCAGTGTGTGGGTACAGCGGTGATAATGATTTGTCAAGGATGGAGCTGGATCTGTTGTATGAGGTCGCTGGTGTGGATGAGTGTGGCGAGTTTGGATCATAGGAGTTTAGCTACCTGTCTACCTCTACCGTACTTGAGGCGATGCACGAGGTGTCTGATCATACGATCATAGTGTCGACCAATCACGAGTCCAGTCAGTCATCAAATAGTATCATCACCAGATGAATCATAGAGGTTGAGATGTCTGAGGCAGTCGTTGCACAAAATGCTGCCTGAGTGATGACAGATGCTGCATTGTTGGGTGATGGTGAGTTTCATGATGATCTTGCAAATAACGAGTAAACTGTTATAGTGGAAATAGCTGTTTATTTCAATCACATTTGAAATCATGGAATTTTGGATTATTGTGGATCGTATCACTGCACTGATGGTGATGATATTGAGTATTGTAGCGGTGATAGCGACAATATTTATGATTGTGTTATGTGCGAAGGGTAACCGCCTCATGAAGACGATCAATGATACTGCTCAATCAGTACAAGAATTTACCCAAGTACCGATGCAGGTAGTGAGTGCATTGATTCAGAAGTTTATGGGGTAAGAATTTGCATTATTTTATGGATTTGAGTATAATCTGACTAGTATTTTATTATGCTTGGGTAGATGATACAATGATCTCCACGTCGATGACTACGACTGATCACAATGCTAGTGATGGCATGAGTGACCTTTGGGGGTTTGTCGTATATACAAAGTAAACAGGTGCCAGCAGCGGTGACACAGTGAGGTGTGATCAATCCTGATGCAAGTGTAGAAGATGTGATCAATCATATCCAAAGTTTACCAGATTCACCACAGTTTAAGGCTGAAAAAGCTGAAAAAGATAAAGAGGTTGAAGGGGCTGAAGAGGGTAAAAATACTGTTCCTGTTAGTGGACAAGATATGGTGGACCTGGAGCAGATGATGGGAGATTTGATTAATATGGGAGAAACTCATAATGCAGCTAACACTGACTATCAAGCAAAACTCACCCAACTGTGTCAGATGTATCCATCAAGCTGTACAATCACAACAATGGATGAGAGCTATAGTGCACAGCAGCAGTTTTCATATCAGCTGATGGTGGTGTATGTGATCAATAAACTCGAAGAGTTTGATTATGATCCACTACTTACGCTTAAAACTGTGACAATCAATAACTATTCAACTACGAGAAGGTGATATGCTAATGCAAAACTGATTGTAATTAATACTCATCAGATGGCAAACTATAAGGAATTTCTTCAAGTACTTGCTCATGAAATGGGACATGTGATAGATCTGGGAGCGATTAGTGGGACATCATCTCAGATCAATCCTGACTATACTGAGTTTGGTAAGGCGAAGTTTGCGGTAGATGATCAGTCATTGGCGTTCTATGCGATATCGTGGAGCAACGAAGATACACTCAGATCTCGTATGACCAACCAGGATTTTGTGAGTGGATATGGGATGAGTAATCCGTTTGAAGATTTTGCTGAGTGTCATAATATGTATCTATATCATCGTGATGTGTTTGCTTATATGGCTGGAGATAGCAAGGTCTTGGCTCAGAAATATGAATACTTTGATCGTCTCTACAAAACACGCAAGTTGTCAGCTAATTTTAATCCTACTGATCTGACGACACTGGATGTTGGGTTTAGACCATGGGATACGACGAGAATGTAGAGAAGTTGTACCCTCGCGGGTATTTGCTGTTGCTCGAAGAGTTGGAAAGTTTGGTTTTTTGGTCACGCTGATGTGAATGGGTCGTATGTTCTGATAGATTAGAAGATATTTTATATTTTTTTGAAATACATAATGCACACCGAATTTGAGCTTAAGTTTTTGGGTATTGATTCAATGATGTTAGAAAAGAAGATTGTTGAAATGGGAGGAATATTAGAACAAGCTAATACATTACTCAGAAGAGTTGTATTTGCGTGAGTAACGGCATGAGAATTTGTGAGAGTGAGAGACGAGTGAAGCAAAATCACTATGACTTACAAAAATGTACAATCGACAACGATTGATGGAGTTAAGGAGTTAAATATTGTGGTTAATAGTTTTGAGGATGCAGTATCATTGCTAGAACATGCATGACTTATCAAAAACGCATATCAGGAATCCTATAGAACGATATATGATGTGGATGGCTGTGAAGTGTGTATTGATAGCTGGCCTTGAATCAGTGTGTATTGTGAGATCGAATGACCTACTCAAGTAATCGTAGAACAAGTTGCTCAGAAACTATGATTGGACCTTGCTAGTGCTTTTGGTGGTCCGGTAAACGCAATCTATGAGCAGGAACTATGATTTGTGAAATGAGAGCTGGAAACTATCAAGGAGTTGAGCTTTGTTAATCCTCCAATAAAAAAATAATACATAGTTGTGTATTATTTGATGTTATCAAATACTTAATTATTTTTTAAAGCATTTTGTATCACTGGTGCCACGTTGTGTGGTTGTATGTTTTTTCATTTGCAGTAATCTGATTGTAGCCAATCTTGAAGTTTTTTTGCTCATTTGCTTGCATTACATGAACAACAACATAGTGCAATATTTTCTCTTGTGATGATGTCAGCATCATTAATAATGTGTTCTCGAGTGGGACTATTCTTTTTGGTCTGTTGGTCAAATATAACACTACAATATACACAACAAACATCTCTGTGGCGTATTTCGTTTTCAAGTTGAGTTGGGATTTTCCAAATATTCATAATGTTACTTTACAAAATACTTTTATTTAAAAATCACCTTGTTGACTGCAAGATCACTGTCTTCTTTGTCTTCATCAGGAAACTCATATCATGGAGCGACTTTGCTGACTGGTTCGTAGAGATGGATGAGCTGGGTGATGGCGGTGAGGAGGTCGATGGTGTTGTCTCTGGTGTTGATAGGATAGACCTCATCATCATCGCTATCGTGTGAAAATCTGAGAGTCTCGTCGTCAGCAGCGGTGAGCTCGAGAGTTCTGATATATTCTTGTCAGCTATAATCACACACCTCTTGAAATGCACATCTGAGTCATACAATGGTAATCCATACATCATGATGATTGACTGCTACGATCTTCATAGTGATATCGAGGTTGTCTGATGTGATGTTGGGAAGTGTCTCGATGGGTTGATGAGTCCATGACATGAGGTCGTCACTACCTGTTTGGGTGAGGAGATCTCAGACTTTGACGGTCCATGCATAGGTCATAAGTTATAGGTCATAGGGTAAAACTATAAACTACAATAGTGAATAAACCTTGAAAATCAATGAAATATGAGTACAGTCAGCCATATCTTTTATCACTATACTAATCTAACTGATGGCAAATATTGATCATAAACCAAGTAAATATGTACTCAATCTGCAGCATGTGCTGCCTGCGTTTGTGGATAAGGATAAGAAAATTATCAATGGGCTTATCGAGATTACACCATACACGATCAATAAGTATGAATATATCACTGAAGCGGGAATCCTCAAGCTGGATCGTGTAGGATATTCTTCTATGGCATACCCAATTACTTATGGTCTGATCCCATGTACTTGGGATGATGATAATGACTTGCTGGATGTGGTGGTTGCCGGTGTGACTGAAGCGCTGATACCTGGTACGCTGGCTGAGCTGCGTGTGATAGGAATTATGAAGTTTGAAGATGGTGGAGAGCGTGATGACAAGGTGATTACGGTGCTTGCAGATGACAAGCGTATGGATCATATCACATCATATGAGGATTTTGGTGCTCATTGGGCCAAGGAGGTAGAACACTATTTTGAGTTTTACAAACATCTCAAGAAACCTGGTACTTGTAAACCACTTGGATTCTATGATGCGGATGAGGCGGTGATGATTATCCAAGAGTGTGAAGCAAGATATGTGGAGGAGTATTTGCCGAAGTTTGAAGATTAATTGGTAATATTAAAAATAACCTGACTGCTTTGGTGGTTGGGTTTTTTTATAATTATTTTTCTTCACTATGTCAATCTCTATTGCTATGATTTATGGTGATAGTTTGACGATTGTCAATCGAGTGGGTATGATTAGGATAGAAGATTTTATATTTTATAAGATATTATTGTGGCTGGAGAAAACAATGCTAGAAGATGAGAAAACTTTTCTCTCAAAGAAAGAGAAAAAAAATCCTTTCTTAAAGATCATCTTAAATCACAAGTAACTGAACAAGACTTCAAGGGATTTGTTGATGAACAACAAAAGGAGTTTCTGGTCAGAGCATTTGGAAGCAGTAGATTTGATCAGAAAATAATGGATAGTGCCAATGTTCGTATTAAGGATTCGTGGAAGAATCTTAATAATGAGCTCGTAAAATTTGGCAAGAAAGAATTTAAACAAATTACAAATGAATTTGATCACTTAGTTAGATCAATTAATAGTGAACTATCAGAACTTCAGTATAACATTAAAGATTTCTCTAAAAATGCTAACATGCTTGGTAATTTTGATGGTCAAGACTGACTTGAGTTGCCGCCTCAATATGTAGACTATATAAGAAAAACTTGAGTATGAAGATGGCTACTGGGTAGTCATAAGCAAAATAAGTTTACTCAAGCCATGAGGGAGCAGGATTTCATTATGACTGAGAATAAAAAGGATATGTTGTCAGTAGCTGGAGTACAGATTGCACAGGCATATGATTCTGCCGTCAAACTTAAGTGAAAAAATATTATTAATAAAAATATTATTGATTATTATAAAAATGCTTTTGGGGAAGATTTTGATTTTAATAAACCAGATATAGTAAAGAAATTCCAGCAACATCTTCTTACTGTGCCAAGTCAGATATCTTCAATTTTCCAGACAGGGAGTCTTAATGCAGATGTATCATTGGATTGAATGAATGTAGCAAACTCCGTAGTAGACCCTACGAATAAGAATGACATTACTAATCGTTTACGTCAATGAGGTTTTGAGTGAGACGAAATCAAAGAATGAGTAGCTCATCTGACATGATTATTTGCAGATCTGAGCAGTGGCGACGTGAGTGGATGGACCTGACCCATACTAGATGCGATCAAGCAAGCAACAGGTGTGGTTGATTTTACATTGATTAACTGGAAGAAGTGATGATTACATGTGTATCCTACGATGGTGGGCATGAGACCTGGTATGGCTGTGATGGTAGATCTGGTAGGTAGTGAAGATAAGAGAGTAACAGGATCAGCAAGTGCGTGAGTACTTATTACGCCCAACCCTATCAAAGGTAAAGCTTTTGCTATAGATTATCTAGTGACGGCGGGAACATGATTGGATATTTCTAATCATAAGCGTTTTGATGGTCGTACACAGAAGAATATTGCTGCTGGTGGATATGTGTTGTTTGATAAAAAATGACCTAAATCTGCTGGTGCTAATTTGATGTATTTGTCTAATAAGGCAGAAGGAATTACTAATGATACTGAATTGTTTAAGTCTACAATGGATACATATATGGGCGGAGCCTATGTTGCTTTTATTGCGAATGAGGTGCCTGTTAATAGTGATAGTAAAACTGATCCTAAGGGAAGAGTAATTGATTATTTAATGTCTCTGGATCGTAAGCAACAGAGAGATAAACGTGAAAAGACTGATATTAGGTTTACTCGTGAACAGGCAGAGAAGTTTGTCAATCAGATATTGCCAATTTTCAAATCAATCGCAGCTAGTAAGCTAGATGCAACACCAATACTATCACAAGTAGTCGATCGTTATGCTCAGCGATGGAAAAATGAACAAGTACTAGGTGCTAATAAAATCTGAATTACTGGGTTTGGTATTGGAGCGATTGTAACAAGAACCGCATCATACATAGTTCCTACCATTAGAATTACCAATAGAAAGGTGATATTTGGTGATGATAAGTCTATGATTGATCAACAAGTCAGACTTGCTCAAGCTGGTAAGTGATGAGTGGATATTTGAGATACTGCCGGTGATCTTAAGTCCGCCGCACATAAATATAATACGATGTTTGCGTGACTATGATTTGATTTATGATTTTCTAGTGATAAAGACTATGGTATTTTGCATTATGATATGCCCAAGTCTAAGTTGCAGATTCTTATCAAACAATGAACCGCTGATTCTTATGTTCAAATTACACCCAAAGGTAAATCTCTCGATCAACTTAATCGTTCGATTGAGATTTCAAAGGATCTTCCGTCAGCGGTTATTGAGAAGATTGGACCAAATGGAAGTTATTATGTGTTGGTAATTGGTGATGATAAACTACCTAAAGATGGTGATGACACATTCGTTTCTTATACGTCAGAAACGAAAACTTCTGATTTAGTAGCAACAACAGAGGTTGTAAAAGGGAACGAAACAGTATCAACGGAATCAATCACTAGACTTAAAGAAGGCAGTGAAAACATCATCTTATGATATACTATTAGTTTGGTAGATAAGAAGCTTACGTTTAAACCTACAACGGGAGATTCTTTTGTGTGTACGATAGATGAATTTAATGAGAAATGAGTAATGTGTGATCTAATATCCAAAACGATTGTCTTATGATGAGAAGCAAAAAAGATTAGTATTGTAAAAGAATGATGAAACCTAAATGGTAATTCTCAACCTTTCAGGTTTGAATGATATGCAAGAAATAGTGCATATGTGGATCAGAAGTTTAAGTTTGCAGTGCTAAATCTCAAGCACTCTGGTAGGCCTGAAGATAAAGCTAAAAATGCCGTATTTAAGAAGGAACTGGTGGATTTTGCTCAAGCAATGAATAATGGCACTTCAGAAGAAACGTTGATCGCTGACGCAAACAAGATTATTGGTCAGATTAATGGCTATAACTCAAATCTAAAGCTACAAGGTTTAACTACTATGGATGAGTTATTTGATTTTAATGAGGGATTGAGTGTGACGTGGAGGTCCTATGATAGGCAGTTTAACGGCGGAAAGAACGTAAATTCTCGTAGTACTTCAATTTATAGCGATATTAAACAACAACAGTCGAAGGTAGTCTCGAGAGTTAGTAAAGAGAAGAACTCAGAATGACAATCTTTTGTTGATTCTAATGCTCTAAGTTGAGAATTAAAAACTATTATTGGAAGTGATACATACAGCAAGCAACTGAACAAAAAATCACTAACTGATGCTGATATTGTTAAGTCTGAAAACAGACTATGATTTGTATTTGGTACTGTATTGGATAATGGCAACGGACTTGATGAAAAGATGGTGACAAATTCACCTTACCTTAAGGATAGTGAAATGAGTATCTCTGATAAGCCTCAGTTGAGAGCGTATTTGGTCAATACTTTGCTTACTAATTCTCGTGAGAGTACCAATATCTATGGGCTTATCAATACCATCATTAAGGCTCAGTGAGGTGATTCTGTAATCGATAAAGAGATTGCAACACAGCTTATAAGTTATGCACA